>Ga0180438_10001778_pt1 | contig 37330 bp, 72 predicted proteins | sample SS_ome_12_FD_132455 | JGI IMG/M metagenome (GOLD analysis project Ga0180438, IMG submission 132455) | Hypersaline lake sediment archaeal communities from the Salton Sea, California, USA - SS_3_D_2 metaG | ecosystem: Environmental > Aquatic > Non-marine Saline and Alkaline > Hypersaline >... | reverse complement strand
GTGTCCCATTCTGGCACCTCGTCCCTAATCTCACTAACTATTTCTTCCGCATACTCTAAAGTACTCATGTCATCACCTCTTTTTTCTTTGTTCATAAATTACCTTCCAAGCATCCTACAGACGGTAGTACCACAATGTGGACAAGAACCCTTAATCATTCTAAGAGCATTCTTTGTAACCACTTCTTGTGGATTCTGTATCTCAACTTGTGTTCTACATTTCATACATCTTCCTTCAACCATGTTAATCACCTGTGTACTGTTTTCTCTATTATAGTAAAACATAATCACTATATAAATATAGTGAACATTTAGTCATATTCAATATCCCATTCCTCTGTTTCCATACAGCCTTTACAAACAAGCCAATACATATTAGAAAGTTTAGACCATCTCTTTCCCACTACTGGCTTCTCACCACATCCTTCACATTTGTCATCTAAAGGCTCTTCAAAATATTCTTTATCCATTTTCGCACCTATCTTATAATAATGTATTAAGCCAAAATAGAGCACTATCATCTGGAACACTCCAGCTGAGCACCTCTTTAATTGTTTCAAATTGTTCTCTTGAAATTGTCATTTTTCTAACACCTCTTCATCAGTTATTTGTTCATACTTATTGTCCTCATCAATTACTTCAAAATCGCCTCTGGTCTTAGTATTCTTAAAATGTTTTTTTAGAAATTGTTCCAATTCTCTTGCTATAATTCTTTGTGGCCGACCAGCAAGTAATTCAACCTTTCCTTCACTTGTGGTATATCTCAAATTCTTTATTATAATCATTCTATCACCTCTCAATGTAGTCTTATATTTTGAACCCAATCCCACCCTAAATTTGTAATAGCTTCTAAAGCCATTGTTTCATCAATCTCATTATCATCAAATTCAATAATTATACTCCTTCTCATTTCATTCACCTCATATTATTCTAACTACTTCACCATTTTTTGCTTTCTCTTCAATCTCTTTTACTGTCTCTTCATCGCCTTCTTGTATTGCCTCATAGAGACTTGGTTGGTCACTAGAAATACAATTTGGATTTTTGCACTGTCCGTCTATTAATAGTTTGAGGCAGTCAGGACATTCATCCTCAAAATACACTTCTGTTCTCCCCAAGTCGTGGAATTCATGAAATGTATCTCTCAAAAATTCCCTTACTTCTTCTCTATTGCTGTATTGTCCATCAGTAATGTCAAAGTTGCTTTCCACAGTACTCTCAGCATCCCAAACACCTACTGAAGGGTCTCCTACTGAATGTATAAATGCTTTCATTTTTCCTCACCTACTACTGCTTCTTTATCTAATGGACAAGAAGCACAAACTCCATAATGGTCTGGATTATTGCTCATTACAATAATCTTTCCACATTTCTTACATATTAAACTCATTTTATATCACCTCATTCTCTCTTTCTTCATTTTCTTTCTCCATTTTTTCATAACATTTCCTACAATATGGAGTATTATTATCTGTTTGTCTTGTAAGCTTTCCGCACTCTTCACACTTAAAACAACCTGTGCCTCTTCTAAAACGATTATTCATTGTTCTGCCTCATAATATTTTAATCTCGATGTCATTTCTTATATCACAACTAAGAATATATTCTGGACTCATTGGTATATTAAAATAAAAAGCCTCTTTAAAATTGTCTAATTTTGAATCTTTTTCTCTGCCTGTTCCTCTTAAAGCTGAACACCATAAATTAAAATCCTTATCATTAATTTCAACCTCAAATATATAATTATCAATTTTTTTAACCATAACTTTCTCTCTAATATTAACAATTACATCTTCAATATAGAAACATTCTTGTACACAGAGCTCATCACTGTCTCTTTCACAATCCATATCATATAAAGCTTTCTTTAATTTATCAAAAGCTTTGAGTTTAAATTCAACCAATACTTTCATTTTTTCACCTCATATTATTTTATCATATAATTAGTAAGTATTTTCACTATATAAACATAGTGAATAATCACTTCAATAAAACAAACCTTCTCTTTAATAATAATATCTCACCCATCCGTAACCAAGTACGAATCTTTTCATCACCAAACTTATTATAAGCAGTATCCATATCCAGACCATTCTCAAACTCTTTTAATTCCAAATTTGAATCAAAACTTTGCTCAAAAAATACTGCTTTCATATGCTTGCAGGCTCCCCCTCTTCCAGCAAGTCTAAAAGTATAATGTGGGCAAGAACAGCTTTTCTCAGTTACATTATACCAAGTAGTGCCATTAGAGGACAATACTTTAGCACTCCGTCTATCTTTGGAATATTCAATTTTCATTTTAAACGTAAACAACTGGCTTCTTCTCTCCACCAAGCCTTTTTTGAATATACTCTAAAAAGGCTCTTGCCTCATCTTCAGTAAGCTCTCTTTCCCACTTGGTTGTCTTAATCCACATTTGAGTCATCTCAGTACATAGCTCTGGATTAGACTCCTTTAAGTGCTTTAATTCTTGCAAAAGCAAGGCATTCATAGATATCATAGTTTCACCTCATTTAATCTATTGAAAAATTGAAAATATTGAACTTAATAATAAGTCCAATATTCTCCGCCATCACTAAGCCTTAACCTATTAAGGCTGTCATTGTATTCCTTTGGCGATATTGTCTTTGTTGCCTTTCTTGCCAGTAAAGTAAAGATATTCACTGGCTCCTGTATGGTTTCTTGTTCCATTTTTGGTACCTCCAAATACGTGGTTTTTATTGTACTTGATAGGCTAATCTCTCAGCCTCATACATCTCTTCCTCAATCTTCCAATCATCTAAAACACTCCAAGGATATGATTGAGCAATAACCTTGTACACATAATCTCCACCACTCTCTCCACTCATTACTGACTGATGTTCGTGGTAGTCAAGCATATCAACATGATTATCAAATTCAACTAATTCAATTACAGAGAACTTGAATCCTGTTTGATATCCTTGAGGGTCAGCACGTTTGACTATAAGCCAAAACTGACTCTTTGGTTTTATCTCAGTTGTGTCTCTCATCTTTTCACCTCAGTTGGTTTCAACTAAACCTAAGTCTTCACAAATCTCACTTAAAACATCATAACTTATTTGATGTTTATCAGCGACCTGTTTTATCTTGTCTGTTGATATATTCATTTTTTCACCTCACTATATCAATATTTTCAACATCAAAAAAAATTAAAATAATCCATAGTGTCTATTCATATAACGTTTAATTTGGTTTACATCAGTTAAACCACTTTCACGTTTACAATGTTCAAAAAGGCTTATTGGCCCCTTCTCAACTATAGATTCTTCCTCAACTTCACGTACCTTTTCAAAGTGTGTTTTACCACCACAAAAAGGACATGGTTCCTCTTTGAGTATCTGTGATTTATTATTGGTATCTACCAATTTAACAATAGGGTATTTACCACATTTCTCACAGGCCCATAGTTCTCTAACCATAGTCATTTTTTCACCTCATATTGTTTTATCATATAAATAGTAAGTAAAACCACTATATAAACTTAGTGAATAATCAGGTATATAGTCCATTTAAAAAACAATTCCAAATTTCAATTCAAATCATTGGTTAAGAATAAGAATCGTTGTTACCCTTTAGATATTTGGGGGTGGTTTATAATGTTACCCATCCCCTTAGGGTAACAAGAAAACACTTTTAAAGGGTAACAACGAATGATTGAAAAAAAATAGTGGCTTACTTAGCCACTATCTTAACTTGGTTGTCGTCCTCAACAACTTCAAATTTTGACCACCAACTGCCTTTATCCTTGCCTCGCTCCTCTTTGATATCCCTAATCATCGCGGATACCTGTTGGTGTACTCTCTCTTCTCTGATTTCGTGACCCCTAACATTTTTGGTCACACCTTTTGACTTCAAAAATTCAATAATTTTTGTAGTCAACTCACCCCTGTCCTTGGCACCCTTTTGTGCCAAGTTTTGGAAAACGCCAGCAATTGTGAGAACTGGCTCCTTTTCCTTGGTGTCCTTCTTTACGTCTTTTTTGGTGTTTTTTGTTTCCATTTTACGTACCTCCAAATACGTTGTTTTGTTTGTAGGATAGTATAATTCAATTATACTACCCTCAACGCAAACCCTAAAGTTTACGTCTTAAATGTAGTAAGTACCCTAACTATATAAATATTTATGTACTGGAATATATATACTGGAGTATATATGTTTGGATTGTATGTTACCCATCAATACAGGGTAACAATCAATAAGTATATCCTATAATATACATATTCTATAATATATATCATATCAGTTATATTTGATTATAACTAAATCATACTATATATTTCATAATAACTAATCAAATATACATATTCTATAATAACTACTCCAATATGTATATTACATCTACCATAAAATTCAACCCTCAAACACTACCCTCTTTAAAGCATATATTTGGATAGATATGATACAATAGTTATAATCAAATATATATATTCAACTACTATATTTAAAACCCCTAAGATACCCTATAATTCAATTCTAAGATACCCTAAAACACCCTCTATTTCAAATCTCGTGACCCCCTAAGATACCCTATATTTCAAATTCTCATATATAAAATGTAATTCAAATCATATCTATTTCAAATCACATTTCAAATCAATCATCATATTTCAAATATTTCAAATCAATAATGTACCCTTTTCTTCTAAAAGTGAAAAAAGGACTATAATGAAAATTGACCCTTTCTCAAACTTTGAATTCTCAAAAGAAAATAGGTATTTTCTGTTGATGGTTTTTGGCAATTTTCACCATTAATCATGACACTAATCAACCCTATACAAACTTATCTTGGTAACCTTGTATAAACATCTTGTGAGACACCCATAGAATAATGGAAGAACCCCTAAGAAGGGAACACCTTACCATGTCATTCCCCAACACCTTAGGGTTTTTACCATATCATACCCACAACCTATATACTACAATATATATTTTAGAATATGATTATATACCAACATTCGATTTCAATGACTTGAATTTCTAAATCACTTTTCTTCAAATTCACGAAACCACCTATATACTGGAAAATATCTTTTTGATTCAATACATTTATATAGTGGTAATGTTTAATAATATTGTTACCCTTCTTATATATTTTAGAAAATATAGGATAGAAAACATAAATTGATATAATATCTATGTTACCCTTGATTTAAGAGTAACAAATTGACTACATTATTTCAATTTCAAATTTAAACTACCACTTACCTTTATCTTTACCCCACCAATAAAGGTCAGCGATAAACCGTATAACATACCATAAAATAATTAAAGCTAATATACCTAATATAACAAGAACAAAATATTCTCTAAAGACAGATATCAAAGCAATCAAAACAAATATAATAGCAACAATTTTCTTTAATACCATTTTCGTACCCTACTCTGTTTATTACTTTTATGCATTATAAAATTTTGCAATAATTCTTTATCATCTTGTAGTTGTTGCAACTCTAAAGTCAATCTCATTATTGCCTGCTTCAATTTCTCTTCTTTGTCATAAAGCATATCCAATTTTTGCAAAAGCTCAGGAACCCCTAGCTGTTGATATTGATATTCATTGGTTCCCATTTTGGGTTTTCTTCCTCTTCTGCTAAACGTCGGCCCTCTTCACATCTACTGCCTTGGAGTTCACCATTGATGTATTTTTCTTTACACCCATCAGGAAAAGATAAAACTATTTCTTGCTTAAATAATTCATCTTTATGTATATAGGAATATATCCCTAAACAAATAATTATTAAGACTAAAAATATACCAACAATATATCTAATCATCGTTGGCTTCTTAGTGTTGCTGCCCATGACCTATCACCTTTTCTAGGAGCAGTTATAGTAGCAGGTGTAATATAATAATTCGGATAACTTGGTTTCTTAAAATATGGCGGATAATCATATCTATCATTCTTTTTCTCTTTTTCAATAACTCTTTCAATTATACGTTCTTTGGCAGGTGCCTCGTCCTCTTCTGGGACGAGTTCACCTGACTTAATTTTGCCAATCTCTTTCTTCAACTTCTTAATCTCTGCTTCATGTCTCTTTATTTCCATCTCCCTTGCTGCTATCGCCTTTGCCAACTGTTTGTTTACCTCTTTTTTGGCTAACTCCTCTGGAGTATTGTTCTTTGCCATTTTGCACCTCCTCAAGTCTTTCTTCTAACTTATTAACCTGTTCTCTAAGCCTCTCTATTTCCATACTCTTTTCTTGAAGTTTCCATTCAAATCCTTCAAGCAGCCCTGCAGTAACACCTTTAGCCATATGTTCAATAGCTTCTCTGGTATTAGCTTTATTCATACCAAACATATCAAACATTATTATCACCTTCTAGTTTCTTCCATGTTGCATCTTCTAAATCAGTATCAGCAGTCTCTTCAATAAGATGTACTAAATTATTCTGCTTTAAAATATCCTGTATTATCCTTATCTCTTCTTGTAATACATCAACTTTTGCCTTGAGATATTCAAACTCTGTATAATCAGTCTCTTCTATCTTATCATCTGCTTTTATTGTATCACTTTTCTTATTGTCTTTTTCTTCTACCATATTAATTCCCTCCAATTAATTTTATTAAACTATAAGCAATAAATATAATAATGCCAACACCTAATAGGCCTCCCACAACAATAAACATTATTAGTGGGTCAGCCACTCCTGTTGCAACCTCTTGGCCTGTAACATTCATAACTGCCACCACTTCCGTTTTTTAAAATATTTCTTATCTACTTTAGCATACTTTAATGATTTATCATACAATAAAAATGACCCAAGTGAAAACAATAATGGTATTATATATACTATGGTTACAAAACCAAAATACATTGACTGCTTTACATTGCTTGGTATTTTGCTTGCTTCTTCTACAAGTTCTGGATGAAGCATTCCTTGAATATTACTGTAACATCCAAAGCTAACTAATAGTGTACCTAACACCATCATTATAATCGTCATATAATACCAAAAGTTACTTGGATATATATTACGATTACAATAATACCAAAGCGCTCCAATTATAATAATCTTAAATGCTATTAGTATATAAATGTTTTTACTCAGTAAAAACAAAGGGTTTGATTCTCCACCTAAAATAAAAAATGCGGTTATACTATCTACGAGATTGATTACTAAAAAAATCCAAAATAAGATAAACATATAAGGATTTTTTTTCAGCATTAGACCAGTCCTAGATAGACAACCATCAAAGCAATTATAGCTCCCCAAAATCCGCCGAAGAGAGCAATACCAACAACAGCCCATCTACTTAATGTCCGTTGTTCAGACATAAATTCCTTGAACTTTTGTTTCTCATTTTTTCCCATTTTCTTGCCTCCAACTCTTTTCAAAATTCAACATTAACTATATGTCGTCCATTAATAACTTGATTATCAATCTGAATAAATGTCTGATTATCAATAGCATCTCCTATATCTCTAATAAAATCAGTAAGTTCAGATGTATTTTTGGTAACAGCAACTTGTCTGCCATCACTAAATGATATAAGAACTTCAACTGGCTGGTCTATTGTCTGTTGTGCCATTTGCTGTTGTCTTAGCATTTGCTGTTGTCTTAGCATTTGCTCTTGCTGTAGCATTTGTTCTTGCTGTAGCATTTGCTGTTGCTGTAACATTTGTTGATGTCTTTCCATTTCTTCTTTAAGCTTCATCTGTCTATTAAATTCATCCATTTGTCTTTGAACTTCCATTTGTTGTCTCAACATCTCTTCTTGCTCTTGCTGTCTAGGGTCAGGAACATTGTACATTGGTTCTTCAGGAATATCTAATGGTGGTATCTCATCAGGAACATCTTGATATGCTGGTCTTAAAACAGGTGGCACCTGTTGCGGCCGTGGAGCCTGTTGTGGCTGTGGAGCCTGTTGTGGCTGTGGAGCCTGCGGAGCAGTCTCATCAACCCTCTGTAACTTGCCATCCTTTATAGTTAGCTTCTTTGTCATTTTTTTCAAATCCTCCTTTATCTTATCCATTTGAGCTTTTTTCTTCTTAATCTCTTTGATAAGCTTTTTTTCTTTTGGTTCCCTCTTAAAAATCCCGAGGAACGTTTTTTTGTTTTCTGGCATATTTCTTCAACCTCTCTCTTGCTTCTGGAGTAATGATGCTCATCTTTTCATACGTGGTCGTTTGTATTACTTGTGCTAACTGAGCCTCAGTTAGCATTATCTTAAGCTGTGTTTTATCAAACTTCTGTTGTTTTACGGTGGTTATAGATACACTAATATTAGTATCCTTATCTTGGTATTTATCCCAATTACGTTCTTTAAGATAAGTCTTTATCTTAGTTTTGAGCATCTCTTCTATTTCATCCAGTTGCTTCTTTATATCATTAATCTCTTTCCATTTAGAAAGGACAGATGAGATAGCGTTCTCATCCAACCCTTCTAAAAGTACTTCAACTTTTTCCATGCTGCCACTCTCTCTTTTGGTTTAAGCTTTTAATGCAATCTTTGCAACAGGCATTTCTTTTAATGGAGTATTAAGCAACTTCTCCGCCTGTCTATGAAATAGATTTTCAATATGTGGTGTTATCTGTTCACCATGCGTTAGGTAATGAGTTATCGCATTATATAGCTCCCACCTAGTAAACTTTGCCTTCTTTTGTTTTGGGTCATCCCAAACATATGATATAGATTTCTTCTTGCTCTTTTTATCAGTAACCTGAACAATGCTTATTCCAAGCCTCTTTAGAATCTGTTCTCTATGCTTAATCTGAGAAAATAACTTCTCAATAATTCTACAGCAAATATCCCATTCAATACTGTCTTTCATACTTGAAGAAACCCACATTTGTAAATCACTACTTTGGTTAATTATTTGATTTAACTTCTTCTCAATAAAACTCTCAATCTCTTTTACCATTTTAGAATGATGTTTTATTGAAACCGTGCCTTCATGTCTTGTAATAATCATACCGTTTGTACAAGCAAGCCGTGTAAATCGTGGCATAACATAAAGTCCTGTACTCTTATCATAACTATTAATCAGTCTAATGCCTGTTGTAAACTCTTCATTAAGTTTATCAAACTTTAAGTTTCTTCCTGTAAATTCAATATCAGCAAAAGCTCTGTTGCCACTCTGCTTAATAGTCATAACAAACGGTATATTTAATCTATTTAGAGCAGTAGCAAATCCATTAAAGTATTCTTTATGTTGCACCAAATTATATTGTGGTATTACTGCTGCACAGAACGCTCCTTTGCTTACATTATAAACGCCAACATAATTATCAACGTCTCTTACTGACCCACCTACATCTATCTTTAACGGATATATTTGCGCCTTGTCTAAATTGTCCGTTGCACTGTCTACTTCATTTGCATTGTTGCATACGTATTGTTCATATTTTCCCATTTTGTTCACCTCAAATTGTTTCTATATTAGTGTAAAACATTATCACTATATAAATGTTATGAATAATCTGGACTATAAATCTTTTAAAAGATTATCCAGTTCTTCATCACTTATATCCTCATCATTTTTCTTTTGCGTTTGCATAACCTTTTTAGGTGCTATATCTTTATCATAATCTTTTTCAGTAAATAAAAACTTAACAAAAAGATATCCTATACCAATTATAAAAATTATAATAGCTACAATAACTATAACCATTATAATAAAGCTCCAACCTCCTGGCAATTCTGGCATTTTAAATTTCTCCTTAACAATCTCAATAGGCTTTAATCCAACATAAATATCATTAAAGTTATCAGTTCTTTTTGAGTCATCATGAATTATAACACCATCCCTTACAATCGTTCCTCTATCACTTTCAGGTGAAATATAATATTCTAAAACAATATCATAAATATTTTTTGTTGTATTCTTTGTTAATAAAATTATAGGTAAATTATTACCATTAATACAATTACAACTCCAATAATTCTTTTTTAGTTCCGAACATCCTTTAAAGGAATATTCACTTCTATTAATGGGTGTCTCTCCTCTTACATCAATAACAACATTACCATAACAGTTAATCGTGGTTAATGTATAATCCGTACCCGCATCAATAGCCGAAATACATTGTATTAATAGTATAAACATTATGATAAATACTGTTAATCTAACTATATCTTTGTTCGTCATTAATAATCACCTGTTTTTGCGATAACAATAAACAGCCATACATAGTGCATCAGCAATGCCATCATGGTCTTTAGATGATTTTTCTGTTGCTTTTAAATCAATATCTGGAAATTTTTTCTTACAAAAATTAATGCTTGCCGTCTTAGTGTCATTAGTAACTCCTTCAAATAATTCCTTTTGCCACACTTTTGGGTCAACTATTTCATAAGACATTCCTAAAGATGATAAAATGCCCTGCATTAAACCATAACCAAATCCATTCATAAAACAAGCACGCTTGCCACTAATTGGTCTTACATGGGCCTTTTCCAACATAACAAAAGTAGTTCTTTTATCTGTAACCTCTTTCAAAATTTCAACTATTCTATTAACATCATATTCAGTTTTATTGCCTTTAATAACAGGCATTATCCATTTACCCATAACAGATTGTGCATTATTAATTATAGCAATACCACCATTGAGTCCGTTATCAATACCAACAAATAACATTCATAGCTCACCATTCATTTCTCTAACTAGATTCATAACATCCTCATCCTCAACTTCTTCATCTTTCTTTTTCTTTCTATATAATAATATCAATATTAATATAATGAATAGCAATCCAAGACCTAAAAGTATTATCCAAAACCAGAAAGGTATCTTTACTTCATTGTGTTGCTCATCAACAGGATTATTAGCAGGCAATCCTGGTGAATCTTTTGGAACATCTTTTGGCATTTCGTTTTCAGGCACATCTTCAACTGGTTCATCTGATATAACTCTTTCAATAGCATCCGTTTCATCAGTTGTTAAATTAGATGTATTAGCAAAATACAAAGGACCACTAGAACCACCATTATGATTATTATCATCGTCATCATCACCACTCCCCCCACCACCATTGTTGTTGTTATTATTTGATTGGTCACCAACAGTGACAGTAAAGTCAGCACCAGGAACATCAACATGAATAGCATGAACTGTACTAATAAGTAGTAATATAATCAATATAAATATTATTGGTCTTCTCATTTTCATACCTCCAAATAAATAAAAAAATAAAATAAAAATTTTATGCAGTGATATTATAATTAAAGTCTATACTAAAATCATAATTACCACTTGGTGCACTTGCAGGTATTGGTATCTGCACATACATTGTTGTATTCACTGCATCACTTGGGTCTACATCAACACACTGGTTCAATCCTGGCTGTCCAAAGTCGATTACATTATCAACATTAGATGTAAAGCCTGTGCCATCCCAATACCCGCCAGCATTTGCATTGCAAAATACAAACGGTTGGGTATCTTCATTTACCTGTATTGTTGTAGGTCCAATAAGGTCACTCATTCTTATTCTTATGTCATTAATGTTATTAAAGTACATTTCAATACCAAGAACAATATTGCCTCCTGCTTGTGTTTCATCAACAACCATAAAATACCTAGGTTCATTCCAGAATGTTCCTTCTACAATACTGAAATTTAATGGCACGACATCACCATCATCATAGGTTAAAATATAGTTGGTGTTAAGGCAGTTGTTGTACTCATCACAACCTCTAAAAACATAGAAGAGTGTCTGCTGCATTGAAAAATTTATTGCCCAATCAAAGTTATCACCATCACCTAAATCTGCAATCAATATCCCGCCACTATAAACCAATAGTGAAACATTTTCTGGATATTGAATATTTACTGCAACATCACTAACGTTCACAACTGACCCACTTGCTGGAGTTATTGTTGGAGCTGTAGGAGGAGTCGTATCCTGAGCTACACCATTAACGATACCACTTAATGAACTCTCCTGGCCAATAGTGTCTACAGCACTTACTTGATACGCATAAGTTGTTCCTGTTACCAAACCAATATCACCATACATTGTTGTTCCTGCAGGTAATGTTGTCTCATCAGCAATTAAGACACTATCCCTATATAACCTATAGCCAAGCAAATCTACTTCTACGTTGCCATCCCAATCTAACATCACTGATGTTTCATCATTGGCAAATACAACCAATCCTGTTGGTGTTGCTGGTATATTATTTACTGTGAAATAATATGTAGGCCCAACAATACTATTAAGAATTGGATACCAACCATGCGTTGTCCCATCTAAAAGTCCACTCAAATCTAATGTCTTTGTAGACTGGTTTCCTATATACGTCATTACTCCTCTATCTATTCCATCTAACCATAGATTTGCACTTGTAATGGTATCATTAGTTTCAATACCAAAAAAGACGTTACCGTCATTGACTGGTATCTCACTACCATTTATTGGAGTCTCGCCAATAAAAACTAAATCATACGCACAAACTCCTGTAGCCATTAAAAGTGCAAATATTATACCTAATGCACTTATTTTGTTTTTCATCTTTTTACCTCCTATATTTTTGTCTCAAATTCTTCTAACGTTTTTTGAACGGGTTTTTCTAAATCAACGTCAAGTCCTGCAGCTATCATCATAACTAAAAAAGCTATGAATGCAATTAAATAATAACCTTCTGCAAATGAAAGTGTCATACTTAAACCACATATTAAAATTATTATTACTGATACAAACCACCATCCATTATATTTCATCCACCATTTATTATGTTCCATTTTAAAAGTCAAATATGTTTTTTGTTACAACTGGTTTAATAAAATATTCAAGTTCCATCCAAACATTACTTAAATCAATATGGTCTATTCGTAATTTATTCTCTTGGAATTCTTCTAAGGTACAAAAATGTTTTCCTTTGCCTATTCCTATACCTGCTGTATTTGGAATTAAAAAATGAATTCCAGGCCCATATCGTTTTGCTATCTGAGCAGCCAAACAAGTTGGTGCCTTATACTGCTCAAAGTTGCCAACTTCTTTTCTCATTGTTGATAATTTAACATCCTCTTCTAATAGTTTCATTATTAAGTTCTTTATAAATGTTTTGCTAAATTTTATAGTTCCTTTCTTGATTTCAGGTACAAGATGTTCCCAAAATATCTTTCTAGACAATGCTGAATTATTCTTCTTTTTAATGCCAAGGTTCTTAATAATAACTCTATCATCCTTGGTCACATAAATATAATTCTTTTTCATAAAACCTAAAGATTTATTTAACATATCATCAGCATCTAACTTTTCATCTGTTTCTTTATCTTTACTTCCGCCTTTAAAAAAGAATATATATTTTATCTCATCATCAATACCCATATCAAAAGTGTCCTGAGGAAAAGGAACACTCTCTTTAATATCATTAATAATTTTATCTCTTGCTAACAAAAGTTTTTCTTTATCTTTTAAATGGTCTATAACATAGACAGAATCAGTATCAGTATAAACAACTTTATATCCTGCTTCCTTAAAACATTTTCTAGCATATTTAATCCATTGCCTTCCAATCCTTGTGCAATCACCACCAGCAACTCTATCATAAACCTTCTTATAATAAGGATTATTTAATATACCATAAATTATATTAATAAATATCTTTAATGTATATTCACGTCTATCTTTTTCTTTTTTATATTTAAGTCTATCAGCATACCATCCTTTTAGAAGCTCACAAACTCCAGCTAACTTATCAGCATAATATGTTCCTTCAACTTTCCATTTGTTCCCACCAGACCAAATTGGTCTATCATCATTATCAAGCATATCTTTTTTTCTATCATATAAATTACTTTGAATCATAATATGAGGATATAGACTATTGAAATCTAAACAATAAATATCACCTTTAAACTGTTCACCAGCAGGATATGAAACATAACCACCACTAATTCTTTGGTCATCAGCTTTATCCCCTTTCTCTTCTTCCCATTTCATAGCTTTACAAATAGCTTTATAGGCCAATCCTGCCATACTCTTTGTTAGATAATATTTCTTTTTAACATCATCCTCATTAAGGAATACTTTAAAACCATCAAAATACTCCTCAACCCATTCATAAAGTTTTTTGGTAATTTCAATATCTCTTTTAGTATATTTCATTATTTCTTCAGTTTCCTCTTTTGTCCAAGTCTCTTTCATGAACAAACTATAATCAATATCTAATTTACCTTCTTCTCTATTTACTATATCTAATAGCTCAGTAATATATCTAAGACTATATTCCATTATTAAATCACCAAGCATACCTTTTTTAATTTTCATTTGAGAAGCTCTTTGCTTAAAAACATTACGTAGGTCTATAAATCGTTTATATTCTAAATTAATGCCTTCCCTTCTTAAAACAGGATTATCATACCCTGGCTGTAAATGTGTCCCAACATTATTAAAACCAACCAAAAATCTATGAGCATTAATTATTTTTTGTATTTGGTCTTTTCTGGTCAGTAAATAATACTTCTTTGTTTTATAAGAATAACAACCAAAAATCCTAAGCCTATCTTTAGAAGAATCAGGCTTTCCAAAAACCCGAGTTTCTATATCATAAATTAAAACATCTTCTCCTATTTCAACCATTCTTCCATTTGACTTAAAAATAAGTTTTTATCTTTCACTTTATTAATGTTGTTTTTCTTTAACCATCTACGTCTTCCAATAATATAATAAGTTATACCAAATATATCAGCTATAAAGACAGCAGCAATAATAGCAAAAACAGATTTAAATATTGTAGATAAATTTCTTACTGTAATCATTATTGGCTCCTGTAATTCAATAAACGTATCATTTGTATAAATAAGATATACCAAAAAAATAGTATTAGTCATCATATAAGCAATCGCAATTAAAGACAAACAAATAAACTTCCAACTAATTTTAGGCATAGCCCCAAACCTATAATCATATTCATCTCTCTGTTCTTTACTCATTCCTTTATATGTTGGCCAGTTCATTTTTAAAAGTCAAAAATTCCAGATTGCTTTCCTCCTTCTTTGTTCTGAACCATTTCATCCTTATATATTTGTAAAGCATAATCATGACCTCTCTCAACAGTTAAATCAATAATATTAAATGCCTTCATTATCTTATCAGCTAAACTTGGCTCAAAATTATATTGAACAAATTCTTTTAGTTTTGCTGGATGATTAACTATTCCCTTAACATAATTATTCCATCTAATATTTAATATAAGATTATGCACACTTATTAGTCCGCCTAATGCAGGATGATTTGTTTTTATCATGCTCCCTAATTTGTCTCCTATTAATCTACAAGCTACACAATCACAAATATCATTTGCATTATCAAAATATACTATATCATTTTTATTATGAACCTCACTATCTTCTCCTAAGTTATGCTCACTAACAAATCTAAGTTTTCTGTTCATCATAAACGGCAATAAGTAACTCCTATACTGTGTGCCTATATCGTAGCTACTACTGTCGAAAGTAATCGGCTGTTTAATATGTTTGTTTGCATAATAAATTACGATAGAACGACTTAAATTACCTATCCCCAAAAAATGTACTGGTTTATTAATATTATTCATAACGAATACGCAGGTCTCAGCTAAGGTTATAGGATTAACATTTGGAGCCTTAACACAATAGCCATCTAAATAAGCATCATCTCTAATAACATTATACCATTTTAAATATTCATTATAATTTCTTCCCTGTATAATACCAAAGAAATTAAAATGAGGATACTTGCTTTTATCTCTAAATCTCTTCGTTACCTGAATATTGTCTCTACTCTTTTCAGCATGCTTAATAAATCCTTTACTATCAAAAAGCCATCCACCAAAACTACCTGGCTTATTTGTACCATCTTTAGGTGTTATAAAAGGAAGGCTATCAACACTAAAACCAATATGTGTATGCTCCTGTTGCCATTTAAAAACCTCTTCAGGACTATTCTTTACTTTATTTAATGTAATTTCTTGAAGACCGCCACTATCAGATAATACTACACTATCATCAAGTAATAAACCTTTATCCTTAATTCTCTTAAATAGGTCATCATGATGATAGGGATTAATAAGAAATACATTATGTTTAAAGATGCCATCCTTTGTATAAAACGTAGGTCTCTTGCCATCTATAAATAGGTCCTCTCTCAATGCACAATTAAGCACACTACCATTAAGTACTGGTACATAATTTATATCTTTTAGCTTCATTTTACAATCATTAACTCCTCCTCTCCAACTGTTATTGTAAAGCAACCTTTATGTCCTTTAACCTTGATTTCTTTTTTATCTAAGTCTTCTTCAACTTTTTTAAGTTTGTCAATATTACTTTCTTTTCTTATACCTTCTTCTAACAAAGATTGTATTGTTTTCTTATCAAGTTTATTAGCTAATTTTATAGCAATGTTTTGAACAATTTTTAGTCTTTCTTTATCATCAACCTTTTTCAGTGTTATTACGATTTCATCTTTTGTTTCTTTCTTACTTTTAACTCTCAACAACTCAGCGGGTTTATCTAATTGGTCTAAAAAATTACTTATTTCTTTATCTCGTTCATCTCTATTCTTGTCCCATACTTTTACGAAATCTTTTCTAGTCGGTTTCTTCTTTCTACTATACAACTTATATATCTCAGCAACAACTTCTTTTGCGTGCTTCATTGCGTAATGAACTGTATCTTCTCTATCTTTCTCTGGTCTCCAAACTTTAAGAAGTTTTCCTTTTTCAAACTGGTCCATGATTATATCATCAAGACCTATCTCAAAACAATCTATTTCTGGCATTTTTAATCACCCTTTAATGTTAAATAAGCTGAATGTATTACTCCAATAATTAAAATAAACATTCCAAATCCGCCAATCCATCCTGGTAACTTGAACCTAAATATATTGAGTATAATTGGCGCAACAAAAATAAAAAGACCCAAATATAACAACGGACTAACCTTGGTTCCCTCCATATTCATCTCCTCCTTTCATATGTCTTAAATAATAAGTACAAACATTAGTGCCAGCCAAAGTCCTTTGATATTTGCAACATCCTTTTTCCAACAAACATTCTTCTACTATTGCCCCACAAAGGTCTACTGACCTATTAAATAACTTTCCTTCACTAGCCAAGCATTTATCAACATCTTCATCGACTCCCATTTTTCATTATCCTAATCATCTTAGGAATTGCTTCTAATGATTGCCTTTTAATTTTATCTTGATTATTTTTTAACTCTAATTGAATTTTATGACTTGTCTTATATTTATCAACAAAATTCTCTAATTTCTTTCTTGCTTCTCCTTTAGATTTATATCTAAACATTGGATGATATAACTCTATATAAGATAATCTATTTGGAACAAGAGGTATAGCTCCTAGCATCATTGCTTCTACTGTTCCTATTCCAAAAGTTTCCTGATGACTTGCACTAAAAGCAACCTTTGCTTTTGCTATAAGTTCATAATAATCTTGTTTGCCTTTTGTAACTTCCATAGTTTTAACAAATCTATATTTTCTTATTTTACGGCTCATTATATCAAAAATCTCAGGAGCTTTCTCTACATCTAATCTATGTGGAAAAACCACAAGATTTTCCTTCCAATTAATATTCTTAGCTGCTTCCTTAATCTCTTCATCCCAATCCATTGGAAACCCAACAACATATATTTTATCAGCATCTATATCCTTAAACTTCTTTACAATAAGTTCTTTATGAAAATTAGTAGATACAAAACTGCCATCTAATGCTTTAAACCAACCAAGCTCATTGTACGAAGCCCATCTATCTAAACCTGCTTGTGTAATAAAGTCCCATTCATCCCAAGTGCCTGCGTGCCAATAAGCAAACACTTTAATAGATATATTATTCAATTGCGCCATATATTTTAAAGCAGTAATTCCAAAATGCCATCCATCCATAAATATAAAAGCATCATTATTTTTTATTTCATTATTAAAGAACAATCTAGACATCTTTTCAACTTGTATAGCTTTCCACATATTTGTTTGATTAATATCTAAAAATCTTCCTTTCTCAATTCCATCTGACAATGTTTCACCATCAACATATTGAACATTATAATATTTAGAGAACTCATTTTTCCAAAACGTATACCACTGTTTTGTATAACGTTGTTCAATCGGTTCCAACGTAACTATATATAAATTAGTTTTCTTTCCCATCTTCCCTCATTTTTTGTTTAATAAAAAGATAAAAAATAAAAACAAAAACAATTATTTAATCCTTCTCAGTAAGAAGAAATTCTTTTTCATCCCAACTATATTGTTGCCATCTCTTCTCTTTCTGTTTCTTGACCAATCCAATAATAGTCTTAGCCTGTGTTTTAATCTTTGCCTTGTCTCTTCCAGGTTTCTCCTCTGCTACATTATCAACCAAAGCATCAATATTCTTAATGCTCTTTCTCATTAGGTTTTTTATAATGAGCATTGTATAGCTGTTCTCTCTTGGTTTCCTGCCAATACTTTTCGTATCCTCAACTTCATCTTTACTCATTTTTTCATCCTCCGTTTTGGTTTGTCTCTTCTCTTCCTCCTCTCTCATTTTATTAAGAGTGAGGATATTTTGCTCTTCAAGCAATCTATCAAGTTCATTTAACTTTGTGTTATACGTCTCTTCATCAATCTCTTTTTTATCATGTTTACGAATTAATTCATGCTTCTCACGAATTAATCTGGTAACCTCCTCATTTTGATATGTCATATAGTTCGCCTCTTTTATCGTAAAGTATAATCACTATAAAAATTTATTGATTCGGATAATCCATAATCACCCCGTTTTCCCCGTCTTCACTAACCTCTACCTTAATATGGCGTCCTTTGTATTTATCTCTTTCTTTAATCTCTTCATATAAAAAATTAGCAATCATCTCACAACTTCCAGAACCCATATCCTCTTCAAAATCATCTAATAGTTCTTCAATAAATCTTTTAAACAAAATAAATTCAATGTCTCTATCTTCATGAAACACTTGAATATAAACTTTAAAATGAAATATATGTCTATGCATATTTTTTAAAAACTCAACCTCTTTGGGTGCATTAGGATAAAAATGCATCATTTCTCTTCTTGTAGTTATCCAAATAAAATTAGTCATTTTTGTTCACCCAATCCATAAACTCCGCTCTTGCAGCAGCATCTGTTTTAAATGTTCCAATAAGATGCACTGTTCTCATTTTACCTTTCTTCTTTGCTCCTCTCATTGTTTTACACAAGTGTTCAGCCTCAATAACTAAACCCATAGCAAGTGGTTTGTTCCAACTTGCTTTTGATATATGTAAGGCCTCGTATAAATCTTGAACGACATCATTAACTAATCTCTCTTGAACCTGTAACTTAGCAGCATGATAATCAACAATCCTAGCAACCTTACTCAAGCCTAATATTTTTCCTTTAGGTGCAGGTATATAAGCAAACCAATATCTACCAAAAAATGGAACCATATGATGTTCACAATGTGAATAAAAATTTCCAGTATCACAAATCATTTGGTCATAAACAATACCATCACTTCCATTATCAAAAGTTGTTATTTTAGGTTTGTTCTTTTTATCATAACCTCTAAATATTTCCTGCCACATTTTAACAACTCTATCTGGCGTATCTTTAAGACCTGGCCTATTAGGGTCATCACCTATAAATTCAATAATCTTTTTTACATTATCAACACTCATTTTAGATTCCTCCCATCAAACTCCCATAATAACTTTCTAAAGTTTGGAACAAAATTATATCCATAATATTTAGCTCTGCTCATTACAAAATCAAAAGCAGTTTCATCATTCGGACATAAAAAAACTCTTGACTTCGGTATACCAAATTCCTTAACAACTAAATTGGTCTCATCAATATCATCTTCATTTTCTACAACAAATCTAAAATTAGCATCTGCTTCATTAAACCAATTAATAATATTCGGATTAATTCTATCCTCATATTTTAATCCTGTTCTCTTTAATTGAACGGTAACATTAAAAATCAAATTATCAAAATTAGTCATACCAATTGGTCTAACTAATCCTTTCGTATTGATTTCAAATATAATTTTTGGATTCTGCTTAGTTGCTTTTTTTATAAGTTTTGGTAATTCATCTTTTTCAGTAAATGGTTCTCCAACTAATGATATTCTTGGAAAATGAATAACCTGCTCAACTATTTCATCAACATTTAATTCAACACCATTATCATCTATATCTATAAAAAATGAAAATCTCCCAATATTAATGTTTCCAGTAAATGATACAAATGTTTCTTTAATTCTAATCATCATCACCTTTTATAATTACTTCTTTTTCATTATCCTCTTCTAAGGAATAAATAGCATAACTACTATCAGTTTCATAAACAACTGCTTTAATACAAATCAAATCATGCTGACCAATAGCAAATCTTCTATTAAGCTCTTCAACAACCCATTTTGACATATTTTCGGCAGTAAGCCTAAATGGAAAAGGAGCAAGCTTCTGACCAATCTTTTTATGTAGATAAGCAGCAATATCACTACTAATTTTATCTCGAATGTTATATGCAAAAGCATGGTCAAAAACATCAACAATGACATTAGTCACTATCTTTTTTAGGAACTTAAAATCACAAACCATTCCTTCACTTGATTTGTTGAGGTCACTTATCACCTCACCATACCTCTTTTTGACTGTCACAAGCAATCTATAATTATGCCCATGAATGCCATTACATAAACCATTATGGTCTTCAAGCCTGTGCGCCATTCCCCATTTAAACTCTTTGGTAACTGCCAACATATTTAGTCACCTTCTCTATCCTCATCACTATCCCCATCACTATCTTCATCAGTTTCATCTGTTGAATCAGCTAAATCATCTGCTTCTTCAGGGGCATCCTCTGATGTCTCTTCTGTTGTCTCTTCTGTTGTCTCTTCCTCTGTTGTTTCCTCTTCAGGAGCCTCTTCTGTGGTCTCCTCAGGTACTTCTTCATTTAGTTCTTCTTCACTCATTTTATCTACCTCCATTTTGTTTTTTGATAGCCTTCTATAATCCATAAAGTTTTTATCATTAATCCCTATTATCTTAAAAAGATTATCAATAGCATTAGCAATTTCAATACCTTTTTCAGTTAAATGTATTGTCACTTGTCTACCTTCTTTTTGGACAACTATCCAATTATTTTTCTTCATTTCTTTCTTTATATGATGTATATGTGAATATGTTATCATCATATTATATTGTATTTGAGATGCATTATTCATACCTTTATTTATCGCTCTCAATACAAAAAATGTATCTGGCATTATTAAATATTTCTCTGTCATACAATCACCTACATTCCAAACGCTTCTAAACCTCTTTGCTTATTGTCTTCTTTAGTACTCTCTTTTATTTGATTAAAATTTAAATAATATTTCTTCCAATATTTTTTTGGTATACCATAGAATCTAAACCAATCAACCATATCAGATTTTATAGCATTAATAATTCTGTCCTTTGTTGAATTAAAATCATTATCTGACATTTTAAAATGTCGCCTAACTAAATTTAATATAAAATCAAATTCCTCGTCTTCTTCTACCTTTTTAATATATTTAACAAATGGTGGTTTTTCAGATTTTGGAATAATACTCCAAGCTAAACTTAAATACATTTTTGGCGGAAGCACAAACACATACTTATCAAGCCATCGTGTCTGAACTCTTAATCTATCATTCATAGTAAGCCATCTCTGTATTACAAAAGGTTGGATATCAGCATCCTCAATACTTATAATCCAATCACATTTTTGATTAGTATACAATTCTTTTAAAATCTGTATTATATTCATATCCCTTCCTCTTCTAATACTGTTATCTTTGAATTATATTCATTTGCCTTTTTAATTAAGCTATCATGTTTTCTAATTCTCTCATTTGCTTTCTCTCTTTCATTATCACCAGCTTCCCATAATTCATTGGAATAGTATTTACTTGCACTCTCAAAATATTCACAAGCTTCATACATTGCCCAATTAATATCAATCGTTATATTAGAGTAATCAATATATGCATCTACTAATTCAACCTGTTCATCCACAGCATATTCTCTTGCATTAGCAAAATATTGAATTGCTTTTTGATGAAACGAATTTGATTCAGCATAATAATCTCTCGCCTCAACACAAAACCCTATTGACTCACTAAACATTCCTTCATCATAATAATATACCCACAAATTAAAATATCTTTCAGCATCAGACTTTGCTAATAGAGCTAATATATGCTCATCTTTTGCTTTTTGAAAATACTTAATATATTTTTCTTTTACAACAATCTCATCTTGTAAATCCTTATATTGTTTTTCTAACAAATTATATTTCTCCTGTGTTATACATTCTTGATTACTGCAACCAACAATCAAAATTAAAAGTAATAAAAGTAATACTTTTTTCATTTTCTAGCCTCCAATATTTTAATATCTTTCATTAAAACATTTTTCATATCAGGATTATAAGTGGCAACAGCAGGATGATAAAGAGGTATTATTTCTATTTCCTCAAATAAATTTTTAACCTTAAATACTTTACCGTGAAGTTTACTAATTCCATCAATATCTTTTTCAAGACCATATTTTTTCATTATAAACTTTGTTGAATAATTGCCCATAGTACAAATGACCTTGGGTTTAATAACTTTAATTTGTTGCTCTAAAAATGGTGTACATTCTCTTATTTCATCAGCTTCTGGATTTCTATTATTTGGTGGGCGACATTTTAAAATATTAGCAATAAAAATGTCTCCCCTGCCAAGTTTGATAGACCCCAATAGTTCATCAAAGACCTGACCCGCCCTTCCCACAAATGGTCTACCTGTCATGTCTTCTTGTGCGCCTGGTGCCTCACCAATAAATATTATATTAGCATCCTCTTTCCCTTCACCAAAAACATAATTAGTCCTAGTCTTACAAAGTTCACATCTCTCACATTTTAAAACTTTATCTCTAATATCTTTAAGATTCATTTAACCATCTCCAATATTGATGTTACAAACACTATCTTTGGGTCAGCACCCCAAGCTATATCTTTTTCATTACGACAAGTAATCTGAATCAATTTAATATTTATTGGATTTTCATTTAATGCTCGCTGCCAAAAAAATGTATTAAGTTCTCTTGGGTCAACCGTTGTTGCCATAACAACCTTTTTAATCTCCTGCCAATTTTTCTCTTTGAGCATATTCCACATACTCTCAAATATTTCATTAGTTGGCTTTACGTTCTCCTCGGTTACTGATAAACCCTCAGTCTTTAAATCCTGCAAAGCTAATACACAATTTCTAATACTAGGATAATTTTTCTCTATTAATAAATTAAGTCCTTTATCATCATAGAGCATTTCCTCATTCTCACAAATCATTTTAAGATAATTAAACATCTCTGATTTCTCTGGATAGGCAAAAGGTATGGTAACACATCTTGATTTAAGTGGTTCAATAACCTTGTTAATGTTATTACAAGTTAATATAAAGAAAACATTACTACTATATGTCTCCATTATATTCCTAAGAGCATCCTGACTTGCTTTAAGCATACCATCAAACTCGTCTAAAAACACTGCTCTTCTCAATCCTTGCTTACTACTCTGTGTAATAGCAAACTCTTTTACCTTATCTCTAATAACCTCAATCTTTCTATCATCAGAGCTGTTTAATATTAAAGCATCACATTTTAGTTCATTAATTATTGCTTTAGCAAGAGTAGTTTTTCCTGTTCCAGGAGTCTTACTATAAAACAAAAAATGAGGTATTGCTTTAGGGTCTTTAAGATATTTTAATATTTTATCTCTAAACCCTCCAACCATCTCATTAACTTTTTTTGGTCTATATTTTTCAGTCCATATTGCGTTCTCTGGCTTCATCTTCTTCACCTCTATTAATTTGACGTATATTAACTGCAGGTTCACCTGATTCAATACGAGTTTCTAAATGAATCCTGGTTGCTTCAAACTCACTATCAGGAACTTCAACATCTAAAGTTGCTAAAATAGTAGGAAGCACTCTTGGACCAACAGCAAGAGCATCATAATTTGGCTTGTTGGATACAGCAAACTTTAAATGCCCTTTATCCTTTCCTATTCTTAAATATATTCTATCTTTCATTCTTCCTCAACTCTTGGTGCAACAACCATAGTTATCACTGAATCATCAGTCTTTTCCATTACCCTAGCTGGATAATCTGATTTTACACTAAATTCAATATTACCAGTTAATCCACTTGTTGATTCAAGTAATGGTTCACCAAACTTAACCTTTACGTTGCCTTTGCAAGTTGGAGCATCTATTATAGTTTCAAACTTATATTTACCTGTATTAGAAAACTTTACCTTTTTCTCCTCAGTTACTATATCCAATGTAGCATCCTTATTCATATTAACATCAGCATATATCTCTTTAAGTTGTTTTGCTGTTATTGAAAAGGTATCATCAAATTCTAAATTTGGCTGTCCTGTATCTACTTCTAAAAAGTCTTCTGAAACTAATTCAATGTCTACTTTTTTATTGTCACTCTTTATTGTTAATAAATTTCCCTCTTTTGTCAAAACAAGAACATCACCAAATCTCTCAAACACTTTTACAACTGTTTCAAAATTATTCATACCTACATTACCAAGCTCTTCATATTCCTTAAATGCAGATGTTTTAAGCCATGCCATAACCCTTGACTGTTTAGCAGCAGCATTAGCATCTATTTTCAATCCGTCTTTTTCAAACCTCAATACACATTCACTAATACCCTGCGTTCCTTCCATCTTAACTTTTTTTAGAAATTCAACCAACTTCTTTTTTTCTATTTTCATTTTTAACCTCCGTTTTGTATTTTAATAAAAATATAACCACTATATAAATGTAATGATTAATCATTTCCTAATCTTTCTCAATTCATACAAAATTATTATTTGTAATATAATCATTAATGGTAATGCTATCGGCATTACATAAGCAAACAATATTCCAAACAATATACTAAACATATCCATAATATCACCTTCTTAATCTACGATAGATTCTATCATAATACTTCTTCAAATATCTATAACAGTTATCACAATATTTAGCATTAGCTGATTTATTATTAATTTCATGTTTACAGCATTCACAATACTTAATTTTGTGTTTCCTTCTCATCTTTTATCTCAACTTTATGCCCCTCGCTTATTAATGCTTTCCTTCTAGCTAGACTTGCTCCTCTAAAAAAGTTATGATAGTCCATAAAATCTATATATAATGCTTTCTCTTTGCCATCCATTTTTCGTAATATTCGACCTAAAACCTGTATAGTTTTTACGTCGCCTTTATTAGCAGCAGCATTAATAACCATATCTAATGATGGTATATCAATTCCCTCTGCAAATATACTAATAGTACTTATCAATATATTTAACTTGCCATCAATAAAGTCATTAAACATATCTTCTCTTTCTTTTTTATTAGTTGCTCCATGAAGATATTTGCTGTTTGGAAGTAACTGTTCTAATATGTTACCATGCTCTATCAATTTGACAATAATCAAAATTTTTCTATCCTTGTGTTTTTCTGTAAGATTTAAAATCAAATTATTCCTATTATTATTTTTAACAACAAACTTATCATAAAAATCACTGTACACTTCAGTCTCATTAATCAATCCTGTTTTGCATAATTCTGTTAGCTGTTTTACCTGCTCTTCGTCCATATAGTTAGTCATGAAAAATATAGTAGGACGAATAAGCCAATCATTATCAATAAGTTTTTTACTGCTTAAATCAAATACCTTATATCCTGCTACAGCAGTAATCATCATATCATTACCATCATCTCTATATGCTGTTCCACTAATTCCTAATCTATATTCACTACCAATTAATTGTCTTGATATCTTAACATAACTTCTAGCAGCAACTTTATGTGTCTCATCAAATATACAAAACCTAACTCCTCTTAAATAGGATACTATTTCAACATCTCTAATATTCTTTATAATTGTTTGAACGGTTGCTACTGTAATATCCTGAAAGTCTCTAACTCCACTTCCTAATTGTCCAACTTTTATTCCTAAACTCTTTTCTATTCTATCTTTTGTCTGTCTCATCAGCTCTTTTTTATCAACTATAAATAACGTTCTTGTTTTTAATCGTCGGATACATTCAATAGCAATTTCTGTTTTCCCACCACCCGTACCAATCTGCAATATTCCAATTTTGTTTTTTATAAATTCATCAACTGCTTCCAGTTGATAATCTCTTAGTTCAACATCATTAATAAATTGTTCTGGCATCTCAATAGTATCATTATTAAATTCTCTATGGTCTTCAATATTAATTTCAATATCTTTTTTTGTGTAATCAGCATAATCATTAAGTGTCTTTTTTAAACCGGTCATAAATCCTAATGGTATCATTCTCTGCTTATAATTCCAGAATTCAACTTTCGTTCTAACATTTGGATTAGCTTTTTTCATAAAATAAGCATTCTTTAACTCATAACTAAACTTCTTCTGTAATCCAGCATGAAGTAAATTTGATATAGGACCATCTATCTGAATATTGTTTCCAATAATATGTAAAGTATATTTTAGCTTATTTTCTTTCTGTTGTGCACAAAAATTTTCATAAGGACAAAACATAAAACAGCTTTCGCATCTCTTTGGTTTAACATCACCATCAGCTATTCTTCCCATATTAAATCTAGTAGTTTGTTGCCAAGTATCCATTTCCTTAAAATCTTTTTCTGTTGGTTGAAAGCTTAATTCACATTTACTTCCATTATATTTAAGATAATATACAGTGACTTTTTTTGGCAACCTATTAAACTTTCTATAATATAAATAGCTATAAAATTTTAATTGTTTGGTATACTCCTCTTCATTCTCTGGGCGCCTGGTACTGCTCTTCCAATCTATAAGCTCATCTTCAGATGTATCAACCGCATCAATATATCCAACAACATCAGGATAAAATATCTTCAACTCAGTGCTTGTAATATTTTTCTTTAAATTAATGCCATTAATAATCATTAGCCAATATTCATCCTTCTTTAGTTTAATTTTACTTTCATCAAGTTTATAGTTTTTCCATAATAACTCAAACTCATTTTTTAATTGGTCTAAAGAAAGGTCTTTATTAGTATAATGTTTCTCAAGAATTTTATGCATAACACTCCCAGCATTAGCATAACACATATCTTCAATTACAGGAATTTTCTTAATATATTTGTAGTACCAACATAGTTGACACTTTTCAAACATAATGTTTTGACTAAATGATGTTGGTTTATTCATTTTAATTCAAAATGGTCCTTTATAATTTTATTCCAAAATTTATCTTTTCCTATAAATAATGTTAAAAGTAACTCCTCAGTTCCAACACGATGCGCTTTCTCTAAGCAATCAATATGTGACCATCTTTGATATGTATAAGGCTTTCCAATTCTTTCATTGGAGCTATGTCTACCTTTACAAGATGAAACACATCTCAATTTAACTTTATTTGTTTTATGATTGTAATCAACCACTCTTCCAATTATTCCATTAGGAAAATGGTACACCTCTCCATACAAGTTTGTGTCTTGCATTTTTATAAAAGAAAAAAAGTTTAAATAAAAGACCCAACAAAGTTCTTTTTAACTTTTTCTTCAGTTTGTGGGTTTGTCACTTCTTCTGACTTTATCTTAATCTTAGGTTGTGAATTAAGAAATCCCATAAACTCTCTAAGATTAACCTCGTTAATGTCTTTCTTCTTAAAATCAGCATACAACCCTAAAAGTTTACTTGCTTGATTCTTTCTATCCCTTGTTATAGTTGGATGTGAATATTTGCCATCTCTATTAAATACTCTCACTCCACTATAAAATTCTTGCTGTCCATCTACATCATAAGTTAGAACAAAAGTGCAGTACTTAAATTCCTTGTCACCTGCTTTAGTCTTTTCCCAAGCTTTATCTTTTGGCGGAAGAACAATATCTGCCTTTTTAATAATAACTTCTTTACCATTAAGGTCAATTCTTGGTGGTGCTTTAGTTCCTTCAGGAGCCTTGCTCCAATCATAAACTGTTCCAGCACTGCCTGAAGCAATCATATCATCTTGCCCAGGTGTTGGTGAGAACTCTTGTTCGGGAGCTGAATCATCAACTTCCAAATTTTCAAATTCGTTTGTCTCTTCTTTTGACATTTTGTTTTACCTCCACGTATTTTTTACGTCTATAAACCGTAAATTATAGCCATTATATAAATGTATTGATTTTTCTAAATCTTTTTATTTAGTGATACTTTTGGTTTATAAGAAAAATCTTTATCCAACATATCAATTGCTCTATCTATAATTTCCTTTCTCTTAATATCACCAAGATTTGTTTGTTCAATTAATATTGTTTTTACTGGGTCAGCCATTTTTAATAAATCTTTTTAGTAATATCTTCTTTTTTTGCACTCTTCTTTTTTGTTGTTGGAAGCGATACTATTCCTAAATTATTAGCCATTCTCCCAAGCATATCTCTGCCTTCAATTCTTAATTCCTCTGATTCTTCACGAATTGGTCGTATTAACCGTAAGTTTTGTGGCTTTTCTGCTTCTCTTTCAACAGGTTTCAAAAAGCCTTTATCTAAATCTTTATACCATGTTACATTGGCTGGCCTATATCGTCCTGCGAATTGTACCATTTTTTATACCCCCATCTTTTTTAATTTCTTTTCCATTTTTCTCAATTCAATATAATAGCGTGGATGCTCTTTGAGATGGTCTAAAGCAATCTTCCTAGCTATCTTCTTACTATTGGTATGTTCCATCTCAACTAATGTTCCAATCTCTATTTGTTTTGGTGTTATATTTTTAATCATTTTCCTACCTTTTTTAGAGTTATATAAGGACTATCACCTAAAATTCTCTCAATATATTTCATAGCTTGTGTTGTATATTCAAAAACAGGAGTAAGTTTTCCATCAACTCTTACCCTTTTCATATTCCTAGTATATACGACCGCGTATGGCATCTTGTCTAGTCTGCACAACCTCTTGCTGTTTTGGTCCTTCTAATTTTGCTGACATCCTTTTTAGCGATAGCATTCCTAAATCCTGAATCATATCTTGTCTTAATGGATTATCAGGTTGACAATCTTTAGCATTAGGAACACCGTCTTTGTCTCTATCATTATGCCAAGACTTTTTCTTTCCTATGATGTACTCAACTCCTTTCTCTACGGACCATTTCATTTTCTTCCACCTATTGGAACAACTTGAAAATACTCTGTCTTTTTGTAAGTCTTATTAATATAATCTTTTGCAGCTTTTACTGTCTCGAATACCATTATCTGTTTTTTGTTCTTCGGATTCCTTAAATACTTATTCATATACTTCCGCCAAATTGCATACATTTATATCACCTATAATTTAATTCATCTAACTGCCTTCTTTTTGATTTATACTCATCAGTTTTGGTATAATCATATCCATGTTCTTTTGCATATTCTATATTTTCATCTATTTCTTCCCATAATCTTTCTTTCTGTTTTTTCTTATTCCCTAAAATATTACCAACAACATCCATTTTATATCACCTTAAATTATTGAATCAATTATTTCTTGTGCATCCATATCCATTGATAATCTTTTTCCTTTACCCTTTCTATATCTTCCATGCATTGTGTGACCATGAACTCCTTCCATCTCTGTCACTGTTCCAAGCTCTGGATATTTTCCATATTTTCCTTGCTTTATTCTCATATTAATTACCTCCTTACCATCGTACTCTTTCTTTTGACGGCATACTAAATTTCTTCACCCAATTAGGGGCATTAGCAATAACTTCTTGAGCAAACTTTTTTGGCTTTGGCGAGGTCTTTAATTTCTTAATAGTTCTATCATCATAATTATCTCTACTATAAAAAGACTTTGTACTCCATGTAAATTTATATTCATCTGCCATATTAATTACCTCCTGTTTGGTTCTGCATCTAAAATATCTATAACACCATCATTGTCGCTATCTCTTTTTAATTTTTGCTCCTGTTCATAAATATAATCTTTATCAGTCTCAATAATATGAACCGGTATTGTTTTTATGCCAAGTTCCCTTGCTGCAACTGCTCTATGCCTTCCTTCTTGTTGTTCATAGACTCCTCTTTTTGTTTCTAAATATGGAGCTGGAACAACTTTTTCTTTTATTCTTAATCCCTCTTTAATCCTCTGCAAATTTTCTGGAAATATTGATTCCTTCTCATATTGTCGAAGTGGCATACGTCTATGGGCGCCATGCGAAATCCATGCCGCTCTCATATATTCATCAGGTGTCATCATTACGGTTCTTTTTCTATATCCATAACTTTCAGGATAATCAACGATTGGAACCGTTGTTTCCAACATAAAATCTTGTCTTTTTTTATTGTATGGTTTGCAATCAAATACATTTTTTACGCCATCTTTATCTTTATCACCAAGAAATTTTTTCATTAATCTATCATTAGAAAAAATTTTTGATGGGAGTTGGCGGGCTCCCACCAAAAAAGAGTTGTTGGCAACACGTCTAGAAGGAGACTTCTTAGTAGATAATGCTCTTTTTAGAATCTTATCTATATCTAACATATTATCAATAAAACCCTCTACCTTTATATATATATTTATTTATTATCCCTAGAAAAATACTCTTTAAACAAATAATCAAAATAGTACTTAGTTTTCTCTTCACCATACTTTTTAATGCACCCTTTAACAAATCTAGCCAATTGGTCATTATTATATACTGTGTTGCCTTTAATAAATGTTTCTTTACACCTTTCCATATCACCAACAATGTCTGTATTATTATCTAATTCTATTATTCCATCAACTATTAGATAGTTTTTCCAATCTAATTTCTCTGGTAAATAACTAACTTTTTTGGTTTTTGCAGGCCATAACGTATATATTGGTGGAATACGATTCTCTATAAAAAATTTATTAACAATATTCTCATCAAACTTAAACTTCTTATCTGGTAAATTTGTTGGAAGTATTCCATGTCTTTTTTCTAATTGTTTGTGAATCATTCTAAATTCACTGCTTGTCAAATCAATATTACTATCTCTAATTAAACATTTTAACTGAAACCATAAATAGTTATTTCTCATTCCTTCCGGCAAATCATTATCTAACATAAACCTAACCAACTTATGGTCTGCAAATCTACCAGGATATATCCTATCAAGCCTAGTTAGGCCTTTTCCTGATTGAAATATTCTCTTCTTTTTATACGTTTTAATATCATTCTCTTTCGCTAAAATATAATCACTAAACCCTTTATTTTTACTATCTTTCATCTCTATAATTCCTCTCCACTTAAATGGATGATGTTTTAAATTCTTTGTAAACGGTAGTGCTCCTACAACACTCAACTTAAAAACATTTTTATCAACAATTACTCCAAGTTCATTTTTAATCTTATTACAAAATCTAAGTATTTGATTCCCAACACCTCTTGGTATTATTAGTTTCATTTTATCAAATTCTTCATTCGGTAAATATACTTTTAATTTATCATCAAACATCATTAAAGGAAGCTTAATTGAAAAATCAAGCTTTATTAATAATTGCAATCCATGACCAGAACATATTTTTATATAACTCTTATTCCATCCTTCAGTACTAAGCCTATCTAAAACCATATCTGCAAGAATGTTGGCGTTTTTTAAATCAATAGATGATGCAGAACCTTTAGTATCGACTCTATCAATATCAATAAACAAAAATGCTATCTCATCAACATTAACATCTCTGCCACCAAAACTTTTACTACCCCATCTATTCCAATTTTTCTTTCTAGGCTGTATACCAAACCATACTGTTGCTCTGTCCCTGATAAAAGCAATAACGTTTTTTAGTTGTTTGTCATTATTAATGTAAACACCACTTGGAGACATTGGTATATTAAATCTCTTTGCTGTCTCCTTAATCAAATTAAAATCTCTAATCCTAACTTCCATTACTTTGTTTTCTCCATCAGACCACCAATTCCAAAAGTCTTTTATAGTAAACTTAGAATATACATTCTTTACCTTTTCCTCTTCTGACATTTCATACCATTCCATTTTTCTTCTACCTCTGGAATATAATAATAACCATCTTTATCTTTAACATAAAATCTTGTTTTACGATTTATAAAGAGACCACTCAATAATTCTAAAGCACCATCCTTTCCAACTCTCATTAGAATAGTTGGATTATATTTTTTATGACCACAACAACAAGCTAAGGTTTTTAATCCATGATAATTTAATATTGCTATTAAATTAGCCATGCACTCATCTATTTTTCTTGGGTTATGCTTTAAACACATTTAAATTTCCACCTTTGTTTTTGGTATTATTGATTCCTTCTTTAATTTTTTATGAGCATTTTTTATATCATCAATCACCTTCTGTTTAGTTTTAACAATACAATCAATATGATAAAATCGTCTATAATTATCATAGTAATCATTACAAAATTCTTTATATATGATTTCTCCCTTTCTAATTCTCTTCTTACACACACAACACTTTCTAGGTCTTGTGTCTCTTACAAATTCTACTATTTCTTTTTTCATTCTTTTTCCTCTGTTCTATTGCTCCACAAGATTCATGGTTGCTCCATCCTGCATAAATATCAATTCGTTTATGGTATCCTTTCTCTAATGGTATATCAAGAGCCTTTGCTAATCCAATAGCAATCCCGCTTGCAATATATTCATCATGCTCTCTACAACACCCATATCTAGCTATAACGTGGCCTATCTCATGAAGTATTGTAAAATTGGTTGGATTTTTTCCAACAGTAATTTTTTTACCATAACTATACTCACCTTGAGTTTTTCTAAAATAAGGATTAATATCTACTTTAATCTTAAACTTCTTTATTAACTCTTTTATCTTCTTATTCATCCTTAATATCCTCGCCTTTATCAATAAGCCAATTAATCTCCTGAGGATTAAATCCATAAGTTCTCAATAAATCCCTAGTCAATTTATATTTCATTCTTTTCATTTCCTCAAAATTAAGCATCTTTAGATATGAAGGCTCCTCTTTTTCTTCTTGTAAATATCTACCACCATCTAAATATTGCTTACCAAGTTTCTTTCTCAAATCATAAAATCTTCTTCTAGCAGTTGCCTCTTTTATACTATACTTACTCAACATTAATTTAATAAATTCATCTTTACCATTAGTTGCTAAATATTCTTCTTTGTATTTCATTCAAATTCACCCACTGGTAATCCAAAGTCATCCTCTATCTCTTTGGTCATATCTTCAATTTCCATATCTCTCGCACTCTCTTTTTTCATGTCAGGGGGTCCTTGTATCTTATAATCAACAGTATTGGTAACATCAATTTTACAGTTAATCTTCTCAATAACCCAACGTAAAAGATTATAATCTTCTTCTTCAACAGATTTACGTTTATTAATTATTCGTGATACCTTAACTAAATTATAAAAAAATTCTTTAACTCTTGAATCAGCAATAACACCGTACTGATTTAATATAATATCAACAGCTTTAAAACTCTCAGCATCACTATTATTTTCACTATCTTTATATAATACTAAATTTTTAAAATACTCAATTATATCATCAGATTTTAGAGCTCGCATCAACTGTAAATTTTCACTAATAGTATCCCTAGCAACATTTCCTTTAATTACCTCAGCAAGAGCATCATCTTGTTTTTCATTAACAAGATAAAAATAAAAAGGAAACCTTTCATGTAATGCATAATCATACCCATCAATCCAAAACTGCTGTTTTAGTTGATATTCAATTCTTTTTTCTCTAATAACTTTTCTTAAATAAAGATTATCATACTTAAAAATTGGAAGATGTAAATCCCAATTTTCATTCCATGCTTCTTTTTCCTCATCACCTATTTTAACATTCATATCTTTATATGCCTTTCTTATGGTGCCTCTATATTGGCCTAAATGTGAAAAATCTAAGTTTTCACTTAAATTAATATGTGCTGTTCTCTTATTAAATACTCCAGTAGCACCTGCTTTATCATAACCATAATTATCTTCAAATAAAAAAGTCTTGAGATTTTGTATTAATTCTTTGTTCTCTCCAGCCTCGTCTATATGTATAGAGCGAAATGTTCCTAAATATCCAGTAGTTACTATCTTTTGCTCTTTCCCCATTAGACTAATAGCGTGTCTAGTTCCTCTAAGCCCTGCGACTGAAATGCTCAATCCATTACTAGATAAGTTTAAATGGTTGTTGAGAAGAAAACCATAATACTTTAATATAGTAGACTTTCCTGTGCTTGGGTCACCAACAATTTGAATATTAGATGATAACTTAAATCCTAAATAATTAATTGCTGTTTGAAGAATCATAGCAATCTTTATTGGAAACAAACCATATATTTCCATTCCTGTTCTCTCTTTAATAAATTTATCAAAAGTCTTCTGTAATGTAATAACATAGTTTTCATCATCTTTTTTCTTTGGAAATTCAAACTTATGTGATTTAACAGGACAAACATCCATAATATGAAATACTTCTGTTTTCTTTGGATTCTTAATCTTTAACAAAACACATTCATAAAACCCTGGGTCTAATTTAATAAAACTAATAGCACCTGCGGTGTGTTTGTTTTGTTCAATATCCTCGTAACAAATATCATAATAAAAGGCATCCTTAGTTAAAGAAATTTCATCATATGGAACAAGATTTAAATTACAAACTCTACTCCTTGGGTCACCATCTCCATTAATATAACTATAAATATTAGGACACTTAATTCTATTGTTTGTACTAGCAGTCTCGTAAGCTTTTCTCTGTGTATTCCCTCCACATTGAGGACATTGATATTCAAATTCAATGGGATAATCAAATTTAATACTTGTACTCAATATTTGTATTTGACATCTTTGAATTGTATCTTTATTAATTGGAACCATTAATTCCATATCTGGATTCTTAAAATCATACTTAAATATCGCATCTCCACCCTCATCACATATAAGTTTCTGAACCTTTTTATAAAAAACATGCTTATCTAATCTATATGTCTTTTCACCGTCTTCCTCTTCCATAATAATATCGCCTTTCTCATCTTCATAATAAGGGATATCTTTGCCTATTTCTATTAAAAACCCATTTAATTCTCGTCTCAAAGATTTAATTTCATCTAACTTTAATTTTTTATGCTCATCGAACTTACCCATATTATATTGAAAAAGACCTTTCCATTTTGGCATTATCATTCTTATCTCAATTTCAACTCTCTGCTGTAAAATTAATTTAATTAAATTAATAGCACCCAATCTAGAAAGTCTTTTAAACTTTGATTGAATAAATTTAATTACTGCTGTATTTGAAGAATACTCACGAATAAAATCATCATCAATTATTATTGGCTGTTTTTCCTCTGTAGAATTTTTTGATTCTTCAATCTGTGTATTATCGACCACTTTTTTTCACCGTGTTGTTAGACAAAAACAAAAATTTAAAAATAATAGTCATTATATAAATGTATTGATTTTTATTATGAATAGGGTTTTGAACCTTTCTATTAAATATATTCTCTAAAAGATAAATTATACTCTATTAATTAAGATTTTTATTAATGAATCTGTAACTTATAAAGAGTTATATTCTATAATAGTTATTATACAATATATATATTAATCGGCAAGATACTCAAAAAACACCAAAAAAGGGTTAAAAATGTTAAATCATATTAGGTCATTTAACATTTCTTTTAACATTTTTTTAAAGATTCTTTCTAATATATATATTAAAAAATATAGGTTATAGAATAGAGTATTCAATTTTTTTATAAAATCCTCGATTCTTCTCAAAACCTATGTAATAGCGCTTAGCATCTACTGTTAAAATTTAACAAAACTCTATGAATATGATAGCCGCAGCGTGGCTCTCTTATGAATACGAAGTGCAAAAAATTTAACATTTTGGGGCGAAATGTTAAGATTTAACATTTTCGCAATCAAGAAGGGTAGTAGAACCCCTAAAAAAAGCGATGGGCCAAAAAATGTCATTTAACATTTTCGTGGTAATTGACAAAAGATTTTGAACACCTTGAGGGTAAAAATTACCAAAAAGATAAACTGGAAAATATAAATTATAATATATATATTCCAGAATTATGAAACCGTTAAAATCTAACGCTTATTCTATACAAACTATATACTCAGGTTTTGAGGTTGGGCCTGGCCGTCTTGAGGCCAAGTACAGGTATAGAGTGACTCTTTGTTGTTACTAATGAAGTACAACTAATAGAAACGGCTTTGTGTAATAGATAGCTGTTTCCTTACACACACCCCACTTTTTTTACACATTCTGCAAAATCCACGTTTATATCACTCTCAAAGGTCTCCTGAATGAGTACGCAGAGGTTGTGGCAGAGGCACATAATCTTGATTTCATTGATATTTGCAGCCATATTCTTTGTATACAGCTTTCTGCCTAGTCTCTGCTTGAGCATATGGAATGATGTCTCTACATTGCTTCTCTTATGGTATCTCTCTAGAGCTTCTTCTGCATGATTCCACCAATAGTACATCATCTGGAACCAGAGCATACATCCTCTAGACTTAGATGTGTGATTGCTCTTGAACTTCATTATAGGGGTTAATCCTAGCTTTGAGGCTACATTAAAAACTGGTCTACAAGTATAAGCCTTGTCAGCTACAATGTCCCTCATATTGGTGAAATACTGCACTCTCTTACTTACTACTTTTTCAAACATAGTCACATCATTGACATGGCCTTCAGTCACTTCAACACCAATGATGACATTGGTTTTACAACCTGCTATAGCATGAGCTTTCCGCCATAGTCTCAACTTGCCTTCTTCTTTACCATACTTGAAGTCACTCCATCTCTCGTATGCTTTGAGAGAGAACCCTGTGGCATCAACTGCTCCAGTCTCTTCCAATGGAGCTAGTGGAAGTGCGCTAATCAATATTAGTGAGTCAAGTATTTTGCTCAGAGCCTCATCATTGAAGAAATTGTCAATAGTCTTAAAGCATGGCACCTTGTTGATATAATGGAGCCTTTGCAACTCCTTGAGTATAGACTGGCCTTTCCTCAAGCTACTTCTGTAGTATGCTTTAATGCACATACAGAATATCTTGTCCCTAAGAGAGTAGGCCTTCCGACCTCTTTTAGGTGTGGGATTCTCTTCAATGGCCAGAAACAAGAGCTCTTCCAACATCTTCTTGAAGAGTCTATCTTCATTAGTCTTGGCTTGGTCATAAGCAGGCCAGTCTTGAGTGTACTTTCTGTCAACATCTCGTATTACATTATAATCTATCAGGTTCTTTTGCCTACGCATTGGCTTCTTGCTTGGTTGGATATCTCTAAGCATTTCCCTAATATCAATATCTTTGAACTCTTCATCTGATGCCATCTCAACTCGCCTCTGT
>Ga0180438_10001777_pt1 | contig 37341 bp, 19 predicted proteins | sample SS_ome_12_FD_132455 | JGI IMG/M metagenome (GOLD analysis project Ga0180438, IMG submission 132455) | Hypersaline lake sediment archaeal communities from the Salton Sea, California, USA - SS_3_D_2 metaG | ecosystem: Environmental > Aquatic > Non-marine Saline and Alkaline > Hypersaline >... | reverse complement strand
CGAAAAGAGATGGCGCCGTGGGAAGCCCGCCTCCACCGCTCGCCGAAGCTTCCCAAATACGACATTACCATCAAGCCACAAAGTCCAGCAACGGCGGGAATTTAATTTCTGCCGCTCGCCCAAACCTCTGGTGGAAATGCTCCCTGGCCGATCTCCCGCGGTCGTGCCAAACGGCCGCGACCGCCCGTAGCCAAGTGATATCTCATGAGTGGTTTCAGTCTATCACACCGTGATGCAAATGGCAACGATTTGCTCGCGACCGGCCCCCAAAAAATTCGGCGCCATATCTCTATGCTGGAAAACGAGTTGCGGCCAATTGCCAGCGGGTAGACACAAAAAAACTCCAAAAATCGCAACGGGGCTTGGGGAGAAACGGCTGCGCCGCCGAAGGGCGAAAATGCGTGGCTTACGCCGTGCGTGGCCTTCGCCCGGATTTCTGATGAACTCCTTCGCCTTCGGCTTCGGGTTAAACGCTTTTGTAGCAGGCTGCGATGCGCTGCGCGATCTCGGCGATCCGCTCCCGGGCGGAAGTTGGTTCCAGTAGTTCCGCCTCGGCGCCCAAGGCCAGCACGCGGGGGATGATCTCCAGGTCGTGCGCGGCGGTGACCGTGAGGATGACGCCGCCGCCTTTGCACGGCTCGACCGTTTGATCGGCCCGCCAGGGATCCTCCAGGACAAACGGCGTGGCGAATTCGCTCACGCGGATGCGGTACGCCACGCCGGCGCCGCCGGAAAAAACGCCGACGCTGGAGGCCAGGTGGTCTTCCAGGTCGAAATCCTTCTGCGGAGAGAAATAGGTGTCGGTCGCCTCCGCGGAAAAGAAGCGGTCGAGTTTGAAATGCCGCATGTCATCGCCGGACGGGTTCGCAGATTCCGCTTGCGTGTCGTGGCCCCGGGCCACGATGTAGATGCTGGCGTCGTAGACGATGATGCCGTAGGGCTCGATCTCCCGAGGGCGCGGCGAGCGTGCGTTGAGTGAGCGGTAGTTGGCCCGCACGACGCGGTGCTGCGTGATGGCCCGATTGATCGTTCGCAGGATGCCCTGCTGCTTCTCGTACGACTTGATGGGCCGGCCGTGGACCCGCAAGAGGCTGCGTTCCTTTTCGTAGTGTTCCCACACCGTCGGCGGCAGCGTCTCGCGCATCTTGGTCCAAAAGCTCTCGATGCCGCTCATAAACGGAGTGCCGGCGAGCGGCGCGAGCAAATCCCTGCCGATCGAAAGGGCGATCAGTTCGGTGGCGGTGGCGGCGATCTTCGTGACGCCGCGAAAGCGCGGGCCGAGCTTCCAGACGCGGCCCCGCGGCGAGTCATGCACGTCCACGTCGATACCGGCGGCCTGCAGGGCCTCCAAATCCCGGCGGACCGTGCGGGTATGGAGTTTGCCCAGGCCCAGCTCGTCAACGAGGTCGTCGCGGATCTCCGCCAACAGCCGGCCGAACCGCGAGGCCTCGAGAATCTGCAAAATGCGATGCTGGCGAATGAGTTGTTCGTTGCGGGCCATCACTTGCCAATGCAGAATCGGCTGAAAACACGATCCAGAATATCGTCGGTATACACAGCCCCGATCATCTCGCCCAGATGGGTGAGGGCCTCTCGGAGGTCGGCGGCAATAAGTTCCTCGCCTGCGCCCTCGGTGATGGCCGCCCGGCTCCGGGCGAGGGCCGCCCCGGCGCCGCGAACCGAGGCCGCGCACCGCACGGCCGTTGCGGGAGCGCAAGTCGTGACGGCCGACGCTCGGTCCAGCGTCTCCGCAAGCCGCTGTTTGAGTTGAGAAAGGCCCCGGCCGCGAGCGGCGCTGACAAGCACGAGCGACGTGTTTCGCCGAGCGGCGGCTTCCCATGTGCTCAGGGCTTCGTTGTCGAGCACGTCGATTTTATTGGCGATTACAAGGTCGGGCTTTGCGCCCAGCGAAGAAACCACGCCGCGGGAACGGTCCAACGCAAGCGGCTGCGTGGTGGCCGCATCGAGCATCAGGCAATGGACCGCCGCCGCCGACCGCTGTTGAACGGCAAGGGCGGACGCAGCCGCATCGATGGGATGACGGTCGTCTGCTTCATGCCTTTCCGGCGACAAACCGGCGGTGTCCACGAGCGTCACGGGGGCCCCGGCCAACTCCCAGGGGATGGAAACGTAGTCGCGGGTCGTGCCGGGCGTTGGCGCGACGATTGCCGCAGGCTTGCCCGCCAAGGCGCCCACCAGCGTGCTTTTGCCGGCGTTCGGGGGTCCCCAGAAGACGATGGTGGGCGCTTCCGGCCCGCTCCCGCGCAGCCGCAAGTCCTCTGCCACCGCGTCGATTTGGGCGTGGGCGGCGGCGATGCGCGCCAGCAGCGCCTGACGCGAAACAAACTCGATATGCTCGTCCGCAAAATCGAGCCCCGCCTCCAGGTCGGCCAAGAGATCGACCAGGGAGTCTCGCAGTCGTCCCAGTGGTCCGGAAATGCCGCCGGCGAGTTGGGACAAGCCGCGTCGCAAGCCGGCCTCGTTCTCGGCGTCAATCACGCCGAGCACCGCCTCCGACTGTGTCAGGTCCAGCCGACCCGCCAGAAACGCCCGCATGGTGAACTCACCCGGCTGGGCCAAACGGGCCCCCGCGGCGCAAAGGGCCGCTTGAACGGCGGCGAGAACCGGCGGTGAACCGATCGTATGGATTTCGGCGACCGGCTGCCGCGTGTAGCTGGCCGCCCCGGGCCACAGGAAGAGCTCCGCCGGTAAATTCCCCAGCGGGTCGTCGAGCATTACTTCGCCGGGAAGAACTCGCGGGGGCCGCTGCGCCCTTGCAGGGGAAGCGGCGGCGGCGAGCCCGGAGTGCGCCAAGAATACTCGGCGAACCATCCACGGCGCGTCGCGGCCGGTGAGGCGAACCACGCCGCGCAACCCGCGCTCGGCGGAGGCCACCGCGACGATCGTATCCTCGGTGTCGATGTGGCTCACTTCCTCTTTTTCTTCGTCGCGCGCCGCCGCTTGCGACCGGCGTCCGCCTGCTGATGCCGCGGTGTCGGGTCGCCCCGGCCGTCTTTCTTCGGTTTGGGCAGCAACTGCTTCTCCGCGATGCCCCACAGGCTGGAAGCGAGAAAGTAGACGCACAGCCCCGCCGCCACCTTCCAGAACAGCACGCCGATAAAGAGCATCATGAAGCTCATCATCTGTTGCTGCATCTTCTGCTGCTCGTCGGCCGGGGGCGGCATGAACATCCGTTGCTGCACCTGAAACACCACAATGGTGAGCAGCGGCAGCAGGTTGAAGTACGGGCCGAGATACCCGTTGGGCCCGGCGATAAAGCACGGAAGAAAATCCTTGAAGTAGAAGAGCATGTCCGGGGCGGCGAGGTCCCCGCACCACCGCATCCCGGGAATCAGCGGCGCCTGCCGAAGCGCAATATCCACACTCAAACTCCGATACAGACCGATAAAAATGGGAAGCTGCAAAAACAGCACCAGGCAACTGCCAAACGGATTGTAGTTGTGTTTCTTGAACAACTCCTGCTGCGCTTTGCTCCTTTTCTCCATATCGTTCTTGTACATCTCGGCGATCTTCTTGATCTCCGGTTGAAGCTCCTGCATCTTCTGGGCGCTCAGCGCCTGCTTGCGGCTTAGGGGATGCATGGCGCCGCGGACCAGCACGGTCAGCAGAATGATCGCCAGCCCGAAGTTGCCGAACGTCAGGTAGTCGTGAAAGAAATGGAGCAGCCACAGCATGATCTTCACCACCGGGGCGAACCAGCCGTACACGATGGTATCCTCCAGGCCGTACTCAGCCAGAACCGCGGGCTCCTTGGGCCCGGCAAAAATGCGGAATCGTTGTTTGAGTGAGCCGCCAGGCGGGATGAGCTGCGTCTTGCTGATCAGGCGGAACGTCACATCGGTCAGCTTGTCGAGGTTGGGGTTGATCCCCGCCGCCGGGATGCCCCATGCGGCGTCGAACAGGTAAGCGGAGGGCTCTTCCTTCGGATGCGGCGTCATCACCACGGAGAAATACTGCGTATCGACGCCCAGATACCGCATCGGCTTGCCGTCCTCGGCGCCGAACAGGGGAGTCCCCGGCCCGGACGGCTCGTCCCCGGCGTCGTCGGCGATGGAGGCGGCGCTTTCCACGTGCATGGAGCCGCCGCCGGTCGCGTAAATCACATCCCGCACGCCGGCGCCATGAAAGAGCTTGGGGTGGATCTTCCATTGGTACCACCAGCCTTCCAGCGGCAGCCCGGCCGGGCCGTCCTGCCGGTAGGCGATGTTGGCGGCCTCTTGCGAAAGATTCCGGATTTCGATCTCGTAGTCCAGATGAAAGCCACGCGCGCTGGCGCCGCTGAGCGCGGGCGGCGGATCGGCGCCTCGCGATGCGGCCGTCGCCAGCCGATAGCGCTTGATGATCTTGAAGGCGGCCTTGGCCGGGTCGCTGACCTGCCGCTTCAGGTCCGCGGTGAGCAACATGCTCAAGGCGATGCTCTCGCGAATCCGTTGAGCGGCGCCGTCGCGGGCCGTGGCGAAGCCTTCCTCCTCGACCTGCCAGACCGCCTCGCGAAGTGAAACCGCGCCGGCGATTTCGTCCTCCGAGACCGACACCTTTCGGTCGTTCAGTTGCTGCAGGGCCAACAGGAAGGAGCCCGGGTGCGGCTGAAGCGGAATCGCCGGGGCAAGCGGCTCGCACGAGTCCTCGCGGGCGGCGTATTCCTGAGAAATCAGTTCCATCGGCCGGCCTGTGAGCGTGGCCTCGAACGTCAGGGCGCGTGTCTCTCCGTTTTCGACGCGCCCAACGTCGATCCGCAGTTTGTCGCCGGGCCGCGACTGCTTGATCCGCTCCAGCAGTTCCAGCTTGCTGACGATGGGGACATCGTCGATCGCGAGAAGGATGTCGCCACCCTGAAGTCCCGCGGCGGCGCCACCGACAATGCAGACGGCCCTGGCGGCGGGCGTGCCTGGGCCGACCGCCTCGATGCGAAGGCCCCGCTCGAGCGGCGTGACGGGCAAGGCCCCCAGATAGCCGTATTCCCGCACGCTGGTAAACTGCTCGCTCGAGAGCGTCGCGTTCTCCACCGCGGCGCCCCGGCTCGCCACGGTGACAAGCAGTTCGTACCCGTCCGCACGGTCGAGGGAACCGAGCGTGAACCAGCGGGGGGTTTGGTCGAGAGCCGTGTCGGCTTCGGCCTCGCCAGCCTCCGGCTTGTCGCCGTCCTCGGGCCTGTCATTATTACCGTCCGGAGGGTCCCCTGCGTCGCCTTCCTCGGAAGGAGCGGGCGGCTTGTCGCCGTTGGCGGCGCCGTCTTCGCCGGCCGCGGGCTTGTCGTCCTTCTTTTCGGCCCCCGCTTCGCCATCCTCCATCTCGGCCACTTCGCGGGCCGGCTTGGGACGCGGCGGCGCAAACTGCGCCGTAACAAGCTGCCACCCGAGCATGATCGCCGTGGCGAGAACGATAAAGCCAATCAGCCGTTTTTCCACAATGAAATCCCTGGGGGTCCGCCAGTTGAGGCAAACCGACAGCGTAATCGGTTACGCCGGTTCGCAACAGGGCAGCGGCGGGACCGACGTTTCTTCGCAGTGCCTTTTCCGGCGGAGTCGTGGCGGGGCACGATCCCTCGCGGACACGTCGAATTTTCCCTTGGGCCTCTACCCCCATCCGGCGAGGCGCCATAGAATGCGGGATTGGCCGAAAACCATGGAAACGCCGGCGGGCGCCCGCCGGTCCCAGGCAGGAGTCGAACGATGACGCTAGATCGCAGCCTCAAAGTCAGTCGCGGCTTGATTTCCAACCGCAGCGTGCTTTCCCGCGCCGAACGGATAGAAAAGCTGATCCGCGAGGACCGCTGGTCCGAGGAGATGAGCCCGGTGCATCTCCCCAAGGTCCGCGTCCAGAAGCTTTCGATGAAGAAGAAGAAGAAGGTGAAGAAGGAGGAAGAAGAGAAGTAGCCGCGGATGGCTGGCACGGGTGGCACGCCCATAGCGAACCACTGTCGGTCATCGTCGCGGTTGCGGGTCGGTCGATTTCCCAAGCGCGTTTTCATCTAAGGATCGGGCGAAAAATAACTTGGCCTTCTCACCCTCTCCCTTGGGGAGAGGGCAGGGTGCGGGTTTCGAAAAATCTGGAAGTTGTTTTTCGCCCGATCCAAAGCGCCGGGAGCGATGGGCGTGGAAACCTGCCCAGCGCTTCTCACGCCCACCGCCCTGAAGGGCTCAGGGCGTGCCACCCATCTGCCCACCGCCCTGAAGGGCTTTGGGCGTGCCACCCATCTGCCCACCGCCCTGAAGGGCTTTGGGCGTGCCACCCATCCGCCCACCGCCCTGAAGGGCTTTGGGCGTGCCACCCGGCCTTGTCCTTATTGGCCGCTCCTGGCGCCGTCCCCCTCTCGCACGCCCGCGGCATGATACAGTAGCGCCGCCGCCGCGGCCGACAAGTTCAGGCTGTCTCCCCACCCCCGCATGGGCAGCCGAATCGGTGTGATCTCGTCCGTTCGCCAGGTCGATGAAAGTCCGCTCGCCTCGCTCCCCAGTGCAATCGCCACGCGCCCGGAATAGTCCGCCGAGCGGTAGTCGATGGACGCTTGCAGCACGGCGGCCAGGATGGCGAATTCGTGCCTTTTGAGCCATGCAATCGCTGCTTCACTCGAAAGCGTGAAGATCGGCAGGCAGAAGACGAGGCCCAGACTGGCCCGAATGGCGTTTGGATGAAACGGATCGCACAGGGCGTTGGCCGCGATCACGGCGTTGGCCCCGGCGCCGTCGGCAGTGCGGACGACCGCCCCGAGATTGCCCGGCTTCTCCGCGGCTTCGACGATAACGGTGAGGCAATGCTCCGGTGGCTGCCATTGGGCGATGTCCGCCGCCGGACGCCGGGCGATGGCGACGATCCCTTCATCGCGGGCCCCGAAGGCGATTCTCGCATGGAGCGCCGGCGCCACTTCCCAGACCTCCGTCTGTGACGCCAGTTCGCGGGCGAGGGCTGCGGCCGCATCGCTGAGTTCCCCACCGCTTACCAGCGCCTCAACCAGCGTAACGCCCCCTGCCATCGCCCGGCGGATTTCCCGCAGTCCGTCAATGATGATCAGGCCCGACTTCTTCCGCCGCCGGGCATTGCGGAGTTGGATGGCCCGTTTGACCTTCGGATTGTGGCTGCTGGTGATCATCGCCGGGCCCAGAGGCAGGTTCCAAGCGTGAGGCGTCGGCCAGCGGAATCGGCAAGGGCCGTGTCGCGGGTCGTTACTCGCCAGGCCGCGGCGGAACCGGCCCGCGATTGCTCCGAGGCGGCGAAAAAACAATCTCGCAGTCGGCCCACGGCCAGGGCCGGCGTATGACATGAAAGCGCAATCATCGCGGGTGAGTACGGAACCAATGGCAGAATATCGGCCAGCAGTCCCGTCACGTCCCGCTCGCACACCCACTCACTTCCTTTGGGTCCGTGCCCGTAGGAAGGCGGATCGAGCACGACGACATCGTACCGCGCGTTTCGCCGCCGTTCGCGGGCGACGTACTTGCGGGCGTCCTCGACGAGCCACCGGATCGGGGCCTCGGCCAGCGCGGAGATCGCCGCGTTGCGCCGGCCCCAATGGACGGCGGGCCGCGAGGCGTCGACGTGAGTGACGCGGGCGCCGTCCGCCGCCCATAGCAGTGTGCCGGCGCCGGTGTACGCAAAGAGGTTGAGAATGCGGGGGGGTTCGCCGGCGACCTCGGACCCGCATCGCGATCGTTGGCGTAAAAGCTCCGCGACGAACGCTGAGACGCGCGACCACGTGTCCGCATGGTCGGGAAAAAGCCCGACTTGCCCCTGCGGCGTCGGTTGGAGCAGCAGCCGGACCCGGCCTAACCCGATGACCCATTCGCCTGCCGCGGTGAGTTCGCGGGCCCGCGGGCTCAACCGCCACTTGCCGGCGCTGTCGTTCGGCTTTTCGAAATAGGCGTCCGCCGCGGCGGGATCGAGGCCCTGGCGCGGTGAACCCAGCGCTGCCGGGCACGGGCGGCACGCGGTCAACGGTCCAAACCTCTCCCACCGCAGGCCGTCGCCGAAGTCCAGCAGATCGTAATCGAGGGATAAGCGGCGCATCGAAAGGTGGCGAATCCAAGCTGTGTAAATGGGGTTTTGGGCGGGACGCTCTCCGAAGAATACCGTAGGGGCCGCAAAATCGCACTGGCCCGGCGGCTCGAAGTCCGACAGAATAGCTCGAAGGAAAAGGGCCGTCGCCCCGCGCGACCGCGCCCCGCGCATATGGTTCGAACCCACACTGACCGAAATGATGGTTATGAGCTGGAAACAGAGCCTCCAGATCCCGCTGACCGTATGGTTGCTGATTTCTACCGGTTGGTTCGTGGTCGCCTCGGAACTGCCGCAAGATGCCGACCGGGCCGGGCAGGCCGCCCGCGCGCAACGTCTGGTCGCGCAACTCGAATCCAGCTCGTTTGCGGCCCGTGAACGGGCGGTGGGCCAACTGGCGCAGTTGGGCGACGTCGCCGTGCCGGCGTTGGCGGCGGCCGCCCGATCCGGGCGCCACGAATTGGCTGCCCGCAGCGTGCATGCCCTGACTCAGCTCGCGGTCGTCGCCGATCCGTGCGAAGACGGCCCCGCGCTGACCGAATTGATGCGGTTGGCCCGCTCCGACGCGCCGACGGCCGCGGCGTCGGCCGCCGACGCCATCCGAGAATTGGCCGCCGTCCACCGCGGAATCGCGATCAAGAAGCTGCTGGCGTTGGGCGCCACGCTGGAACGGCCCGATTACGAGTTGGGACAGCAGCTTCTGCCGTCGATGATGACGCTGCGGTTGGATGAGGAATACCGTGGCGGCGCCGAGGGCCTGAAGTACGTGCGGTGGCTGGAGGAGGTCGAACAGGTCGCCCTCTCCGGAAGATGCGCCGACGACGCCTGGCTGAAGGAGGTCGCCCAGATGCCCAATGTCGTCTCGGTCGTTGTCCGCGGCGGCGCCGTCTCGGCGCAAGGATTGAAGCATTTTGCGCCGCGGGACGGGCGGCCGGCGCCCCGGATCATCGACGGACCGCCGGGGCTGCGGCGGCTGGTGATTTTTTATTCCCAACTGACGGAGGCCGATGTCGACGCGATCGCCAAGATCGAAACGCTTTCCGAAGTACGGTTGTACGGCGTGCCGACCCCGCTGAAAATGGCGGCGAAACTCAAGCAAGCGATGCCCGCGGTACAGATCGACATACGGGGCGGCGGTTTCCTTGGCGTGCAGTGCACGTCCAGCGCGGAACAGTGCGTCGTGCAATCGGTCCACCCGGACACCGCGGCCAGCCGCGCCGGCCTTCACCCCGGCGACGTGATTCGGGCGTACGAAGGCGCGCCGGTGGAGGGCTTCGAGACGTTGGTCAAATTGATCTCCCAAAACCAGGCCGGCGACGCAGTGAAGATCCGCTTCAGCCGCGGCGGGAAGGAGCAAACCGTGACCGCCACGTTGGGCGCGTGGCGATAAGGCGGCCCGATCCCGTATTGCCCGCCCTCGCCCGCAGGCTCTACATTTGCGGTTTTCACACTACCCCAACCTTGGGAGAAGCAGCGTGGCCGATAACCTTCAGCAACCCGAAACATCCGCATCACCCGCCGCGGGCGCCCAGCAGCCCCAGCCGCAGCAGGTAAAGCTCGACGACAGCCGGGCCGAAACGTGCTACGCCAACTTCTGCCGTGTGACGGGGACGCCGGAGGAAATGATCGTCGATTTCGGCCTGAACAATCAGCCGATGGGCGTTCCCACGCAGCCCATCGTCGTCAATCAGCGGATTATCGTGAACTTCTACACCGCCAAGCGGATGCTGGGGGCCCTGCAAATGGCGGTGCAGCGACACGAGCAGATGTTCGGGGCGCTCGAGACCGACGTGCAGAAACGGCTGCGTCCGCAGGCGCGTCCCGGTGAGTAAGGGCGCCCGGCCAACCGCCGATTCCTGAAGAGATCGCCCCCCGGCGCTCTTGCCAATGACATCGCATATCCGCAATTTCTCCATCATCGCCCACATCGACCACGGCAAGAGCACGTTGGCCGATCGCCTGCTGGAGGTCACCGCCACCGTCACGCAGCGGGAGATGAAGGAGCAACTGCTCGACGACGTGGAGCTCGAGCGGCAGCGGGGCATCACCATCAAGGCCCGGGCGGTGGTGATGAAGTACCAGCGGGACGGCGAGGTTTTTGAACTCAATCTGATTGATACGCCCGGCCACGTCGATTTCCATTACGAGGTCTCGCGGTCGTTGGCGTGCTGCGAGGGGGCGGTGCTTTTGGTGGACGCCGCCCAGGGCGTCGAGGCCCAAACCGTGGCCAACGCCTACGCCGCCGTGGACGCCAATCTCGTCATCGTGCCGGCGCTCAACAAGATCGATCTGCAGCAGGCCCGACCGGATGAGGTCATCGAGGAGATCGAGCACACGCTCGGCATCTCCGCCGAAGAGGTGCTGAAGGTCAGCGGCAAGACCGGCGCGGGTTGCCGGGCGTTGCTCGATGCGATCATCGACCGCGTGCCGCCGCCCGAGGGAGATCCCGCCGCCCCCCTGCAAGCGATGGTGTTCGACGCGATGTACGACGCCTTCCGCGGCAGCGTCACCTACGTCCGCGTGAAAAACGGCACGCTTGCCGCAGGGCAAAAGGTCCGGTTCGTCAGAGGCGGCACGACCCATGAAGTGCTCGAGGTCGGGCAGTTCGCGCCGCGGCGGCGGGCGTGCCCATCGCTTTCCGCCGGGCAGGTCGGTTACATCATCGCGAACATCAAGTCGCTCGACCTGGTCAACATCGGCGACACCGTCACCGAACCGGGCCGACCCGCCAAGGCCCTGCCCGGCTACAAGCCGCCGGCCCACATGGTGTACTGCGGGCTTTACCCGTCGGACGGGCAGGAATTCGAGGACCTCCGCGACGCGCTGAGCAAGCTCGCCATCAACGATCCCAGCTTCGTCTTCGAGCCGGAAACGAGCGAGGCGCTGGGCTTCGGCTTTCGCTGCGGCTTTCTTGGCCTGTTGCACATGGAGATCATCCAGCAGCGGCTCGAACAGGAGTCGGACATCGACCTGGTGCAGACGGCGCCGAATGTCACCTACCGCATCAAAACGAAGAAGGGCAAGGAGCTGGAAATCCACCGCCCGCAGGAAGTGCCCGACTCGGGCGAGATCGAGGAATTTTTGCAGCCCATCGTCCGCGTGAGCCTGATCGTGCCGGGCGAGTACGTCGGCCCGACGATGCAGCTTTGCATTGACCGCCGCGGCGTACTGGTCAAACAGGAATATCTTTCGGCCACGCGGATGATGCTGACCTACGACCTGCCGCTGGCCGAAGTCATCTACGATCTGCATGACAAACTGAAAAGCGCCACCCGCGGCTACGGCACGATGGACTACGAACTCCGCGGATACGAACCGGCAGACCTGGTGCGGCTGGATATTCTCGTGAACGGCGCCAAGGTGGACGCCCTCTCACTGATTTGCGACCGCTGCGACGCCGACCGCCGCGGCCGGGCCATTGTCAAAAAACTCAAGGGGGAGATCGACCGCCACATGTTCGAGGTGGCGGTGCAGGCGGCCCTCGGCGCCCGCGTCATTGCCCGCGAGACCGTCCCCGCGATGCGAAAAAACGTCACCGCCAAGTGTTACGGCGGCGACATCACCCGCAAACGCAAGCTGTTGCAGAAACAAAAGGAAGGCAAAAAACGTATGAAGAGCGTAGGGAGCGTCGACATTCCGCAAAAGGCGTTCTTGTCGGTGCTGAACACGGGGGAATAGCAACACGATGTTCGCAATTAACCACCGCGGAACGAGCATGCGATCACGAACCGCGGCTTGCGGCGTCGCCGCGGCGGCGACCCTCCTCGCCTCCTGCAACACGTCGCACGCAAAGCCCGACGCCGAATCGCCGGCCACCGCCCGCAAGCTCGAGGCGACCATCGTCGGCGACTCGATGGCGCCAACGCTGCTGGGAGAGCACTACCGCGTCGCCTGTCCCGACTGTCAGGCGACGTTCGCGGTCACTGTTTTCGCCCGCGACCTGGAAGCGATCTGCTGCTACCGCTGCGGGGCCATGATTACCGAGCGCGGGCATCGGGAAGCCGAAAAGTTCGTGATCGAACGGGACAACGGCTACGCCCCGCAGCGATGGGACGTTGTCGTGTTTCGCGATCCGAACGGGCGAATCGTCGTCAAACGGGTCGTGGGTCTGCCCGGTGAGCGGTTGGCAATTCGACATGGTGACATCTGGCGCGCCAGTGACAGTAACGAGGCGCAGAGACGTTGGGAGAGGATAGCACGCTATGACGGTGATCGGCGGGACGCGGCGGTAGAAGTGTTCACCGCCCGGTGGGGAAAGCCCGCTTTAACCACTCGGCTAGTATGGGAAGCCGACGATCCGTGGCGGAGCGAGCCCACCTGCCTCGAATACGAAGGGCGGTCGGAAGCGTGGTCGCGGGTGGCCTATCGGCATGGAGCCGGCTTGCCGGCGCCCCACCCGCGGGATGCGGAAGCCGAGATTCTGGATAACTGCCCCTTCAACGCCACGACTTCACGCCGGCTGAACAAGGTGCGAGACGTGTGGGTTCATTTCAACGCTGAACTGACGCCCGGCGCCGAACTGGCCCTGGAACTGGAAGATCGCGCGTTTCTCTGGCTGAATGAGAAGGCACTGATCATGTACAACGCCTCGGGCAAAGTGGTCAAACACCGCACCGTCCCCTGCGTTCGCATCCAAGACGGCGTCCGGCGCGTGACCGCCCAGTTCGGTTTTCTGGATGGCGCGCCCTACGCGATCCTGTACGGAACGTCGGACGGCATCGAGGTCGGCTGGGCGCCGCCCCCGCGCCCGGACTTGCCAGGGGATATCCCGCTGTCCGGCATTCGCTTGGCGGCCCGGGGGGGAAGTATCCGGCTGACGGGGCTGGCGATCTATCGAGACTTCTATTACCTCGGCCCTTGGGGCTCTTCGGCGGATTGGGAAATGGATCAGCCGCTGGGGGAGGACGAATACTTTGTATTGGGCGATAATCCGCCGGTCTCCGAGGATAGCCGCACCTGGCCGCGTCCGGTTCGCAGGAAGGATATTCTTGGGAAGGTGGAGTAGGTCCCGTCGCCTGCGGCTCGGGGTTAAACTATGATGCCGAAACCGGCGTCGGGCCGCGCCTGCATCCTTCCATCCAGAACTCGCTGTTTTCTATGGCCAAAAGCCCCAAGCGTCGCAAGCGGAACAAACCGGCCCCACGGCAAGCGGTGGATCATCGGTCGCCGGACAGCGCTTCCTCGGAGGGACTCGCGGCGGCGGCGGAACGCGCGTCCGCGACGACCGATGGCGACGACAAAAAACCCCACGACCCCGGCAAGGCGGTCCGCGAAACGGTGGAATCGATCGTCGTCGCGCTGATCCTCGCATTTCTTTTTCGGGCGTTCGAAGCCGAGGCGTTTGTCATTCCCACGGGGTCCATGGCGCCCACCCTCCGCGGGCAGCACAAGGACCTGAAGTGCGATCAGTGCGGCCATTGGTTTCAGGCGGGAGCGAGCGAGGAGGGCCGCTCGGCGGAGCATCCCGTGATCGCCGCGGTGTGTCCCATGTGCCGCAACCAGATGGAGATTCAGCCCAACAACGCCATGATGGGCACGTTCAGCGGCGACCGCATTCTGGTGAGCAAGTTCGCCTATCAGCTTTTCGACCCGCAACGGTGGGACATCATCGTCTTCAAGAACCCGACAAACGAGAAGCAGAACTACATCAAGCGGCTGATCGGTCTGCCCGGCGAGACGATTCGTATTTTTCACGGGGACATCTTCGTTTATACGCCTGGCGACGGAGAGGAGCCGTCGGGACTGGACGCGCCGGCCGAGCAATTCCGCATCGCCCGCAAATCGCCGTCGAAGATGCGGGCGATGCTGAGCCCGGTGTTCGACACGCGGTTCATCCCCGACTCGCTGACGGCGCTGGGCTGGCCGTCGCGGTTCGCCGCGGTCGATGCGCGGGGGCAGTTCACTGAAAACGGCTGGATCACGGAGGACGGCGGCAAGACGTTCAGCTTTCAGCTAAAGAACGAGGGAGATGAGATCGCGTGGCTCCGCTACCGGCACATTCCGCCGCCGCGGGACTGGTCGGCCGACCGTCCACCACCCGCGGAAGTCGCCGCGGACCCGATGTTCGGCGCGCTGGTGACCGATTATTACGACTACAACGCGGATATTGCCCGTGGCGCCAGGGAGTTCTTGCATCCCCAGCATCCCGACGAGGTGTTCGCCGCCCCCGTGCTGCTGGCTCAGACGGGGTTTCACTGGGTGGGCGATCTGGCGTTGGAAGCGGATGTGCAGGTGAAAACCGACACCGGACTGCTGGCTCTGGACCTTGTCGAAGGCGGGGTCCACCACATCTGCCGGATCGACGTGGCCACTGGCATTGCGACGTTGACGCGGACAGGCCCGGAGACCGCGTTCAACTCCGGCGCCGGCGCCGCGGCGCCACAGACGCTCACCGCAATGACGAATCTGAAAGGGAGCGGTTCCTACCGCGTGTTATTTTCGAATGTAGACGATCAGGTGCGGCTGTTCGTCAACGGCCGTCTCGCAAAATGGCGTGTGGGCGACGACGGTCCCGAGCACGAGGGAACCTATCCTACCCGCCCCGATTGCCGCCCGCGATACGCCGAGGATGATCCCGGCGACCTGATGCCGGTGGGCATCGGCGCCGGCGGCGGGCTTATCTGCGCGGTAAATCGGTTGGCCGTCAAACGGGATGTCTACTACATCGCCATTGACGAAGAGACCCAGCCCGACAGCTTCGGAGCGCTCGTCAACATCATCAGCGAGTACCCCCGCAGCGAGCTAGTGCACTTACTGCCGACGCAGACGGAACCGGGCATGGCCAACGCCGAGATGATGCGGATCGTGCTGGATAGCCTGCGGCGCGCCCCGGCGTGGAACGCGTCGCGCCTATTCGGCCTGCGGCGGGAGGTCCGCTTTTATGTGGCGGGCGATCAGTTCTTTCCCCTGGGAGACAACAGCCCCTCGAGCAAAGATGGCCGCCTTTTTTGGGATCGTCCCTTCGGCGGCGTCATTCCGCCGGATGAAGAACGGTACGTCCCGCGCGATTACCTGATCGGCAAGGCCCTCTTCATCTACTGGCCGCACCCGTGGCCGCGGCCCGTCTGGTTTACGCCAAACGTGGGGCGGATGAAGATCGTGCGGTGAGCGACGAGTGGCACGCCCAGAGCCCCCGAGTGGCACGCCCAGAGCCCCTCAGGGCGATGGGCGTGGGGAGCGGCGCAGATTTCCACGCCCAGCGTTCCCGGCGCCTCGCTGCAAACACACTCGGGATATCGGCCGGCGCGGAACCGCCACGATGATCCACGATGGTCCGCTATGGGCGCGCCACCCATCCAAAGGCATCTTGCTAAAGCTCGAAATGAAACGTTCGCATCAGGCCGCGGTACAGGCGGTGGGTGAGCGGTTCGTAGCCGGTGAAGATACGGGCCGTTCCTTTGAGGCCGACGCGGAGGCTTTCATCTGGATTGGCGATGGGCGCCTGGGCGTAGAAGCTGGTGGACAGGGGGCGGGTAACGCCGTCTTCGTCGGTGCGGGTCGCCAGATCGCCACCGGCGGTGTTGGCCAGGCCGGGCGGAGCGATCTCGACTTCGCCGCGGGCCAGGCCCGTGACGCAGCTTTTGAGCGTGATCTCGGGATAGGCCTCGAGCTTTACGCGGACCGGCTGTTTCTTGGCGACCAGCTCGATATCCCGCTGGTCGATGATGATGCGGGCTTGAAGCCGCTTGGGGTCGCCGATGCGGCAGAAGACGTCGCCCTCTTCCAACTTGACTCCGAGATTGCGCTCCATCAGCGGCGTGCCCGACCACTGCGGCAGCGTTCGCTCAGACTTGTGCTCCCGGCGGTATGGCGGCGGAATGACAACGCCCTCCTGGGTCGCGCTCAGTGTCAGGGCGGCCCGCTTGGCTTGCCGGTCGGCAAGTTGCTCCCGCACCGAATCGAGCCCCGCCGTGATGACGCCGATGCTGCGGCTGGCGGTCTCATCGAGCATGCGGCGCCCGCGGAGCAGTTCGATTTGCACCTCGTACTCCTGCTTCTTGCCAAGCAGTTCATCCACCTCCAGTTCGAGATTGGCGCTTTCCAGCAGCGCCAGGCGGGCGCCAGGATCGACGCGTTCGCCCGGCTGCACGGCGACCTCGGCCAACACGCCGGCGGTCTCGATGTAGACGGTGTCCCCTTCGGCCAGCTCCAGGTACACCGGCGCGTAGATGTAACGCGGCAGCGGCACGGCGGCGACGGCTGCGATCACGCAGCCGGCGACTGCCGCTGCGGCAAGAACGTTGCGGCTTTTCACTTCGCTCATCCTCCCCGGCGTGCTGAGGTATTTCCAGAGTTTGGTCAGCGGCATCACAACCAGTCCTATCAGCGACATGAACAAAATGACCTGCCCGATGGGCTTCAGGCCCAGCGGCTCGAACACCTTGTTGAGAAACCACAGAATCGAAATCAGCACCACCCAGCGGTATACATTGGAAGCGACGGTATAGAGCCCGAACAGCCACAACCCCCGCTTGGGTAAGAAGGGATCCGGCTGTTGCTCGATTCCCAGGCAGGCGCGCGAGAGAAAACGCATGAGAATCTTGCTGGCCTTCTGCCGCAGGTTCGGAATCTCCAGGATATCGGCCAGCACGTAGTAGCCGTCGTACCGCAGCAGCGGGTTGCCGTTGAAGAGGATCGTGCTCACCGAGCAGACGAACATCACCCGCAGGGCCAAATGGTTGACCAGGCCCGGTTCGCTGTGCCACCAGACAAACGTGGCCAGCGCCGCGAGCGTCAGCTCGACAAAGATGCCTGCGGCGCCGATGCCGGCCCGCGCCCATTTGTTCGGCAAGAGCCACGAGTCGCTGGTGTTGCAGTAAAGGCACGGCGTGAGAACGAGAAACATCAGGCCAATCTCGTGGCACTCGCCGCCGAAGTGCTTGCACGAATACCCGTGCCCCAGCTCGTGGATGATTTTCACGACCGCCAGGACCAGCGCGAACCAGAGCCAGTTGCTCGGCCCAAAGAACTCGTAGAAGCCCGGCAGGCGGGACTGAAACGTCTCGTACTGGCCGATGACAAGCGACAACGCGCCGACCATCACGGCCAGCCACACCGCCGCCGTCCACCAGGTAAACAGCGGCCGCACCAGCGGGTACGTGGCGGTGAGGAACCGGTCCGGATCGACCCCCTTAAGCCGCACAGCCAGGACGTTCGAGACGGCGCCAAGGAATTGCTTGCGGCGGGTTTCGTCCCGGCGGCGCTTGAGCTGCTCGCCCTGCCCCGTCGCGGTCGAGATGACCAGCCCGCTGCGGTGCAGCATTCCGAGGAAATTCTCGAGGTCGCGGAGCGCGATTCGCTGCGGCGCGAACCGTTCAGCAAAGCGTTCTTTCAAATCATCGAGGCTGACGGCGCCGTCGAGCATCTGCAAAATGGCGTACTCCTCATCCTGGAAGCGGAAATACTTCAGCCCCAGCGGCTCCTTGACCACCCAGTAGTCCTGCCCCTGATACCGCTGGCGCGTCGCCGTCAAATCCGGTCGCCGCTTCAGCGCGATCGGCCGGGTGGCGGCGGCGGTGAGGTGGCTGGACATGGAAGAAAGTGGGAATTCGGAAGTAGGAAGTCGGAAGTGGGAAAGCAAAAAGCGGGATCAGGCCCCATCAGCGATTTGAGTCGGGGATATCGAGCAAGACGGGCCGAGGGTTTCCGACTCCTTTCCTGCTATTTCGCGGCCATGGCGCTGCTTTGCTGGAACGTGACGGTTGCGGTCAGGCCGGGGCGGACCGTGTAGTGCTTACCGTGCAGCGGGTTGTCGAACTCGGCCACGAAGCGGAAGTCCCGGCTGGCGTCCACCACGGGACTTGCGTAGGTGATGCGGGCCTCGACCGTCCGGATCCGCTGGTCGGTCGCCTGCACTTCAATCCGAATCGGTTGACCGAGCAGATCGAGGGGTTCGTGTCTTGACGCCTCGACGAATCCTTCGACTTTGAGTCTCTCAAGGCGCACGACCCGGACAATCGGCTGGCCGGGGCTGACCCATTCGCCCGGCTTGCGGAGTCGCTCGACCACGACGCCGTCGATGGGCGAGGTCACCTGGCGGCGGGCGATGGCCACGTCGGCGGCCTCCACCTCCACGGCCTTGGCCTCGGCAGCCATCTTCGCGACGATCTGCTCCATCTGAGCCTGTTCGATTTGCAGCGCGGCACGGTCCTTCGTCAACTCCAGTTTTTTGATTTCCATCTCGGGATACACGCCCGGCGCCTTGGAGTTGGCCTCCAGGGCCTTTAGAAGTTCGACCCGCGCGACCGCGTAAGCCGCCTTGGCGTAGCGGACGTTGACGTCGCTCTCCGCCTGTTTCCGGGCAATGGCCAATTCCTTGACGGCCGAGCGGCGGAGGACCTGCGGTTGGGCGTCGTCGATTTCGGCAAGGATCTGCCCCTGCGTCACCCGGTCCCCCTCTTGCACCTTGATCGCCACGAGGACGCCCGGCTCCTTCGCCGGCGCCAGGGCCTCGTCGATGAGTGAGATAATGCAATTCTTGATGACGACTGGATCATCGGCCCTCACGGGACCGGCGGCCAACAGCGCGATGGCCAACGCGGCCGCAAAAAAAACTCTGGTCATGGTCGGTCTCGTTATGGTTTCGGCGCCTAAAACAGCACTCGCCGCTGCACAAACGCCCATACTTCGTGTAGCCACACGTACGCGACGCACGCCTCGCCGCAGTGGACCTTGGCGGTGGCGGTCGCCCCGGGGCGGGGGTCGGTCAACTCGGAACCATCGATTGCCACATGCAGGCGAATCGTCTGGCCCGCCTCCTTGTCGGCCTCGCTGCGGAGGCTGACTTCTTCCAGCGTTCCTTCGTGCGTTTGACCCGGGTCGCTCGACATCACGTAGCTGACTTTCAGCGGCGCTTGCGATTCGCCCTTGGCCGTGAGCACGTGCCCCAGCCGCTTTTCGGGCAGGTCCACTTCCAATCGCCATCCGTGCGAAGGATCGGCGACGGTCAGAAGCAATTGGCCTTCCGTCACCGGGCGGCGGTCGAGCAGTTCCTCAAGATTCCACGTAATGACTTGTCCCGCGATGGGGCTGCGGACCGTAAGCTTTTGCTGTTTCAGTTTGATCAGCAGAAGCTGCCGGTCGAGGCTTTCCAACCGCTGCCGCAATTCACGGCGGCGGCCCGAGAGTTGGCTCTGTTCCACGGCGTCCATGCCGGGGCGTTCCAGGGAGGTTCGCTGAACCGAAAGGAGTTCCTCGTACGCGGTCTGCCGCTGACCGAGCGTGTCTTCCCAGGCGACTTCCAGATCGACATTGCGGAGTTTTAGAAGCGGCTGGCCGGCTTCGACGAACTGTCCGTGCTCCACCAATACTTCCTGCACCACGCCGGGTGTATGGACGAAGACGTCCCGCGTGGCCTTGGGGACCAGCGTGGCGTCGCCCTTGAGATTGAAAGAAATCGGCACAAGCAGGGCGGCCAGAATGATCGCCGTGGCGACCGCAATCACGGCGGTCGTCTTCGCGGCCCGACCGCGGGAGAAGAGCCAACTCAGCGCTTTGGTGGCCCGGTCCGCCGGCGCCAGCGCGAGCTGGCTGTGTTCCCGCGCGGCGAGCAGGGCGGTCTCCCCGTGCCGGCACACCAGCTCAAGACGACGGCCATGCCGCGCCCGCGCCAGGTAACCCTCGATCTGTTCGAAGACGATAGCCGCGAAGACGTTGGCTTTTCTCGGCGGCGGCGCCGGTTGGTCGGCCGGGGCGGATGACGTCTGTTTCGCAAGTGGTACGATGACGAGCGACTTGGTGTGCGAGGCGTCGAGGTAATCGCTCACCGCGTCGGCGATTTGCGGTGGGGCGTCAGCCAATTGGTCACTCCACACGACTTCGCCCGCTTGCCCGACTACCCGCGTCAGCCGCTTAAGGCCCGTGACCGCATCGCTGCGGTTGTCGAAGGAGTCCTGCCCGCTGATCGCCAGCGGTTTCCAGGCGCCCCAACGCTTGACCATGACGCTCACGCGGTCACAGTCAGCGAACCGCCGGCCTTCATTGGCCACGGTGTAGGCCGTTTGCCGCAGGTCGAGCGAGCGGTGGAATTGCTCCGACAACTGGTTCGCTTCGCGCCATAGCCCTTGCTCGGCGGCGGCCGATTTGAGCCGGCGGTCCTCGATCCGCCGGGCGACCATTTCCGCCACCTGGCTGAGAAACCGCTCATAGCCCCGGATGGCGCCGCTGTCGTTTACGGGCCGCTGCAAGATCTCGATCAACCCCGCGGGCGTCTCGCCGACGCGAATCGGGGCCAGCACCAGCAAGTGATTCGACGGGTTGCCCACCTCCGAGTTGCCAACGTCGCTGGCGTACGGCGGCACGGTGATCGGCTCTTCCTGACGCGCCGCCCGCGAAACGAGCCGGAGATGACGAAGCTGGTCGGCGGTGGGTCCTTCTCCAGGATGGACGGCGCCGTCCGCAGGCGCCGACCTCTGCCGCGATACGGCAGGCGCGGGACACAGGGGGCCCTCTGCAAAATTCTGCTGCGCGGCGACTTCCAACCCGCCTTCGATAACCTGCCAGATCACGCCGCCATCCGCCCCCATCGCCTGCGTCAGGATCGGCAGCAACTCGCGGTAGAAGTCTCCGTCCGAACGGGCGCTTGCGCAAAGGGCGCGAATTCGCTCGGCCACTTCCCGCATCTGCCGCCGGGCGGCCTCCCCTTGGGTGGACGGCGAATCCACTCCCCCAGCAGACGGTTGGCTCATGGAAATACTCACGTAAAAAAAGTCGGTTCAGCCGGTCACCGGCATCCCTTCCACAAGCCACCATCCTCGACACACCATTTTAGCTAAACAAAGTTGCGTGTCGAGGATGTGGCCTAATCCGCGCTGTCCAGGTACGGATCGCGTCCGAGTTCCGCGAGCATCTTCCGCCGCTGCCGCTCGTGGTAGAGGAGCACCCGGCGGTCGTGATAATGCTTGCGTTCGACCTTTCGTTGCGCCCGCCTGAGGATAACTTCTCCCCGCGAGAGCGAGGTTTTCGCCAGGCGTCGGGCGGCCGCCGGACCCCAGGCCAGCTTCAACAGTTCGTCGTCCATGGCGAGAAACCTGTGATACACACCGGGATCTCCCTGCCGCCCACACCGCCCGGTCAGTTGCCGGTCGATTCGTGCCGATTCGTGCAGTTCCGTTAAGAAGACGTGCAGGCCGCCGCGCTCGGCGACTCCGGCGCCCAGTTGGATGTCGGTTCCCCGTCCCGCCATGTTCGTGCTGACGGTCACGCGGCCCGGTTGCCCCGCCTGGGCGATGATCTCCGCCTCTTCCGCCTCCTTACGTGCGTTCAGGACCTGGTGTTCGACCCCCACGGCATTCAGTTCGCGGGACAGCCGTTCGGAGCGGTCGATGCTCCGCGTACCAATGAGGACGGGAATTCCCTGAGACGAGAGTGTTTTCGCTTCTTCGGCGATGGCCCGCCATTTGGCGTCCGCGGTTGCGAAGACCCGTGTCGGCGCCGGATTGCGGCGAATCGGTCGATTTGTCGGAATCCGCTTCACCGGCAAACGATAAATCCGCTTCAGTTCCCGCGCGGAACTGCGGGCTGTGCCGGTCATGCCGGCGAGAAACGGATATCGCAGAAAAAAATCCTGCACCGTGACCCGGGCGGCGTGGCCCGTTTCGACGGTTGCTTCTGCCCCTTCCTTCGCCTCAACCGCCTGGTGGATGCCCGCGCTCCATTTCCGTCCCTCGGCAAGCCGGCCGGTATATTCATCAACGATGACGACTTCTCCGTCATGCACCACGTAATGCTGCTCGCGGAGAAATTCCCGCTCGACTTTGATCGCCCGTTCGACGAATTCGTAAAGATCGACGAGCCCCACGCGGTCGAGCAGGGGCGGCTTTTCGAGGCTCCGGACCAGTTGGCGGCCGCCGCCGGTGAGCTTCACCTGGCGCCTGGCGTGTTCGTACTGGAAATGGGCCCCCTCCTGAAAACTCCCGGCGACGGCCGCCGCCCATTGAAAGGTCGCGGCTATCCGCTCCTTCGACTCGCCCGGCGCCGCGCTGATGATCAAGGGTGTGCGGGCCTCGTCAATGAGGATGCTGTCGGCTTCATCCACCAAGGCAAAGAACGGGGCTCGCTGCATCGGCCTTTCTTCACGTCCTTCAGGTTTGGCCGGCAAGATTTCGCCGCTTTCCGTCGCGGCGGCGTCCCGCTCGGCCGCCACCAGCCCGCGAAACCGCTCGACCGGTTCCGCGTCCGCGGACTCGATCTTGCCCAAACTTCTAAGCAGAAGCCGATCCTTGAGAAAATCGAACCCGAATTCCTTGGCCGTGCCGTAAGTGATATCGCAGCCGTAGGCCCTGCGCCGCTGCTCCGGAGGCATCCCCGTTTGAATGACCCCGACGGAAAGCCCGAGAATCTCGTATATCGGGCCCATCCAGTGCGCGTCGCGGCGAGCCAGGTAGTCGTTCACCGTCGCCAGGTGCGCTCCCCGGCCGGGCAGCGCCATCAGGTACAGCGGCAAGGTGGCGGCAAGCGTTTTGCCTTCGCCCGTCTCCATCTCGGCGATCCGGCCCCGAAAGAGATGCCAGCCACCGACCAGTTGCACGTCGTAATGCTCCATGTCCAGCGTTCGCCGGGCGGCCTCTCGCACCAGCGCAAACCCCTCGGGCGCCAGTTTTTCCAGGGGTTCTCCCGACTTGGCGCGATAGCGCAGCGCCCGGCTTCGCACCGTAATTTCGGCGTCAGTGGCATCCCGCAGCCCCTTGGACATCCAAGCGACGGTTTCGACCACCCGCTGGCCGCCTGTTCTCATCAACACGATTCCCCTCCGCCGGCCCGGCTCGCCGTCAGCTATGAAATCCTTGGCATCCCCCCTAAACTCTATCACAACATGCAGCCTGCTCGAGCGGCGCGGGCCGCCAGTTCCATCAAAGCACAGGGATTTTGCACCATCGGGGGGATAGAAGCGGACCGTTCCACGAATTAGGGTAGAGTTAGGTGGCAAACGCGGTCGCAGAACCCGCAACAATGGCGAAGACTTGACATGTTAGGCGCTCTAAGTAAGATGTAATCTCTATGGGGGGTAACGTAAACTGAACCAGGGCTTGTCACCGCCAGGGTCCGACCAGAAGGGCTAGGGCAGGCAGGGACGAAATGGATCGCGAGGAGAGCACGGGCAAGTTGCTTCCTTGCGGTGGCTTGGGGCGTTTTTTTATGACTAGGATCGATCGGCGGGCCAATCTGAGAAGACGATCACGCTTCTTCGTGAGATGTCTGCTTGATGTTCCGCTGAACATTACCCCACTGGGCATTGCTCCGGCGCCTATGCACAACGGGAGGATCGCGACGTCCAATTGAGTGCGCATCGGCTTTCCGAGGCGCCATCTGACACCACGAACGCGATGGCACAGCACGTAAGAACCCGGACGATGTAACGGGAGCGCGGCGACGACCGCAGGAGGCATTCTTGAGCATTTCATCCCGATAGTTGGCCGCTTTCACGGACCCTACGCAACCAGATACAGCAACCATGACGCCTGCGAAATTTGATATTGGCCGCGGCGCCACTTTGATCGACCTGCTTCAGACAAGAGCCAAGCAGTATGGTAACAAGCTTGCGTTTCGTTATCTTGCCGACGACGACGCGCCACCGGTCGATCTCTCGTACGCGGAGCTGGATCGTAAGGCGCGTTTCATCGGCGCCAGGCTTCAATCGCTGTGCGATCCCGAAGACCGGGTCCTGCTGATTTTGCCGTCTGGCGTGGAGTACGTGGCGGCGTTCTTCGGCTGCATTTATGCAGGGGCCTTGGCCGTTCCGCTGTTTCCGCCGCGCCCCTTCCGCCAGTCCCAGCGGCTCGAGTCGGTCATCCGGGACGCCCGTCCGAGGGCGGTGCTTTGCGCCGCCTCGCTTCAGCATCACGCGGCGCAGCGGTTCAAGCGCATCCCGGAACTGCTCAACCTGCCCTGGCTGGCGGCCGATGAACCCGACGGGGATTTGGAGGCCGACCTGCCGCCGCCCCGGCCGTGCCCGACCAACGTCGCGTTTTTGCAGTACACTTCGGGGTCCACTGGCGGGCCGAAGGGGGTGATGGTCTCCCACTCGAATCTCATGCACAACCTGTCGGCGATTCACAACATCTTCGAGACATCGCCAGAAACCCGCTCGGTGTGCTGGCTTCCACCGTACCATGATATGGGGCTGATTGGGGGAGTCTTGGGAAGTCTATACGGGGGAGGCTCCGGCGCCCTGCTCTCGCCCGCGAGCGTGATGCAGCGTCCGCTGCGGTGGCTTCAAACGATCTCCCAAATGCGGGGAACGATCAGCGGGGCGCCCGATTTCGCCTTCGATCTGTGTTGTCGCAAGATTCGTCCGGAAGAGAAGGCCAACCTGGACCTGAGCAGTTGGAAAGTGGCGTTTAGCGGGGCGGAAACGGTCCGGGAGGAGACCATGCGCCGCTTTGCCGACACCTTCGCCGAGTGCGGATTCCGCTACGAGGCGTTTCTGCCATGCTACGGACTGGCGGAGGCGACCCTTCTGGTGGCAGGAGTCCCTGTAAGGCAACCGCCCCGTGTTTTCCTGTGCGCACCGTCTTCGCTGGGGGCCGGTGAGGTCCACAAAGTCGGCGCCGAGGACGACGATGTCCGCCCGGTTGTCAGTTGTGGCCGGTCCATCAACGGTCAGCGCGTCGCGATCGTCGATCCCCATGCGTTCGAGGAATGCCCGCCCGGCGCCATCGGCGAGATTTGGGTTTCCGGCCCGAGCGTCAGCCGCGGCTACTTCGGGAACCACCCGGATAACGAACGGACGTTCGGCGCCAGATTGAAAGGCTCCGACGAGGGTCCGTTCCTTCGCACGGGAGATCTCGGATTTCTGCGGGACGGGGAGTTGGTCATTGCTGGCCGTCTGAAGGACTTGATCATCGTGTGCGGCCGCAACCACTACCCACAGGACATCGAGTATTCCGTACAGAATTGCCACCCGCGGCTAAGGCCCAACGCCGGGGCCGCCTTCTCGGTGTTGGTGGACGGGATCGAGCGGCTGGTGATTGCCCATGAGGTGGAGCACCACCGCCGAGACCTGGACACGAACGAAGTGATCGCGGCGGTCCGCCAGACCGTCTGGGCGGAGCATGATCTGGAGCCGATCTCGGTCCAGTTGCTCAAGCTGGGCAGCGTGCCGCGGACGACCAGCGGCAAGGTGCGGCGGCGGGAATGCCGACAGCGTTTTTTTTCCGGCGAATTGAACGTCGTCGCGCAGTGGCCGGAAGCAGGGATTGCCGTAACCGGGGAGGCGTTCTCCCTGAAGACACACGTGGCAGGGTTGCAGGCAGGTAACGGAAAGCCGCCCCGGGCGATGAACGTGGCGGAGTTGCAGGCCTGGTTGGCCCACCACCTCTCGGCACGGCTGGGCATTCCTGAAAGGGAGGTCAAGGTCGATCGGCCCTTTGGCGAGTACGGCATGACTTCGCTGCAAGTTGTGGCGTTGACGGACGAGTTGGAGAAATGGCTTGGCCGCCATGTCTCGCCCACGTTCTTTTTCCACTATCCGACCATCGCCGGCCTGGCTACTCATCTGGCGCATCTTCCGGCGGTTCCGGCCGCCAGTTCCAACGGATCGCCCTGCAACGGTTCGCCTTCCAATGGGGACGGGCGCCACGGCGCACTCGCCCAGGAAGTCGGAGCCCTCTCCGATGACGCCATCGCGTATCTCGTTTCACAAGAACTCAGGCAATCGGAAGCGGCGGATTGCTGACGGGGGAGGATAGTCCGGTGGAAGAACTCAGTCCGCTGCAACAAGCGTTCCTGGCGCTCAAGCAGTCGCAGGCGAAGGTGGCCGCGCTTCAAGAAGCGCGGTCGGAACCGATCGCTATCGTCGGCATGGGGTGCCGATTTCCTGGCGGGGCCAACCATCCCGCCGCTTTCTGGCGCTTGTTGTGCGAAGGCGTAGACACCATTCGAGAGGCGCCGCCCGAGCGCTGGAACGTTGATGAGCTTTACGACCCCGACCCGGCCGCGCCAGCCAAGGTGATTACCCGCTGGGGCGGGTTCCTGGAAGAGATCGATCAATTCGATCCGGAGTTCTTCGGCATCTCTCCCCGCGAGGCGATGCGAATCGACCCCCAGCAGCGGCTGGTGCTGGAAGTGGCGTGGGAGGCCCTCGAAGACGCCGGCGTGCCGCCCGACACCTTGGCGGAATCGATGACCGGCGTGTACGTCGGCGCGATCGGCAACGACTACGCCCTGCTGCAAACGGGGAGCATTCACGACTTGGACAGCTTCTCGGCGACGGGGTGCAGCCAGTCGATTCTTTCGAACCGGCTGTCCTACGCGCTCGACTTGCGGGGTCCGAGCGTCTTCGTCGACACCGCCTGTTCGTCGTCGCTGGTCACGGTGAGCCTGGCGTGCCAGAGCCTGCGGCGCCGCGAAACGGACCTGGCCCTGGCCGGCGGCGTGAATCTTATCCTCAGCCCCGAAATGACGATCATGTTGTCGAAGGCCCACATCCTTTCGCCGAGGGGACGGTGCCGGGCCTTTGACGCGGGCGCGGACGGTTATGTGCGGGGCGAGGGATGCGGCATGCTTGTGCTCAAGCGACTGTCAGACGCGGTGAAGGCGAACGACCGGATCGTCGCGGTCATTCGCGGCATCGCCGTGAATCACGACGGACATAGCAACGGCCTGTCGGCGCCGAATGGGCCCGCGCAGGAGGCGGTTATCCGCGCCGCGCTGGCCGAAGCGCGGCTTACGCCGCGGCAGATCGAATACATCGAAGCGCATGGAACCGGCACTCGCCTCGGCGACCCCATCGAGCTGGACGCCCTGATGTCCGTCTTCGGGCATGACCGCCCCGCTTCGGCGCCGCTGGTCATCGGGTCTGTGAAGACGAACGTCGGCCATCTCGAGAGCGCCGCGGGAATTGCGGGGCTGGTGAAATTGGCGCTGATGCTGCAAAACGGCGCCATTCCGCCGCACCTGCACCTGGAGAAGCCGAACCCGCTGCTACGACTGGAGGAACTCCCGGTCGAGATCCCCACTGTGGGCAAGCCGTGGCCGCGGGGGGGCGAGCCCCGGCGGGGCGGCGTGAGTTCGTTCGGATTCGGCGGCACGAATTCCCATGTCGTGTTGGAAGAACCGCCGGCCCTCATGCCGACCCGGAATGCCCCGGAACGCCCCCGCCACGTCGTGACGTTTTCCGCGCGGTCCGGCGAGGCATTGGCCGCGCTGGCCGGCCGATATGCGGAACACGTGGCCGTGGCGCCGGACCTCGCCGTGGCGGACATCGGCTTTTCGGCCAACACGGGCCGCGTCCACTGGCCGCATCGCGCCGCGGTCGTGGCGGACTCGCCGCAGGGTTTGCGAAAAAGCCTTCTTAAATTCGACGATCCCGAAGCGACCCTTGTTTGGAAAGGGGAGGCCGCCGGCGACGAGTTTCCGCCCATCGCCTTTCTGTTCACCGGGCAAGGGGCGCAGTACCCGGCGATGGGCCGCAGGCTGTACGAGACGCAGCCGACGTTTCGCGCGGCGATGGACGCCTGCGCCCAGGGGCTGCGCGATTATCTGGATCGGCCGCTCTTGTCGCTGCTAACGCCTGACGCCGAGACGCTTCTGAACCAAACCGGTTACACGCAGCCGGTCATGTTTGCGATGGAATACGCGTTGGCCCGGCTGTGGATGAGTTGGGGAATCAAGCCGGCGGCGGTCATGGGCCACAGCGTCGGAGAGTTTGCCGCCGCCTGCGTCGCCGGGGTCTTTGGGCTGGAAGACGGGCTGCGATTGATCGCCGAACGGGCGCGACTCATGCAGTCGCTGCCGCACGAGGGAATGATGGCGTCGGTCTTCGCCACCGAGGACCAGGTCCGCGGCGCCCTCGAGTCGTTCGGGGGACAGATCTGCGTGGCCGCCATGAACGGGCCCAAGCAGGTGGTCGTATCCGGCGTCGATGTTCCGGCGTTTATTCAACGGTTGGAAGCCGAAGGCGTCGCCACCAAGGTCTTGCAGACGTCACATGCGTTTCACTCCCACTTGATGGACCCGATCCTGAACGACCTGCGGGAAGTGGCGGAGTCGGTAAGCAGTGTCTCGCCGCAAATCGACATCGTCGCCAATCTCACCGGCGATATGGCCGACGCGACCACCTATGCCGATCCGAACTATTGGAGTCGCCATGCGCGATGTCCCGTTCAGTTTTCCAAGGGAATTGAAACGCTCGTGAATCGCGGGTGTCGGCTCTTTCTGGAAATCGGACCCCATCCGGTGCTGACCGGGATGGGGCAGCGCTGTTTCCCCAACGAGCCATTGCAATGGCTGGCGTCGCTGCGACGAGGCGGCGACGATTGGCAAACGATCCTGGGCAGCGTCGCCGAGTTGTACGTCCGCGGGGCGCCCATCGACTGGGCGGGCTTTGACCGGGACTACCAGCGATCACGAGTTCGGCTGCCCAGCTATCCTTTCCAACGCAAGCGATATTGGTTGCCAAGCGCTACGCGATGGACGAATCGCGGGGCGTCCGTGTTGGACGCCGGCGGTGAGGCGGCCCATCCACTGCTCGGATCGCGGCTGCCCGTCGCGGTGGATTCGTGGGTGTTTCAGTCGCAATTGAGCCTCGCGCAGTTCCCGCGACTATTGAGCCTGGCGCCCGACGCGCCGCCGGCGGCTACCCCCGCAGCATTTTTGGAAATGGCCCTGGCGGCGGCCAAAACGAGAGAGGACACGACCTGGCGGATCGAGCAGGTAACGATGGTGGAGCCCCTGCTGATGAATGCGGAGCCCCGCTCGGTTCAAACCGTCATCGACTTCGCGGACGATCAGGCCGCGTCATTCCGGGTCGTCAGCGTCGCCGCGTCCGACGGCGAACCGGCGTTCCAGACGCACGCCGTAGGACGCATGGCGGTGGAGGCGGCGTCGGTGGACGAAGCGGCTGTTATCGATCTTGCCATGTGCCGGCCCCCGTTCGAGTCGAGTTTCCCCGACACCGCCAATGGGCAGGCGACACCAGAGAACGAGGCCGTGGCGGGCCCCGCGCAAACGTCGTGGATCCATCAGCGGTGGGTCAATGGCGATGACGCGGTAGGCATCGTGCGGCCGCCAGGGGCCGAGGAGTCGCAGAACCGGTTTCAGGCGCATCCCCAGCTTTTGGAAAGCGGTCTTCAACTACTTTCGGATGTCGCGCGGAACGGGCAGAACCCGCAAGAGGCGTACCTGGTCGATGCCATCGGCCACGTCCGATGGTTCGGTCCGATTCACGATGGCGTGTGGTGCGTGGCCGACGTTCGTTCCCGCGACGACGAGGGAGCGACCGGCAACGTGCGTTTTACCGACGAAACCGGCCGACTGCTATGCGAGGTGGAGGACGTGCGGCTGCGCCGGGCGCCGGTCGATTGGACCCGGAGGCTCGCCGCCAGGCCGCGGGTGGAGTGGCTCTACGAAGTGGCTTGGGAAAAACGTCCGCTTGCCGCCGGCGATGCCGACGAAGCGGTCGAACCCGGGCGCTGGCTCATTTTCGACGCCGCCGACCAGCTTGGCGCGGCGCTGGCCCAGCGACTCGAAATGGCCGGGCACACCTGCCGCGTGATTCCTGCCATCGTCCCAGCCGCCGCGACCAAATCACGCACGGAGTTGGTTCAGGAATTTGTCGCCAGAGCCGGCCCCTTGCGTGGGATTGTGCATATCGAAGGCGCCGGCGCAGGCCAACCCCCGAACTTCGCCCAGGCGCGTGAGGAGGGTTGGGGCGGCGTGCTTGAGGTCGTCCATGTGTTGGCGGAGGCGAAGCTTTCGACAACGCCGCGATTGTGGCTCGTCACCCGCGGCGCCCAGGCGGTCAGCGACGAAAGCCGGCCGGTGGACGTGCAAGCTGCGCTCGTGAATGGGCTGGCCCGGGCCGTCGCGGCGGAGGCGGCGGAACTGGCCTGCACGAGCATCGATTTGGATCCCCGCGATCACGTGGACGCGGCCGATCAACTCGTCGAAGAGATCCGCTTCGGCCAGCCCGAGGAACAGGTGGCGTTTCGTGGGGACGCGCGGTTGGTGATGCGGCTTGAGCCGCTCGCCCCTGGCGCCCGCCCGTCCAGGACTCGCCTTGCGGCGGGCGAAAGCGACCGTAAGCACGGCTTCTGGCTGAATCGCAACGGGACGTACCTCGTAACCGGTGGCTGCGGCGGTTTAGGGCTGAACCTCGCCCGGTGGCTGGCCGACTGCGGCGCCGGTCACATCATCCTTACCGGTCGGTCGGAACCATCAAAAGAAGCCCTCGCCGCGATCGAGGCGATTCGTCCAACGGGCGCCACCGTGACAACTCGCAAGTGCGACGTTTCCGTGCGGGAATCGGTTGCGGCATTGATCGCCGAACTCGCCGCCGACTTCCCGCCACTCAAGGGCGTCTTCCACCTGGCCGGAGCCCTCGCCGACGGCATGCTCCCCGATCAAACCCGCGAAAGCTTCGACCGCGTGCTGGCCGGTAAGGCGGTGGGCGCCTGGAACTTGCACGAGCTGACCCGCGACTGCCCATTGGACCTGTTCGTCTTGTTCTCCTCGGCGACCGCACTCTTGGGAGCGCCGGGACAAGCCAACTACGCCGCAGCCAATGCGTTTCTCGACGCCCTGGCCCACCGGCGGCGCTTCGAGAACCGCCCTGCCCTGACCGTGAACTGGGGTATCTGGTCCGGGGCGGGCATGGCCACCCGTCTTACGCAGGCCGAGGAACAGCGGCTGACGCAGTCGGGCCTGGGCTGGATCGATCCCGTGACAGGCCTGAAACTCCTGGAACATCTGATCCACGAAGACCGCGTTCAGGCGGCGGTAGCCCCCATGGATTGGCCGGTCTTCTTCAGCCGCCTGCCGCGGGGCACGGACCTGCCGTGGCTGGCCGAGCTCGCCGGCGAAACCGCATCCGCCAGCCAAGGTGGCGACGACGCGCCGCCCGTCTTGCTCGAGCATCTCCAGTCCTTAACGCCCAACGAGCGGCTAGGGGCGGCGATCCTGAGTCTTCGACAACAAGCGGCGCGGGTCCTGGCCCGCGGCGAATCCAACTTGCCCGACCCGCGGCAGCCCCTCAACGTGATGGGATTCGACTCGCTGCTGGCGGTCGAGCTATGCAATCGCATCGGGCGGTTGATCGGCAAACATCTCAACCCCACGCTCCTCTTCGAGTATCCCACGCTGGAAAGTCTCGCCGACCATTTGGTGCGAGAGGTTCTTCAGCTCGCCACGGAAGGCGAAGAGGCGCCGCCACCCGATAAGCCGCAGCAGCAGCAGGACGACGCCCTCGCAGTTCGCGCCATGAACGAGGTGGAAGCGATGTCCGAGAGCGAGATCGACGTTCTGTTGGCCGCGGAGATCGACGCCCTTTCACGGTGACTCGCGCAGCCACGGACAATATGCAAGAAATCCCCAAACCAGCAACGGCCATGAACGACCTGAAAGAACGCCTTGCGCAAATGACGCCCTTGCAGCGGGCCGCGTATGCGCTCAAGGAAACGCGGGCCCGGCTCGAAGCGCTCGAGCAGAAGCGCAAAGAACCGATTGCGATTGTCGGGCTCGCCTGCCGCTTCCCGGGTGGCGCCACGAGCCCCGACGCGTATTGGAAACTGCTTTACGAGGGCCGCGACGCCCTCCGCGAGACTCCGCCGGACCGTTGGGACGCCGACGCGTTTTTCGACCCGGATCCCACCGTGCCCGGCAAGACCAACTGCCGGGTCGGCGGGTTCCTTGACGGCATCTACGATTTCGACAATCGCTTTTTCGAGCTTTCCGACCGCGAGGCGATGCGGATGGACCCGCAGCAGCGGCTTCTGCTGGAGCTGGCGTGGGAAGCGCTCGAGGACGGCGGGTTTCCGCCGCCGAGTCTCCGCGGCTCGCGAACCGGGGTGTTTGTCGGCATCGGCGCCAGCGACCACGCCGTGATGCTCGGCGGCGACCCATCCCAGACCGACGCTTTCATCGGGACCGGCAACTCCCTTTGCATGGCGGCCAACCGGCTCTCGTATTTCTTGGATCTGAAAGGGCCGAGTGTGGCGGTCGATACGGCCTGCACGTCCGCGCTGGTGGCGGCCGATTGGGCGTGCCGCCGGTTGCGGGATGGCGAGATCGACATGGCGCTGGTCGGTGGCGTGAACGTCGTCCTTTCACCGCTGACCAACGTGAATCTGACCAAGGCGGGACTGGTCGCCCCCGACGGGCGGATTCGCGCTTTCGACGCGGCGGCCTGCGGCTACACCCGCAGCGACGGCGCCGGGGTGGTCGTTCTCAAGCCCCTCTCGGCCGCCCTTCGCGACCGCGACCGCGTCTACGCCGTCATTCGTTCGTCGGCCGTCACGCAAAACGGACGCAGCAATGGGCTGACGGCGCCGAGCCGGCAGGCGCAAGAAGAAGCGATCCGCAGCGCCTTGGCCCAGGCCGACGTGCGGCCCGACCAGGTGCAGTACGTCGAGGCCCACGGTACCGGCACCGCCTTGGGCGACGCCGTCGAAGCCAAGGCCATCGGCGGCGTGATGCGCGAAGGCCGCTCGCCCGATCGCCCCTGTCTGATTGGCTCGGCGAAGACCAACCTGGGGCACGTCGAGGCGGCTTCCGGCATGGCCGCCTTGATCAAGGTGGCGTTGTCGCTTACGCACGGCGAGACGCCGGCGTCCCTCAACTTCGAGAATCCTAACCCCAACGTCCCATTTGATGAATTGCTGCTCAGCGTGCCGCAACAGCGCCAGCCTTGGCCGGACACCGCCGGCGGCCGGCGCCTGGCCGGTGTTAATGCCTACGGTTGGGGTGGTAGCGTGGCGCATCTCTTGGTCGAGGAGCCGCCGGCGCCCCAACCGCCCCCCGCGGGAAGCGATCCGTCCCGGGCGCAGATTCTCCCTCTGTCAGCCCGCACCCAGGCCGCGCTGAAGGAACTGGCGAGGCGTTACCGCGACTTCCTCGAAGCGACCGACGCCGTCTGGCCGGACATCTGCTACTCTGCGGCGGCGGGGCGGGAACATCATCCTTGGCGGCTGGCGGTCTCGGCCGCCTCCCGCGAAGAGGCGCACGGCAAGCTCGCGGCCTTTCTGGCGGGTGAAAACCCGGTCGGAGTCGCGGAAGGGCATCGTGCCCCCGGTGGCGCGCCCACCATCGCCTTCGCGTTTGCCGGCGACCCTGCCGTCTGGGCGGCATTGAAGCCGGACCACCTTGCCCGCGTCCCCGGCATGTCCGTGGCGTTGGACGAGATCGGCGGCGTGTTGAAAGAACTCACCGGTGTAAACCTCGATGAATTGGCGCCGGATTTTCCCGCCAAAAACGATTCAACGTCCGCCGCCGCGCTGGTCGCCCTGCAACTGGCCCTCTCCGCTTGGTGGAGGAGTCTGGGCGTTAGCCCTCACGCGGTCCTCGGCCACGGGGTGGGGGAACTGGCGGCCGCCGCCGCCGCAGGCATTCTCTCGGTGGAAGACGCCGTTCGCCTGGCGGCGGCGTGGGGCGACCGACGGCCTGAAACCGCGCAAGCCCCGGCGTTGCGGCGACCGTCGCGGCCCTGTGTATCCGCCGTCGACGGCCGCATCCATTCCGGCCCCGGCGTCAACATCGCGGAGTGGCTCGACCGATTGAACCGACCGGCCGCTGTTGAAACGGCCGTAGGCGCACTGTTGGACCGGCAGGTCGACGTGTTCCTGGAGATGGGTCCCAACTCGATCACGCCCGCCGTCACGGCGGCCGCCGCATCGACAAAGGATCAGGTTCTCACCTTGCCCGCGCTCGTTGCTCAGCCGGCGCACGACCATCCCGCCCAGGCGACCGTTGCGTCCTTGTACGCGGCCGGCGCCGAACTGAATTGGAAGACGTTGTTCCCCGAGGAAACCAACCGCGTTTCCATCCCCACCTATCCCTGGCAGCGGCGTTTGCTCAAGGTGGAATGCGGAACTTGGCGCGCGGCTGCCGCACCAGCGCCGCAAACAAGTGGCGAGACGCGCAAGTCGCGGACCGTGGCAATTCGGCCCCGGCCCGAAATCGCCACGCCCTATTGCGCCGCGCAGACTCCTTTGGAGGAAGACATCGCCAAGGCGCTGTGCGAGGTGCTGCGCCTTGAGCGGGTCGGCGTGGACGACAGTTTCTTCGAGCTGGGCGGCGACTCCTTGCAGGCCACGGTGCTCCTCAACCGTCTGCAAAGCCACCTGGGCGTGGCGATCTCGGGATCGGTCCTGTTCGAAATCCAGACCGTCCGCGATTGGGCGGAGTACCTCCGCCGCACCCACGCCGAGATCGTGCGGCGGCTCTACTCCAGCGAAGCGGCGACCGGCAACGGCGCCGCGCGACATCACCCCCAACCCGATCCATCGGTATCGCTTCTGCCCGTGGCGCAAGACGACGCCGACGCATTGCTCGCTCGGCTCGACGATCTTCCCGCCGACGAGGTGGACTCGCTGCTAAGTCAATACCTTTCTCCTGCGGAGTCAACGAATGAGTAGTCCTTCCATGTCCGCTTCCCCGGGGTCACTGGAGGACCGCCGCCGCCTGTTGGAAAAGCTGTTGCGGGAGAAGGCCTCCAGGCCGCGCTCGTATCCGCTCTCGTATGCGCAGGAGCGGTTTTGGTTTCTCGATCAGTGGGAGCCCGGCGCCACCTACCATAACATTCCCGGAGCCGCCCGCATCCGCGGCGCCCTCGACCTGGCGGCGATGGAGGCGGCGTTTCGGGAAATTATTCGGCGTCACGCCACACTCCGCACGACCTTCGTGGCTGAAAGCGGCGCGCCGCAACAGGTGATCTCTCCGGATGTCCCCTTTGCGCTGACCGAAATCGACCTGACGGGATGCGCGGACGCGGAAGGTGAAGCGCTGCGGCGGATCCGGCACGATGCCCGCCGCCCATTTGATCTCGCCGACGGGCCACTTCTGCGAGTCCAGCTATTTCAACTTGCCGACGACGATTACGTGCTGTCCCTGGTGATGCACCACATCATTTCCGATGGGTGGTCGATCTCCGTAATGATCCGCGAGATCGGCATCCTGTATGAGGCGTTCGTCGCCTCTCAGCCTTCGCCGCTGGCGAAACTTTCCGTTCAATACGCCGACTACGCCGTCTGGCAACGGAAGTGGCTTAAGGGCGACCTCCTTACCGATCAGTTGGCGTATTGGAAAGAACAACTGACCGACGTGCCGCCGCTGGAACTGCCGACCGACCGGCCGCGGTCCCGCACGCAAACCCACCGCGGAGCGATCGCCGCGTTTGTTGTGCCGCCGGACGTGATGCAGGGGCTGACCGCGCTCGGCCAGCGTCACGGCGCCACTCCGTTTATGACGTTTCTGGCCGCCTTCCAGGCCACGCTTAGCCGCTATACGTCGCAGCGCGACATCGCCGTCGGCACGCCCATCGCCGGTCGACGTCGAGCGGAAGTCGAGGGGCTTATCGGCCTGTTCCTCAACACGCTCGTCTTGCGCACCAATCTTGATGGAGACCCGACGGTAGAGGAGTTGCTTCAGCGAGTTCGAAAGACCGCGTCAGATGCCTTCGCCCACCAGGACATCCCGTTCGAAACGCTGGTCCAGCAATTGCAGCCCGAGCGGGACACCAGCCGCTCCCCGCTATTCCAGGTGATGCTGGTGCTGCAAAACTTCCCCGCCCGCGAGTTGGAGGTCGCCGACCTGACGATCACGCCGCTGGAACTGGACAACGCCACGGCCGAGTTCGACATGACGCTGGTCATGGAAGAGACCGCCGAGGGAATGACGGGCCGACTTGAATACAATACCGACCTGTTCCAGACCGCCACGATGGAGCGTTTCATCGGGCATTTCCAAAACCTGCTTGGGGGAATGGCCGCCGATCCCGAGCGGCGGCTTTCGCAGCTCCCGCTGCTGGAGGACGGCGAGAAAACGACACTGCTCGTCGATTGGGTCGGCGCCGAAGAGGAATGCCACCTGGACGCGCCGATTCACCGCTTGTTCGAAGAGCAGGTCGCGCAAACGCCCAACGCGGTGGCCATGATCGACGGCTCGACCCAGTGGACCTACGGGGAACTCAACGCGCGGGCCAACCAGTTGGCCCATTACCTGCAAGCGTTGGGCGTTAAGCCGGATGACGCCGTGGCCGTGCGACTTTCGCGCTGCGGCGACCTGGTCGTGGCGCTGCTCGGCGTGCTGAAGGCGGGCGCCGCGTACCTGCCGCTCGATCCGCTGCTCCCGGCCGACCGGCTTCGGTTCATTCTCGAGGACGCGCAGGTCGATGTGATGGTGACGGTCGAGGCCCTCCGCGGCGACCTGCCGGAGGGGCTCGGGCACGTGGTCTTGATGGACGCGGAGCGGCAGTCGATCGCTTCCCAACCCGCCAGCAACCCCGAGTCAGCGGCGACGCCCGAGAACCTGGCGTATCTGATCTACACGTCGGGCTCGACCGGCCGTCCCAAAGGTGTGATGATCGAGCATCGGGCCCTCGCGAACTACACGCACGCCGCCGCCAAGGAATACGGAATTACCGCCGGCGACCGGGTGCTGCAGTTCGCCTCCGTAAGTTTCGACGCCCATGTCGAAGAGGTGTACCCCACCCTGACCCGTGGCGGCGCGCTCATCCTCCGCAGCGAGGACATGCTCAATTCCTACGAGCGATTCCTGAACTTGTGCAAGCAGTGGGAAGTGACGGTGCTTAGCCTGCCGACCGGCTTCTGGCGGGAATTGGGCGCGGCGATTTCGACGGATGGCGTCGCATTGCCACCGTCTGTGCGGATCGTGATGATCGGCGGTGAGGAGGCCCGGCCGCAAGATGTGGCGCGATGGTTCGAAGCGGCCGGAACCCATGTGCGACTTCTGAATACCTACGGTCCGACCGAAACAACGGTCGTCGCTACCTCCGCCGATCTGAGCCCGGCCGACGGCCGCACTTCGCGGGTAACCATCGGCCGGCCGCTGGCGAACATGCGGGCATACGTCCTCGACGACTCGCTCCAGCCGGTCCCCGTCGGTGTCTTTGGGGAGCTTTGCGTTGGCGGCGCCAGTGTCGGCCGCGGGTATCTCAACCGGCCCGAGCTTACGGATGAGCGGTTCCTTCCCGATCCCTTCGCAGGCGACCCCGGCGCCCGAATGTACAAGACAGGCGACCTGGTACGCTGGCTCCCTGACGGACGCCTGGAGTTTGCCGGCCGAATCGACCATCAGGTGAAGATTCGCGGGTTCCGCATCGAGCCGGGGGAGATCGAGCAGGTTTTGCGGCAGCACCCAAGCCTGCAAGGAGCGGCCGTCGTTCCCCTCGCGCGGGAACAAGGTGGTCTCCAGCTTGTCGCCTACATCGCCGCCGAAAACGGGGATACCCCGACGCACGCGGACCTGCGTGTCTTCCTTCGGGAGCGTCTTCCGGAGTACATGGTTCCTGGTGTGTTTGTGACGTTGGATGCGTTGCCGCTTACGGCGAGCGGGAAGGTGGATCGTCGGGCGTTGCCGGCGCCGGAGGCGGGGCGG
>Ga0180438_10001776_pt1 | contig 37342 bp, 56 predicted proteins | sample SS_ome_12_FD_132455 | JGI IMG/M metagenome (GOLD analysis project Ga0180438, IMG submission 132455) | Hypersaline lake sediment archaeal communities from the Salton Sea, California, USA - SS_3_D_2 metaG | ecosystem: Environmental > Aquatic > Non-marine Saline and Alkaline > Hypersaline >... | reverse complement strand
GAAGAAATCCAGAGGCTGCAAAATCAGCTAAACAACGCACGGATCAAGCTGACCGAATTTATGGATACAAAAAAACCGCAGACGGCTTTTGAGAAATTAACTGCGCTTGAGACTGTATTAAAGGATTACAAGAGCCAAGACAATGTATGAAGGTATAGGAGAAGGAATCAAAGCGGCTGTTATAGTCCTAATGATTATCGCGGGCCTCGTTGGATGGGCGCTTATAGAGGCGATTATCTGGGTGTTCTCACATATATCAATAAGCTGGATTTGAGGAGCAAAGACAATGAGTGACACGGGAACTAGCAAAGGTTGGGGCCTAAGATGGTTGTTACCAGAGAACTCTACAGGAGCAAAGACAATGGGTGACATAAGGCTAATTGTTGGAGAACATATAAAGGAATTAACCCCAGAGCTTATTGCTGCAATGTTCTGCGATCTTGGGTCAGATGAGCAGGCGCGGTTCTTTAATCATATTGATAAGGTTGCCTCTACTTGGACAGCCCCATTCTCGTTCCAACTCCAAGAGATAACTGATGATGATGGATTGACGCTGGCAGGCCGAAGGGTAATGCAGGAGATAGGCAATTATTCACATTGGGGCTTGTGTGACTGGAAAGCTAACAGGAGCCAAGACAATGAGTGATCTGGTTACTAAGGCCAAGGAAGAAATACGAATCTTTGAACGCCCCTCTAAGAAGACAGCGGAAGAAATGATTGAAGAAATCGAGAGGCTGAAGTCCGTGTTGCTAAGGGTTGGGAATTCGCCTTATCCAATTAGTGAATACTGCACAGATGCAGATAGAGCATTGCTGGCAGACTTGGTTGTAGCGCATAGAGCAGAACAGGAGAAAGATTGATGAGCAAGGCTTTCTTTACAGAGAAGCATTACCAGTTAATCTGTAATATGATACGGGACAGTGAGATTGAGGATAAGGAGAAGTTCGCCTATCATTGTGCTAGTTACTTACAGATAACTAACCCTAAGTTTAAGAGAGATAGATTCCTATCAGCATGTGGAGTAGTATATGGAGCAGACAAGAATAGTACAACAAGATGATACAATAGTTGTTTGGTTCTCGTGTGGGGCAGCTTCCGCTGTAGCAGCAAAGAAAACCATTGAAAAGTACGGGGATGTTGCGACAATTCGGATTGTAAATAATCCTATAAAGGAAGAACACGAGGATAATAATAGGTTTTTACGTGACGTTGAGCGATGGTTAGGCATAAAAATAGAGTTTGCTATCAATAAAAATTATCCTGAATGCTCCTGTGTAGAAGTATGGGATAAGCGTAACTATATGTCTGGGGTTCGTGGAGCACCTTGCACGTATGAATTAAAGAAGAAAGCACGATGGCATTGGGAAGAGGAGAATGACGCAGATCATCACGTGCTGGGGTTTACTTACGAGGAGAAGAAGCGTCACGAAAGATTGAAGCGCCGGGAATTACCAGAGCTGCTGCCCGTGCTAATTGATGAGAAGATAACAAAGGCTGATTGTTTCCGTATTGTCCAAGAAGCTGGTATAGCTTTGCCAGAGATTTATAACTTAGGCTACCCAAATGCTAACTGCATAGGTTGTGTTAAGTCCACATCTGTAACATATTGGAACCACGTAAGGAAGATGCATCCAGAAGTTTTCGCAGCTAGGGCGGAACAATCTAGGCGTATAGGCGCTAGATTGGTGATCTATAAAGGAAACCGCATATTCCTGGATGAGTTAGATCCTGATGCGGTAGGACGACCATTAAAGAATATGCATGTTGAGTGTGGTATATTTTGTGAGGCGGATTGATGGAACAAACCATACTGAAAGCAGCAATAAAGAGTAGAGAGGCATACGAAGAGTTATGCACAGCAGAGATACAGGAGGACTTGACTGATAAAGCCAAGGTAGTTTGGGCAGAGGTCGTAAACTATTATGAACAGGATAAAGAAGCAACTGCGGTGGATAGTGATATACTGGCTGCTCGCCTTGTTCGTACTCACCCTAAACATGGAGAGAGCCTGGTTGCATTTATTAATGAGGTTGGAGATGTTTCTGTACCAAACCTTGTCAAAGAGATACTTGAAGTAAAGCTAGAGTCTTTGTCTCATAAGATGAGTCAGGCACTAATAGCTGGTAAGCATGACACTTACGATAGCTACCTAGACCAGTACAATGCTATACGTGCCGGAGAACTAGAGGCTGATGGGCATAAGGCAGAGGTATATATTGATAAGCCTATTGCTACTTTGGTAGAGAACAACTCAGCAGGGAATAAGTTTTATGTGTGGCCTAGCCAACTCAATGCGTACCTAGATGGAGGCTTGTTACGTGGACATCATGTGGTTATCTTTGCTCCCACTGATATGGGCAAGTCCCTGTTTGCTATCAATATGGCAGTTGGTTTCATCAAGCAGAATCTCAAGGTCATGTATTGCGGGAACGAAGATCCGGCAGATGCAATGATTATGCGCTTTCTAACTCGCATTACTGGGATGACCAAGCATGAGATTGAGCATAACCCAGAACGTGCAGATATGTTAGCGCATAAACGGAACTATCATAACCTTATCTTTGTCGAACTATCTCCTGGTACTGAGAGAGAGATTGAAGAACTGGTAGTAGAGCATGAACCAGATGTACTGGTCGTTGATCAGATTCGTAACCTGAACATGGGGGAAAGTAACAAGGTGCTACAGCTAGAACGTGCTGCGATGATGATGAGGAGGCTAGGTAAACGGTACAGTCTAATTCCCGTGAGTCTGACTCAGGCAGCGGATAGTGCTACAGGTAAGGTGATACTTGATCGAGGGGATATTGACTTTAGTAATGTGGGTATTCCTGGTACTGCTGACCTGATGATTGGAATCGGGGCAGATGCTGGTATGGAATTGATGGGTGACAGGATGCTGAGTCTTGTTAAGAATAAGGTAGGTGGTATGAAGGAACCAGTACGGGTATCCTTCGATCCCAAGTTATCAAAGGTGAACTAAGATGACACATGATATTAAAATAGAACGACCTTACTACGAGGCTGTACTGGATGGGCGAAAGCGTTTTGAGATTCGCTACAACGATAGAGGATATAACGCTGGGGATCACGTCATACTTACGCCATACTCTAACGGAATGAGGATTGTTTTCTATGAGCCTATTGATGTAATCATAACTTATGTGACGAACTACCAACAAAAAGAAGGTTATGTTGTGTTTGGTTTTCAGCTTGATTAGAACAGGAGCAGGACAAGTGAAAGAGTTTTTACAAGAGTTAGGATTGTTGTTGTATAAGTATGATACAGATATAGTAGTACGTTATAATCAGATTTGTATTGCTAACTACAATACTCAAATCATGGAGTTTTTTGATACAAGAGTTACATCTCAGGACATACAAGAAGTATTAAGAGAATGGGAGGACTAAGATGAGTAATGAAAAGCTCGTAGCAGAGCTGAAGATGCTAAAACTAGACGTAGAGACAATCATACAGGCAGCTAAAGACTATGACCCAGTTGATGAATTTGATGCAGGATACCAGAGGGGAAGCCTCACAGTTTGTGAGCAGCTTGGAACCTCAGTTGAAAGACTACTGGGAGAAGCTTCCCGACTTTCTTCAGAATCCTGATCCATCTATCTACAGGAGTAACAACTATACTTATGTCGATTTCGAAACAACAAATATTGATAAAGGAGATCCAAACAATCCAAGCAACTCTATTGTCCTTGCAGTTTGGATTATCGGAGCTGACCATCCTGGTTCTCAAGGAAAGCCCGTACTTAAAGCACGCTGGGGAAATGAGTTTGAACTTGAGGAACTCGTCAGAGACATTGAACAATCAGATTATTTCTCTGCTCATAACGCTAAGTTCGAGTACGGATGGCTCAAACGATGTGGACTAGACACACCAAACCATTTAGCATGGTGCACTCAGGTAGGAGAGTATGTCCTAGCTGGCAACAGAAAGTGGGGGCAGATGTGTTCCCTAGAGAAAGCCCTGCAAAGCAGGAAGATGGGAGGCAAGGACTCGCACGTAGGCAAGCTGATGAAGAATGGGGTTTGTCCCTCGGAGATGCCGAAGAGTTGGCTAAAGAAGTATGGTAAGATAGATGTATTGAAGGGCCATGACCTTATGCTACGCCAGCGTAGGGAGATATTCAAGGAGGGGCTGCATAAAACCTTCTTCACCCACATGCTGTTTACCCCTGTATTGAATGCAATCGAATCAGTGGGTATGTGTCTGGACAAGGATCGTGTTACGGCTGTCCATAAGAAGTTTGCTGATGAACTGCGTGGGTATGCAAGAGAACTCGACGAGATTACAGGAGGGATTAATACAGGCTCACCAAAGCAGATGGCTCACTTTCTCTACAGGGAAATGAAGTTCGCTATCCCCAAAGACCATAGAGGTAAGGAACTACTTAACAAACCTTCTGAAGACTGGCCGGATGGTGTACCTCATACTAATGCGGATGCGATAGCCAAGCTCAAGGGCAGGACTAAGAAACAAAAGAGATTCCTGGAGATTGTAGCAAAGCACAATAAGCTCAAGGCTGCAATGAGTAAGTCGCTGGATAAGTTCCTAGATTGTGTAAACGAAACAGAGGATGGAATATTATACGCTAATCTAAATCAAACGAGGACGGTTACTCATCGCTTATCATCTACTGGTAAGCACTATAAAGCTCAGTTTCAAAACTTTGATAGGCGGTTTAAACCCCTCTTCAAAGCCAGGAACAGTGGGTGGCTCGTTGGGGAGGCAGACGAAGGTCAACTTGAATACCGAGTTGCTGTCTATCTGGGGCAGGACAAGGCTGGACTATATGACATTACACATGGTGTAGATGCACATGGGTTCACAGCCTCAATCATATTCAAAGAGGAGTGGGAGGCTTGTGGAGGAGATAGAAAAACACCTGAAGGAAAGAGGGCACGTACGGCTAGTAAGGCACACACGTTCAAACCACTCTACGGTGGACACTCAGGAACCCCAAGACAGGTTGCCTACTATGACGCCTTCCGTGAAAAACATCAAGGAATATCAAATGCCCAAAAACAATGGATCTCTGAGGTATACAGAAACAAACGACTCACAATGGAAACTGGACTCGTGTTCTACTGGGATGATGCTAGGCTTAATCGTAATGGTAAGCTCATTCGCCCTGATGGTCGTCCTGTTGATCAGTCTGTTTGTAATACTCCCGTACAGTACCTAGCTACTGGTGAGATTGTGCCTGTATCGGTGGTGTATCTGTTCCACCTAATGAGAGCAGCTAACATGGAGAGTTTCCTGGTCAATACAGTCCATGACTCTGCAATAGCTGAAATAAATCCTACAGAGAAGGAACTTTTTAATAAAATATCTGTCTTATCTATGGAGGATATAATTTACTGGTATCTTAAAACAATGTATGATATAGATTTTAACGTACCTCTTGAGGCAGAGGTGGAAGTAGAAACCCATTGGGCGGACAACCCAGATTGGCAGAAGGAGTATTTAGCAGCATGAGTGCATTGGATAAACAAGTAGGAGGAGGCCACTACAAAGACTGTGCTATACAGCCGATGGAGTATTCGATGGCTAACCACCTAGACGCTTGCCAACATACTATCATTAAGTATGTGACTAGGTTCAGACAAAAAGGAGGTATTGAGGACTTACATAAAGCAAAGCACACACTTGATATGTTGATTGAGTTTGAGGAGAAAGGCCAATCAATACCGACTGAGATGGAACTAAACTTCGGAGATATTGTCTCACTAGATGAATCAACTGGTTTAGATGAAGGTTTGTACGGAGTAGGACAGATGGCTCTTACTCCAGAAGAAGAAGTCGCAGCAGTTCGTGAAAAGATTTTAGGTTAAAGGAGAGATAGATTATGAGTGAAGTAACAGGTTATGTAGAAGCAGCAAATAATCGTGAGTCAGGTGGGAAGCGTTACTTCTCTATCCTGGTTGACGGTACATGGTACGGTTGTGGTGTACGCAATCCCAAAGTAAATAAGGGTGATAAGGTTAAGTTCGAGGCTAGTCAGAATGGCAAGTACTGGAACGTAGATATGAACAGCTTTAAGTCCAAGGAAGGGGAAGCCCCACAGGTATCTCAGAACAAGTCTGCTGGTTCATACAAGAAGTCAGGTGGCGGTGGTGGTGGTCAGACTACTGAGAACTGGGAAGCTCGTCAGAAGTACTGGGACAACAAAGAGCAGCTTGACGTAGAACGTCAGCAGATTATCTCTTTTCAGGCAGCTACTAATACTGCTATTGAGATGGTCAACTCTGGTATTGCACAAGGGTTCCTGACTGTAGCTGGTAGCAAGAAGAACGAGAAGTGGGAGAGCTACAAAGAGTATGTGCTTGGTGTAGCCAAGGATCTGTTTGCGGTGTACCTCGCAGCTCCTACTACTGCCAAGACTGTAGATGTAGAGAATCCTGGTAATGAGACTGCTTCTCTTGAAGCTCCAGATGATTCTATCCCAGAGGCTCCTAAAGCAGACGTACCGGAAGAAGACGAGGATTGGTAAGATGCGCGCTCTTGTGGACGGTGATGTATGGAAAGATAAGAACGGATACCAGCGTCACGGTCATGATCAATACGTCCATAGAACAGTGGCAGAGGCAGCTCTAGGGAGGGAGCTGTCATGGCAAGAACGAGTACATCATGTAGACTACGACAAGACAAACAATAAAAATAGTAATCTTGTTGTATGTCCTGATGAATCTTACCACAGACTGCTACATGCTAGACAGCGTATCCTGGATTTAGGGGGCAGGCCAGATACCCATAGCTACTGTTCGTATCATAAGTGTTTGCATCCTATCCGTGAGTTCAGCACAACAACTCATACGTGGAATGGATTTCATAATATGTGTAGGGTGGCGACCAACCAGTACAGAAAGGAGAACGGACTTAACCGTAATAAATTTAATTGGAAAGCTAGGTTAGATCAGCAGTACAGACGAGTATTTTCAAATTACACAAAGAGAGCAATATGCAAACTTTAGAAAATAAAAAGGAGGGTTGCCGTCAGCAGAGACTTCGTGCTCTGATTGACGGCGACTAGTGAAGTTTTACGTTATCGCGTAGGATTTGCCTGCGAGAAGAAGTACATTGATGTATTTGTACGTGGTGAAGAGGCTTGCGGGCCTCTCGCCACCTTCGACTCGAAGACTGAGTACAACAAGTGGATCAAAGATGTTCATGGTGGAGACAGCAGCGACTTCGTGATTGAAGAACGTATTGTCCCTGATCCGGTGGAGAACTGCTTACACTCAGTCAAACTACAAATGGAGAGTATTATCAATGGGTGTGGAGCTACTAGCTATACTGTTTATCTTTCTGGTGGTGGCAATTACCGTGAAACTCTTGTAGATTATTACAAAGCGAATCGGAAGGATAGTCCTAAGCCCGTTCACTACGGAGCCATTACTGACTATCTTATTAATCGCTGGGGTGCTGTAGTCATTGAAGGACAGGAGGCAGATGACGCTTTGGGTATAGCTCAGATGGAGACTGTAGATGAAAGGACTTGTATCTGTTCTATTGATAAGGATCTTGATAACATTCCTGGTCGTCATTATAACTTTGTAAAAGACGAGCGTTACAAGATTAGCTATGATCAGGCACGAGTGAACTTCTATGCTCAGTTAATCAAGGGAGATACAGCAGATCATATTCCTGGCCTGTTTAAGATTGCTGGAGTACGTGCTATGCCTGCGATGTTCGAGCCACTAGCCTATATGGATAATGATAAGGATATGTTCGAGCATGTACTAGACGTTTATGTTAAAGCCTTCTTCCCTGAAGATGGTGAGACATTTATTGAGTATCGTTCCGTAGTTGAGGCTGTATGGCACAAGCTACGCGAAACAGGCAAGCTGCTCTGGATCAGGTGGTACGAAGATGAAGACTGGGAACCACCAGTAAGTTTGGAGGATGCGTAAAATGCCACAGGCAAAACTAACTGGAGTTATTATTACTCATGTATGGGATGACGACTCTACTGGGAAATATAGGCTTGATTTTCATAGTGACAGTCTTGGTAAGAGGGTTTACTTAGAAGAAGATTCTGATACTGTGACAATTCATGAAGGTTCTTGGCCTGAGATTAAGTTGCAAATAGACAGGCTGTTTGAGAATGAATGACCAGAAACCTTTAATGAAGATCAAACTACCAATAGCCCTCCCCACATGGAATAGGCTACTGGCTTGTAATCACTGGCAACGTAGGAAGATTAGGCACTTTGTACATGATTTCGTCTGCAAGGTGTTAGACGGAGAACAAATCACAGACGAGGAACTTGCAGAATATGACAAAGCGATCCGACCAAAAGCCAAAAAGAAAGCCACTAGAAAAAAGAGTTAGCATTCGTGTCCATTCTAAGCGAAAGCGGTTAGTGGATGCTGATGGAGTATCAGCAAAGGCAGCAATCGACGGACTCGTTATTGCAGGAGTACTCGAAGACGATAACAACAAGTACGTCAAAGAAGTCAGGTATAGCCAGGAAGAAATCAGTAAAGAAGAAACGGAAGAAGTGATACTGGAGATATATGATGCAGACGACGACTAGCCACATTGTAGAACAGATAGCCTTGCCTAATGTAGGCAGGTATATCATTGACGCTACCATGTGTAACATTGTTACGGTAGGCTACCCAGAGGATACCCGCACTCAGATACGAGTGTACGCTAACCATACATACGATCCTAACCTTGATATCTGTGAGACAAAAGTTATACCAGAGATTGAGTATAGGAACGAGGATCTGTTCCGGCCACTTCTCCTGGATATGTGGTTGTCGGTATCCAGAGCAATCTACACGGACACACTTTATGGAACAAACGAAACTTGAGAGTGTCTTAGAGAAGACGATGGATTTGGCGAGTGGGTTTATAGTCGCAGCACTAGCTTGGAAGTATGCACTAACCCCACTGATTGTAAATGGGTACATACACATAGATAGCCCGTTAATAATCACAGCTATCTTCACCTTCATATCTTTCTGGAGAGGGTACTTCTGGAGAAGACTGTTCAATAAAGGTATCCACAAAAGAGTCCATAAATTAGTTAGGAGAATATATCAATGAGTAATGATCTATACGAAGAATACGCAGAGTTTTGCCGAGGAACAGCCATTTATCCAGATGCTCTTACTGGTAATCTTGCTGAGATGAAGTACCTAGCTCTTGGTCTTAATGATGAAGCGGGCGAGTTCGCTGGTAAAATAAAGAAGTGGTATAGGGATGGTAAGTTTGATAATGCGGCTACAGTCAAAGAAGCAGGTGATGTTCTCTGGTACTTGACTCGTGCTTGTGATGAACTGGGCACTTCAATTCCTGAACTTATGGTAGCTAATATGCGTAAACTACAGGACAGACAAGAACGTGGTGTATTGGGTGGTTCCGGAGACGAAAGATGACCGTTAAACTAATTACAGAGGGGGAGCTTCGCCACCTGTACGAGACTTTGGATGCTGTTGTAGAGGAGTTTGTAGCTATAGATGATACAACCCCCTATGTCTTCACTTCAGGAGCGCAGGAGATGGTAGGAGAGTCTATGGAGCTGGTGTACAAGCTACTGAACTACCAGGAACCTTTATCGGAGGAAGAACTTGAAAATCTTGATAGCGTGTGAAGAGAGTCAAGCAGTTACTATTGAGATGCGTAAGCTAGGGCATGAAGCCTACTCCTGTGATACAGAACCTTGTAGCGGAGGTCATCCAGAATGGCACATACAGGACGATGTACTCAACCATCTTGACGAAGGCTGGGATATGATGATTGGCTTCCCCCCTTGCACCCATCTGGCAGTTAGTTGGGCTAGGTGGTTCAAAGAGAAGAGGGAGTCAGGAGTACAGCAAGAAGCTATAGCATTCTTTATGGCACTAGCTAATGCACCAATAGAGAAGATAGCACTTGAGAATCCAGTAAGTATTATGTCAACTCAGTGGAGGAAACCAGACCAGATCATACAGCCTTGGCAGTTTGGTCATGGAGAAACTAAGGCTACCTGTTTGTGGCTGAAGAATCTACCGGAACTTAAACCAACAGATATTGTAGAAGGACGAGATAACAGAATCCATTTTATGCCTCCATCTAAAGATAGAAGCAAGTTGCGTTCTAAAACTTACGAAGGTATTGCTAAGGCAATGGCTGAACAATGGGCAGGAGAGGCTAAATGAAATTACTGCACTTCGATTTGGAAACAGCTCCAAATAAAGTATATGCATGGGGATTATGGAAGCAGAACATCGCTATAAATCAGATAGAAGAACCTGGTTACACCATGTGCTTTGCCGCTAAGTGGGAAGGCAGCAAGGAAGTTATCTTCGACAGCTTCTGGAAGTCAGGGTTCGAAGCTATGCTAGAACACGCTTGGGAACTGCTGAATGAGGCCGATGCTGTCATCCATTACAACGGTAAGAAGTTCGATATACCCGTACTTAACTGGGAGTTTGTGCAGCAGGGCTGGGAGCCACCAGACCCTTACCATCAGATTGATCTGTATCAGGTAGTCAAGCAACGGTTCCGTATCCCATCGAACAAGCTGGATTACGTAGCTAAAATGCTTGGATTTGAAGGTAAGATTCAGCACAAGGGAATGGATCTCTGGAAGGAATGTATGGACGGAGATAAAAAATCTCAAAAAGAGATGGAACTTTATAACCGTCAAGATGTCATACTACTTCCAAAGGTATATAAGAAGCTTCTTCCTTGGATTAAGAACCATCCGAACCATGCACTGTACATGGATACTGATCGCCCTGTATGCCCTAACTGCGGTAGTGAGCATGTCATCAAGAAAGGCACAGAGACTACGTTGACCATGCAGTACCAGAGGTATCGTTGTGCTGACTGTCTGACCCCGATACGAGGTCGCAGTACAGTAACAAGTCAGGAGAAGAAGTCTCACATATTGACGCAAAGCAAACTATAGGGAGATCTGATGTATCATGAAACTACGCTGGCCCATGTTGAGCCTTCCCCCTATCAATCTATGGTCTATGCCTAAGACTAGTAAGAGTCCATGCACAGGGAAGTGCTATATAAACACACAAGGATGGTGTGGGGGATGTGGCAGAACATTGGAGGAGATAGCACAGTGGCACAGGCTACCAGCCAAACGACACGAACAAATTATAAAGAATGCAGAAAGGAGATTACATGAGTCTACCAAGTGATTACCAATCATTCATCCACCTGAGCCGTTATGCTAGGTGGGACGATGATAAGAAGCGAAGAGAAACATGGGACGAAACAGTACAGCGTCTATCTGACTACTGGACAGGCAAGTACCCAGAGCATGAATCTACTATTGACAAGATCTCAAAGGCTATTAACAAGCTTGAGATCATGCCTAGTATGCGCACCCTGATGACAGCAGGAGAAGCCCTAGATCGTGATAATGTAGCTGGCTATAACTGTAGTTACGTGGCTGTTGACCATCCTCGTGTATTTGATGAGATCATGTACGTCCTGATGTGCGGTACTGGAGTAGGGTTTAGTTGTGAACGCCAGTACGTATCTAAACTGCCAGAGATAGCTGAAGACTTCCACACAACCGATACTACTATTGTTGTAGCTGATTCAAAGATTGGCTGGGCTAGTTCTTACAGGCAGTTGGTGTCTCTGCTATACCAGGGCCAGATACCTAAGTGGGATACTAGTAAGGTACGTCCAGCAGGAGCACGACTCAAGACCTTTGGTGGTCGAGCCTCTGGGCCAGCTCCGCTTGAAGACCTGTTCCGGTTTACAGTCGAGGTGTTTAAGAATGCAGCAGGACGTAAGCTCAACTCAATCGAAGTCCACGACATTGTTTGCAAGGTGGCTGACATCGTTGTCGTTGGTGGAGTTAGGCGCTCTGCTCTCATTAGTCTTAGTAATCTGTCCGACCCTAGAATGCGTGATGCTAAGTCTGGTGAGTGGTGGAATAATAATCCTCAGCGCGCTCTTGCTAATAACAGTGTGGCTTATACTGAGAAGCCTGATATTGGTATTTTTATGGAGGAATGGAAGGCGCTCTACGATAGTAAGTCAGGAGAGCGAGGTATCTTCAACAGAGAAGCAGCGGAAAACCTAGTACCAGAACGTAGGAAAGAGAATGAGTATAAAGATTATGGATGTAATCCATGTAGCGAGATCGTACTTAGATCAAAGCAATTCTGTAATCTCACAGAAGTTGTTGTTAGAGCAGATGATACTAGAGCTACGCTCAAGAGAAAGGTTAAACTTGCTACCATACTTGGAACTTTTCAGGCAACTAGAACTGACTTTCGTTATCTCTCATCCATATGGAAAAGGAATACCGAAGAAGAATCTCTACTTGGTGTCTCCTTTACAGGAATCATGGACAATCCCATCACAGCAAACCCGGATTCTGATCTGCTAGAGGAGCTACGTGCTCATGCCGTGGAAGTTAATAAGGAGTGGGCTAATAAGCTCGGTATTAATCAGTCTATGGGGATTACTTGTGTTAAGCCTTCTGGTACAGTCAGTCAGCTTGTCGATAGTGCTAGTGGTATCCATCCTCGCTTTTCTCCCTATTACATTCGTACAGTAAGGGCAGACAAGAAAGACCCTTTAGCTAGGCTTATGGTAGATGCTGGGTTCCCTGTAGAAGATGATGTGATGAAACCAGAGACAGGTTATGTTTTCAGCTTCCCGATGAAAGCACCAGAGTCGGCTATCTTCGTAGAGGATGTTAATGCGCTGGAGCAGATGGAGTTGTGGAAGAAGTACCAGATCCATTGGTGTGAGCATAAACCCTCCATTACAGTCTACGTCCAGGAACACGAGTGGATGAGTACAGGAGCTTGGGTGTATGAGAACTTTGATATAGCTAGTGGCATAAGCTTCCTTCCATACTCAGGCCATACATATAGGCAAGCACCTTACCAGCCTATATCAAAAGATGAGTACGAGGAATGGGTAACTAAGATGCCGAAAGCAGTTGAGTGGTCACGTATCTCAGAGTATGAGAAAGAGGATATGACTACAGCAAGTCACGAGCTTGCCTGTACGGGAAACAGTTGTGAGATCGTTTAAGGAGAAATCAGAATGACATTATTTGAACAACTAAAGTTTCAGCTTAAAGATCATGAAGGCGAGGTGACTAATGAACGTGGTGCTCATATCTGCTACCAGGATTCACTAGGCATTAACACTATAGGCTATGGCAGAAACATTGATGAGAAGGGTCTAAGCGAGGAGGAGGCCGAGCACTTGCTGAAGAATGATATTGCTGAGTCTATCTACCAAGCCAGCGAGTTACTATCATCAACTTGGGATCTGTTGTCCCAGAACCGCAAAGCAGTAGTAGTTGATATGGTATTTAATATGGGGCTTACTAGGTTTATGGGCTTTAAGAAGATGATTGCAGCCCTACATGCAGGAGACTACTACGAGGCAGCAGAACAGATGATTGACTCTAAATGGTACGGGCAGGTTGGACGTAGAGGCGAGAATCTAGTGCTTATGATGAGGGAGGGGTAATGAATTGGTTTAGTTTGGTAGGCAGTATCTTCAAACCCGCTGCGGAGCTTATTGACAATCTCCATACCAGTCAGGAGGAGAAGCTACTAGTTAAGCAGAAGATGTTTGAGCTACAGGTAGAAGCATTCAATAAAGCGGAGGAGTATGAGACAAAACTCCTAGATGCGAAAAAGACCATCATCACAGCGGAGGCTCAAAGCCAAAGCTGGGTTGCTCGTAATTGGCGTCCAATCACTATGCTAACCTTTCTTTGTTTAGTAGTCCTGGATAGTTTTGGTGTATTGCCCTTCCGACTAGCGTCAGAGGCGTGGACACTGCTCCAGATAGGTCTAGGTGGTTATGTGGTGGGACGTAGTGCTGAGAAGGTCACTAGCGTAATATCTAGGAAAAATCAATGAAGATTAAAGTGAGGACTACAACTGATGGACGTTAAGGTGCTCGTAGAATATACGGTAAAGAACCTAATAGATGAGAAGGATTTGCAGAAAGAATTTGGAGGCGATTTAAAGAAGTGTTTAGAGCATACTGATGAACAGGTCTGGGCGCTTGCTGAAGATTCCGGGACAATATACGGAATCAGGAAGATAAAATAAAGTTAGGGGGCATTAAGCCCCCTTTTTCTTATTGGTGGAATCCGCCTTTCATAAAGGCTATAATAGCTGCGACAGCTATCCCAACCCCCACTACCCAGCGTACAGCTACACCGAACCAACCAAAGACTCTTACTGCTCCCTTTCCAGCACGAAAGATAGACAGTAGCTCTGTTATGTCAGAGGACAGATCTTTATGATCAGCATGGAGCCTATCTACCTTGTCACTAAGTCCACTAATAGATGTATGGAGATCATCAATACGTGATTCCGTCATAGTGATTCTCTCCTCGATATACCCGTGCCACTCAGCCTCCTCCCTCGCTTTACGCTCAGTATCCCTCTCATCGTTCATTACTCGTCCCAGAAGTCATCATCAGTATCAAAGAACTCTGCACGTTCCTCTTTCTGCTTTCTATCCATCATCCGTTCTACACCAGGCCCCATCCAGTAATACCACATCTTACCGAACACAGGTGCATATTTCGCATGCGTATCGAAGTTATCAAGGTCAGTGAACAGACCTACTAGACCATCAACCACACTAAGCGGAGGTGCAACCATCGACCCAAGCATAGTACCTATCTCGCCTTTAGATCCATGTTTGTTAATCAGGTACTCACTAGCTCCGAAGTTCTTGATCAGGTTAGCTACTACCACATCTGGCACATCCTCCTGTGGTATAGGTTCCCCAGTAATCATGGCGTGCTTGATGTTCTCCGCTGAGAAGTTGAAGAATGACAAGAGGGCTATATACCTAGTCAACTGCTTAGTGCCCTGCTTCACATTTCCCTGCTTCAGCTCATTCCATACATTCCTACGCAACACATCAAGCTGCTTCAGAGTAAACGTCTTGAGCATGTAGAACACACGAGCATTAGGATTCTGGAGGTACTTCAAAGGCATCTCAGACAGGGAGATAGGCTGTAGATCAGCCAGCTCATTGAACAGTACCATCTTGACGTTATGAGTAACTCTCTTGTTCTTGAGGTCGTCAATAACACTATAGAGTTCATCCCCAAACATCGAGGAATACTTCTCCTTAAACTTGGCAAGCCCTTTTGCGGTATTAACAGAGTCCCTGCCCTGTCTGGCAGTAAACTTCCTGAACGCCCCATTGATTACGGTATTCTTACCCATCCTATCAACGGTACGGAACAGAGAGGCTGTGAAAGCGCCGTGCAGAAACTTAGCAGTAGCCCTTGTATCAGCAAATTCCTCTGCGATACTCTCCATACCTAGATCAAGTGCGTTAGCATACCGCTTACCAAGACCTAACTCAGCTAGTACAGACTTGGCTGTATTCCTGATGCCATTCGCAAAAGCAGCAACACCTATATCACCGATCTGAGTTACTGCACTCAACGGATTAGCGATAGTAGCAGCATAAGCTATGTTACGAAGGTCTTGAATGCCCCCGTTAACTGAACGGCTAGCTAGGTCATGTCGAGCAAGTAGGAGCTTCTGTATTGTGTTAAGCTGTTCTGGCGCTAACCTACCTTCCATCATTTCCTTCTGTATGACAGCGCCTACTGACCCACCCTTACCCATAAGAGCATTGTCAAGAGTAGCAGCAATGTTAAGCTCACCATTACCTTTGACAGCAGCAGCATCTCTACCAAAGAACTTACGACGAGCAATATCCTGGATAGCATCTCTCAGGTAGGTGTGGATAGCTTCATGTGGGTCTGCGTAGAACTCCATTATGTCATCAGTTACGTTCTTAATCTGACGCTCTTTAGTAGCCCCTAGCTTGGTGTCGATAGACTTGTCACTCAGCCTACCGCGTAGATACTGGTTGATGAACTTAGCCTGATCTTCTGGACTAGCCAGTTGTTTAGCTGGATCTGCCATCTCCTTCTCAAGACCCCTGCGGATGTTAGCAGGTATCTTGTTCTTCAGCCCTTCAGGATCTTTGATAACACGAGGGAAGTACATGTCAATCTTCTCAACGTCATAGCCAGCATCCGTTAGCTGTTTATGGATGTCGTCAAGTAACTTCCTGGTTTCATCGAAATGAGTACGAAGAGTTGGGTGACGAGCTAGGATGTTCTCCACGCCTGCCTTATCATCATTAGCCAGAGCCTTCTTGAACGAGTTACGCTCTCCTTTACTAAGCTTGGTCTTGACGTACTTTGAAAAGGGGTTGACTTTCTTGAAGGCATCTTCGACAAGGATATGCTCTTCGGCATCCATACGCCTCTGGAGCGCCCATACAGGCTCTGATTCATTCTTCAGTCTAGTGGACATAACGCCTAGCAGATCATCCATGAACTCAGCAGACTTTGCGTGTTTCTTAGACTTATAGACTCCAGCATCTTCCTGTGCTTTACGGGACTTCTTGCGTAGCGTAGCTGTGGCTCCATCCACATCAGTATTCTTAGTCTTGGCTACCTTCCCTGCCTTAATCATAAGGCCAGTAAGACCGTCCTCATTGATGTTCATCTCACTCATAGCACGAGTGTAAGCATCGTTCAGACTAAGACCATCCCCCATTAACTCATCAGCACGAGCCTCGAACTTACCAAGAAAGTCTTTAGCACCTGATTCAGTGTGCATTTGAAACAGGCGAGATAGCTTACCACCCATATAGGTCAAACCAGCAGCGCCACCAGCGCCCCCAACTACACCAAGAGCAGTAAGAGCAGGGTCAATCTTATCCTCACGACCCAAGCCCCAAGCAGCCATATCAGCACCACCTATAGCCCCACCAATAACAGCAGCCTGCTTAACTCCATGACCTACAGGAATCAATGTGGTAGGATCAGCTACAGCTTTAGCAAACGCCCCCGTACCTCTACCCCAGCTCATGTCATCTGGGCGAGTAGCCTGCTCAGGAACGTATGCGGCTAAATCCCTAGCCCGCTGCTCCTTTTGCTGTGCAAATATCGCTTCTTCACTAGCACCCTCACCATAAGCCTCTTCAGGAGACTCATATTCAGGGAAGTGGTAGCCACGGCCAGGAGTATAGATAGTGATACGCCCAAGAGGGAACTTACGCTCTAGGTAGTCACCAGCATTACCTACAAATGTGCCACCCTGAGCAAACCCGTACTTAAACTCCTCACCAAACGTAGCTTCTTCTCCTGCTTTCTTGAAGCCAAGATCAGGAATCTTTGTCGTCGTAGTAGATTCTTGTTCAGCTTCTTCTTTTTGTGCAGGTGCAGCACCAAGCCCAAGATCAGGTATCTCAGAACCAAAACCGAGATCTGGTATATCAATAGCCATAATTACTTTTCTTCACGAGTGCGGGAACGACCTTTACCCTGATAATAATACTCAGTAGCTTCGAGTAAATCCTTCTCATCAACCCTGCGCTTCTTACGGGTGTTAGCCTTACGTGCCTTTTCCTCTTCCTTACGAGCCTGCTCGACAGTTTCAATCACCTGCTTCTCCCGCAGCTTCTGGTATATCTGCCAGTCAGTAATCTGTTCTGGGATGTTCTGTTGCTTACGGGCCTCTGAGATAAGATCACTATACTTAGCAACCTCTTTCTTCTCAGTCTCAGTCAGCTTGATTTCTGCGGGAGGAGTCTCAGTAGGAGGCTTTGGTTTAACAGCAGCGAGGTCTTCTTCAGTGAAGTATCCTTCAGGGGGCTTAACCCTCCAATCACCATTCTCGCTCACTTCTATGCTGTTGTACCAGCTAGAGGCTTTGCCAGACACTCCTGCACCATACTTCTGAGAGACTAGCTGGTTGAACCTGTCAACGTCAAACTCCCCGTCCTGCAAGCCCCACAATCCCCCTTTTGTGTAAGACTGTTGAGCCATAATCAGGAGTTCCGCCATGATGTCAGAGTCAATAGCGTCCGTCCGTTCTTTAATATCATCTTTAGCAGCGAGCAAATAAGAAGTAGCGGTACGCTGATCTTCAGCAGACAAGTCCTTATACCAATCTTGACTGCCCAAACGGAAGCGCATATCGCCTAGCTTGGCGTTATTGACTTGAACTTTCTTTAGCTTGCCCTCAGCACCTCCAGCAGCCCTAGCTGCTGCTGTCTGTAAGCTACGGATATGGTCTACAGTATTAACTCCTGCGCTAACCCGCCTAGCCAAAGTAGGTTGATCAGCTTCAAAGTCTCCAGTCAGACCAAGCTCAATCTTAGTAGCAGAAGGTATCTGATCCCATGTAGAGTCATAAGCTTCTTGGCTCTGAATCCCATATAGAACACGAGAATCGAACTCAATCTTCTCAGCATTCATCTCAAGCTCGTCGAGTACAGTCTTCTTCTTAAGCTCCCCCTTCTTAACCTTTCTAGTGAGAGGTTGTAGCTCCTGCTCAATTTCAAGATTAACGGTATCAACATCACGAGCTAGTTGACGAAGTGGAGCCTCCTCTTCAAATTCCTCGACTTCCATAGCCTTCTTACGAAGGGACAGAGTACGGTCTTCTGTAATCTGCTTAAACTCTTTATCAATTTTAGCCTGATCCTCAGCAGCAACAATACCACCAAGGAACCCTGTTTTAGAAAAATCTGGTAATGGCATTATATTATCTCCTTACCAAGAGGCGAATTCTGCACCGGAAAGAACACCAGATACGCCACCACCGTAGCCAGTCTGTCCAATAATAGACCTGCCCTGCTGACTAAACAGACCCGGGTTATCCGCTAAGATACCACCCGCCTGCCTAATACCATAGCCGAGCTGTCCCATTGCATTCTGAGAGCCAGCAGCCTGGATCTGTGCTGCACTAGCACCCAACTGCCCTGCTGTAGCTGGAGAGCCTGATGTAGCTCCTGAGAGGGTCATTAGCCTATTAACCTCGCCTTCATACGTCTGAGAGGCAAGACCAGAGGAGTATTTAACCAGATCACGTAGGTAGTTACCAGAACGCAGCATACCAGAGGCTGCTGCTGAACGACTAAGCCCACGTATACCTTCTTCCTGAGCAAACTGGTAGGCTGGGTTATTCTTCATCCATTCCATAGTCGGGTTAAGTGCCCTACCATATACTGGGGCACCAGTCTGGTCGTGGCCTGTTAATACGCGACTTCCCTCACGATTAGCTACCATAGGCCCTAGAATACTATTACCTAACACTCTACTAGTCGCAGAACCCAGACCTCTGGTTACTGCGCTTCCTCCTGAGGCACCGCTATACAAGCCCCTCAGAAGATCCTGATAATACCCACGCTGGGATGCGAATGGATCAGCGGCGGAAGCTGCCTGTTGAGTTGCTTTAGCTTGTTGTGCTGATGCCTTTTTAGCACTTCTAGAACTCATTACTGCGGAACCTACGGCTCCCGCTGCACCTATGGCTGCTGCTGTGCCTCCACTAATGATACCTGCTGCTCCCGCGGCACCAGCTATTGCTGGAATTGCTGCTACTACTGGCATCAGAACTCCTCCTTAGTAATACCATATAGGAGCTGGTCGTACAGCTTCCCATTTTTTAGAAAACTCATTCGTTGTGTACCTTCATAAGTCATTCCGGCGGCTTCGGCCAGTTTCTTAGCTAGTCTATTGTTAGATGGAACTCTCGTATCCACTTTTAGGCATTCAGTATGATCGAACATCCACTTCAGCGCACCACGAGCCATCATAGGAGTCCACCTACCACGGAACTCAGGCAGTACCGCACTGTGGACTTCATAACAAACTGCATTCGTCTTGACAAACATGAATACGCCCATGAACTGCCCAGCTTTTCGAGCTGCTACAAACATAACATTAGGGTTAGCAACTAAACTCTCTGACGTAAATGTATCTACAGGAGCAGAGGAGTCATCGCTTATATGCTTGTATATCTTTGGATGAGTTAATATCTCGTCAATAGCAGCAATATCGTAGGTTCTGGTGATTCTTATTGTCATTGTTCTGCCCTGAAAGACACACCGTTTAGAGGGATTCTCTGAGGCGCAGTTCCTGTAAATAAAGGTTGTACTGTCCCAACACTGGTCACGTAAATTCGAGCTATCGTGTTGCCACTAAAATTGTACGCAGGGAACACGAGTAGGGTACTTGGACGATATCCGACAGGCAAGACGAACGCTGAGTTTCCTGAAACACCTCCAGTAACCTGCCCTTTCAGATGAACTCTGCCCATAGGATCTTTGTAGAAAGCAGCAGTTGGATAAGAACTCGTATCATTAGTCCAGCTATTTTGAAATGCTGGCTCACCAGAAGTTCCTACTTCATGCCACTCTTCTACCTGCCCTAATTGAAGTTGAATCCTGTCTGCCCATTTCTTTAACTCTATAGGTATATCAAGAAAGTCGGGTAATGCCTCTACTATTTGGCGATACTTAGTTCCCACCTTGATCCCCTCCGCCCACAGCGCCCCTATCCAAAGTCAGAACTAACTCCGACATTGTTATAGGCAGACCAGCGCCTGTATTAGTAGAGTCTTTCTCAATAAAAAATCTTCTATTGCGGAACCTGCCACAGCGAGTTAAGGGCCTATGGTAGCGCAAGTCATAAGTCCTACTGGATGTCATATCGGCCTCCGTAACACTATCTTGATCTGACCAACTAATTGTAACATCATGCTGCGATTGTGCGTAATTACCAGCTATCCTAGTGCGATAGCAGTATTTATAGTCAGAAGTTTCACCATCATAGGAGTCCACCATGATCCCGAAGGGAAAGTTGAATATCTGGTACACAGGAGTAGGTGTAGTAACATCGGCGGTCAGCCCTGAACTACCGCGAATTATTTGACCATACGTGCACATCAAGTAATCGCCACAGGAGTCCATGATGTTCATAGAATTATCAGATGCCCATTTCCACGAATACCACATCCCCGTAGTCATATCATAGACGGGAGTGCCGTACCCCACAACTCTATCCTGTCGGGCGGTAGATCCTTGTAGTGCTATCATTTTTCTACCTAAGAAGGTAAATAGTCGCAGGCGGATAGAGGCAGTAGTGTAAGAGCCTGGACTGACATTACCAGCTAATGTTTCAGATATAACTGCGTCTATGGCTGGTGTTGAGATTTTAGTCGCTCTAAAATTCTCAATAAGGTACACCCCATCATGGTTAGATGAGATTTCACCTGATTGGTTATTTCTTCCTTTTCTTTGAGCAACGAATACTATATGCTCATCGTCGGAATCAATAGCTTGAGAAACAGCACGACTGTTTTTTATTTCGCACAATACCCCTAGAGGCAGAGTCAAATCTTTTCTAGCATTTAACGGACTGCCTGCTGGGTTTCCAGCATCATAAAAGTACTCTAAGGTGTTCGAGCTACATGCCACCAAGTTATCATTGTGCTTTGCTAAATACACGGGGTATCCAGCATCATCGCTAATAGAAATAAAATCCGTAGAAGTCCACGTAAAAGGTGTTGACAGATTACAGTTATGTATTTTACCACTCTCTGTCATTAAAAACATATAATCATGGAAAAAATGAAGTCCTACACAGTAATTCTCGTTTGGTATGCCTTGCCCCCCAGGAGTCATGTTTGAAATAATACCACCACCGTTAGCTGGCTCATAAAATATTTTAGCAGTTACACTAGACGTAGCGTTATCAATCTCAGTACCAATAAAAAAAGTACTTGTGTAGTTTTTTGAGTATGCTGTAGAATACCTTTGTACCGGGGTTGTGGATATTCTATGGCTTATATCGCCTATATTGTTACCATCATCAGCGCACACATAATCAGAATTGCTTGAAGAATCATTAGCCACCCACCAATGCACATTATTTTCTGGCTCGTACAAGTATCCACTAGCATGAGGATCTTGGTCAAAATCTTTGTAGCGATACGACTCAAACCCGTTTCTGCGGGAAACTTCCAGCTTGCCAGTAGACGGATTCTGCGTAACAACTCCATTAAATATCCCAGAAGTCCACTCGTAAATAACATCATTAACACTGAAGGATGTGCCAGATTTACTGTCTGTAGTCATTCTAACGTTTAAGTTGACTGCAAGCGGAATGCGTACCTCTGGCATCAGTCTTCACCCACACGGTAACTAGGAGCAAACTTCACCGACTCCTCTACATCCCAACCCTGAGCCATCTCATAATAGTATTTAGCCATAGGAGCTAGTGCACCAAGCTGAGGATTACCAATACCATACTTAGGGGCTAACAGCACCGCGAGGTTTAATGCAAGAGGCAGATACCATTCCTGTGGATAATCTGCATCGTTAGCTGCTGCATCAAAGTCTTCAAGAGTACGCATAACCCATAAAGTTAGTCGGTCATCTACGTTATCTGAGGTGGGCCATACGGACAGCTTGCCAGTACCAGTCTGTGGATTATACCAAACCTGGTTGACAGAGCCTTCATTGGCCTTTGGGATAAGCTCTACATAGTCTTGCCGATTTGTAACCTTAACAGGAATGTCAGTGCCATCTGAAGTTGACCTGACAGCATTAAGGATAGCCATTGGTCTATTAGCTCTGGTAGTATACGCATATACTCTGTTATCTATAGCAACAGCAGAAGGCAGGGCATCAGTAATAGTAATGGTATCACCAGAGGGAGCGCCATTAACAGTAGTCCAATGAAGATAACCAGTGTCCAGCTTGATGCCGATATAATCTGCGTCTGAGATACCTGTAATAGAATCCACATCAATAGTTGTATCAGTAGCACTTCCAGCAACCTTTACCTGAGTCTCTACAAAACTAGCAGTCGCATGATCACCTGTACTAGACAAGCTATACTCTGCCTGAGCTTTTTGTAGGAACAATGTAATCTTCTTAACTGCGAATAAGTTAAGGCCGTCTGCCTGCCAAGCCTTAACAAGCATATTAAGTGTACGCAGAGATGAAGTTACCTGGTCAGTATTAGCAGACTCACCTTCGCCAAGCACCCCTAGCTGCTCCAGTGCTTCAGTAATAATGTCTGTAGCTGAGACAGAATAATCAATAGAACCAGAAGTTGCCATTAGTTAGTTCCTATTAAGCAGGCCAATTGTCCTGCGTGACATCATAATTTTCTAGTGTTGCTGCGGTAGCGCTCTTAGCAGTATTAATCCTGTTTTTGGCAAACACGACTACATCACGCACATAAGCAAGGTCAGGGTTAGATGCTGGGTTGTTGAGTACAGGCCAAAGCTCGGCAAGAAACTCAACCATCCTATAGTCCCCAAGAACTTCTATCCTTGCTCCGCATAAGGCAGTGCCATATTCCTTTATTTCACCAATACGTTTTTCACGCAGATACGGTAAATACCCTTCTGATTGCTCGAATGGCGTTACTATGTTCCCCTCAGCAACCCATTCCTGTATCAACTGATAGTGTCTATTAGCAGAATCATTAGGTACAGAGTACTTGCCATTAACTATATACCCACCTTCTCTGCCATATACTACTGATGTAATGTCCATAACTATTCCTTACAATTCTGCGTCTGCTTCATATAGACCACCACTCACCCTGAATTGCCCTGATGCAGTGACCGTTACCCTGTGAGTAAAACCATCTAGTGTTGCGCCTTGTAGATCACTATGAGAACAGTTGGTGTAGGTAGGTGTAGTCAAAATAGATAAGCTCGGCACTGCTCTCATCTGAACGGGATATGTAACTGCTCCAGCACTGAGTAAGTTTGAACCCGTAACACCCGACTGCCCATATTGATAGCCAAACCCAGAGCCAGGCAACTGCCCATTCCAATAGTACCTCTGACACAGAGCAAGTTCCTCTCCATAAGAGCGATGCTCGAAGGGGGTTTCTACTTGTCCTGCTTCTATTTGTAGCCCAGTGAACTTGAAGTAGTTACCTACAGCGTCATACAGATTTGCTTGATTTGTGCTATACGGAGTATTTGTGGTTGTCCAAGTATCGGTACTAGCAGCATGAAGATTTGAATTTGCCATCAAGCCGATATTTACCCGCAACCCTAAACCATTTGTGTACTCCCAAGTTCCTCCAGAGTAATCTAGAGGGATTGTCAGGGTCTTCTCTTCCCAAGTACCAGAAGTATCCACTGTAAATTCAGCAACATAACACCTATCCTTAGCCGTATTTCGTAGTGAGAAAGAATACGTCCCTGTCTTGTTGCTTTTAACCCAGAAAGAAGCTGTTAAGTACCCTGCACTTTCTAATGGCTTATAGTCATACCCTTCTATGTCCTGCGTAAAAGAAAGCTCGTTACCAGCAGAGGGCGTTAGTGTTGCCGTGGTAGTTGCAGATAAACTGGTTGCAAACCCGTATCCAGATGGAACATCTGTATCCCTGGCTACATTTAACTTACTGCCACCGTCATCGTTGTAAATTAGAAACTTATCGGCAAAGTAAGTAGCCGTCGCATTTGGCACTCCAGCAAGACTACTAAAGCCTCTTTGGTTTACACCAAGGGCACCATTTATAATAACATTGCGCCTGCCGTGAAGGGCTACAGTCTCTGCCTGAGAATAAACATCGAGGTTAGTCCGGGCAGTAGCAGCATCACTAACTCCTGATAGGTCATCTACCATAGCATCCGCTTCTGCCTTACTATAAACATCAAGTGCTGTCCGTGCATCTGCTTTGGAGGCAGATCCATCAAATATATCATGAACTACGGCATCGACTTCGTTAAGCCAAGATGCTTCAATAACTGTGTTTTGGTCTACAAAAGTTGTACTTGCCATTTATAACCCACTCCCAGAAAATGTCCCTGCTGGCATTGTAGTGTATACCTTCATCCCCGCAATAGCGCAACCAGCGATAGCTTGCCCAGCTACAGCACTACGAGTTTGGCAGATACCGTTTGTAAATACGTCTTCAGGCTGCGGGCGCACAGGGCCTTGCGCGGCGATAACGTCAGCGTGTGTCCTAACATAGTCCTGCTGATGTCTTGTTTCATAGTCAGCCTCACAGACGACAGCACCATCCCACCTCTGCTTTACTTCTGAACTACGAAAGTCCATCCCGCACACATCACAGACAACCCAATGGTTGCCTCCATCAAAGCCAGGATTACGGGAATGGCTCATGCTTAGTTACCACCCCAATGGATAACACCACCAGCGTTAGTACCTGTAATCTTAACATACATGCCAGTAGTAAAGCGTACGGGTAGGTGCATAGCACCTCCTGTGTAGCCTACCGGAGAACCAGCAGGACATACTACTTTAGCAAGCAGCACACCAGAATCGTCTGTACCGTCAAATACTTCTACAGTAGAAGCATTAGTTCCGTCTGATATTGATACTACATTAGACAAAGTACCCCTGCCTGTGAACACTTGAGTACTGGTAGCGAGTAGCCCAGTTGATACGTTTGTTGATCCCATGCTTAATGTCCTATTTCATTAGTTGTTAAACGTCTACTGAGTAGTACGCCATAACGATCTGCATTGGTTGCGTAGATCCAGCAATATTCGTTAACCGAAGAAGGTAGTCTGTGTCGTTATTAAACACCCACTGTTCTGCGGAGATAGAGTCTATCCCGCCGGGAGTATGTTGACCCCCACCACCGGAAGTACCTCCAGGAATAAACTCCTCCCATAACTCAGTACCAACGTCTGTAACCGTAGGAGTATGGGTTACGGTACAGGTACAAACTTCTGAACTTGTGCGGTTGTGGTTAACTGTATCGACAGCAGTACCAGCGCCACTAAAAGTAGTTCCTTCGTATAACTGGAAAGTTGCATCTCCACCAACCAAGAGTTTGATGTACGTGTGGAGTGATTTATCTGCTGCTGTTTGTACAAGTAGGTCTAGCGTACCTGTATTTACTACAGCAGAATCATAATATTGAGCACCAAAGAACCTACCTTGATGCACTTTTGAATGTTCGTGAGTGATTGTGATTAAAGAGCCTGAGCGGTCTACTTCAATCTCCTTGACAATGGTACGGTCATCCACTACCTTGCCTTGAATAACTACATTACCACCCATAATAGAATCCTGTAAAGATGAAAGGGGAGACAAGCTCCCCAATCAATTAGGCTGGATCAGTAGCGGTAATACCGCCAGTCAGAGCAGCCATGCCATGTACAAACCACTGATTACCATCGCTGTGCAGAACAACATGATCACCAAGAGCCTCGGCACTGTTAACAAAGTTAATCTGGTCTTCAGCACCAGCAACTACAACAGCACCTGCAACTTCGATTGAACCATCAATGTTGTCTCCTTCGGCGGAGGCAATCACCCAGTTTGAAGTGGCGAAAGTAGAAGCTACAACAAACTTAAAGTTAAGTCCAGCAGCAACCGCTGGAAGTGTGATTGTTGCACCAGCAGCAGCATTCATGTAGATGGTCTTTCCGCTGTCAGCAGCAGTCAAAGTAGTAGCACCTGTTACAGTTTCTACACCATTAATAACACCTACACCATCCAGCTCTACTGAGGCAACACCCGCAGTATCTTTAACTTCAAAGGTAGCACCTGCATCGCCAATGAGCTTAGTCATTGAACTCATAATATCCTCCTATTAGAGAAGGAGGGGACTAGCCCCTCCAACCAGTTTATGCACCAGGCGAACCAAAGATGCCGCGAGGATCAGTCCAACCGAAAGAACAACGCTCGGTAGCCTTGAACTTAGCGTTCTCGGTATCGAAGTCGTTATCAATGCCGAACTGCATAGCACGGCGCTGGAAGCCCTTGAGTCCATCAGGAGCGTTAGTGCGAAGGAACCAAGCATTGCTATCAGTCAGGTAGTTATTTACCTTGATACCCTTGATCTTGCCCTTCAGAGCGTTAATATCGTTGTTAGCAGTACCAACACGATATGGAGACTCCAGAATACGCTCTGCTTCAAACATCAGATCAGGTGGGATGATCAGATCTTCCGGCTGAACAGCAATCTTCAGACCACGATCATTTGTCCACTTAGCGATGTCGATGCATGCCTGCTCCAGAGAAGCTTCTGAAAGGTCAGCAGCAGTAGTCAGCTCATTAGACCAAGTACCACCAGACCAGTTAGGATGGTCAGTAGCACACATCTCTTTACCGTCACCACCAGTATAAGAACTGTCGAATGCGCGGTTGTAGACGTTAGCAGCTACGGTTTCCTTAGTCTGACGCATAGAGAAAGCAAGAGCCTTCGCACGACGCTGACCAACGGTAGCGTACTGATCATCTTCATACAGCTCACGAGACATGATGAAGCCAAGAGCGTATACAACGTGCTGGTAGCGAGTCAGGAACGCCTGATTCTCTTCATCGTAAGCAATAGGGCTAGACTCACCCTTTGCAGCTGCCAGACCGAAGCTGGAAACGCCCAGATCTTCTTCATAAGCCTTGGTTGAACCCATCATATCGAACAGGTCAGTGTACTGAGTATTGTGCTCAGCATACGCCTTACCGTAGATGGAATTGAGGCCAGGCCACAAGAGCTTGGCAAAATCCGAACTTACCATTACACCCATCTTAATATCCTCCTATTAGACGGTTGTTAATTAAATGCCGTTAGCGGCAGCGAAGTGAGATTCGTGAACGCGAACCAGCCACTTAGCGTTAGTACCGACAGCATTGTCAGGACGATCTGACAGACCTACGATACGGAAGCCAGCGGAACCAGCAGCAGTCAGGCTTGAGCTATCAATCTCATGACCGGACTGACCAGTAGTTGCTGAACCAGCGCCAGCGATATGATCAATGTTTGCGCCTACAGAAGCAGCATCAAGAGCGCCACCTGCTGAGTCTTCCTGAACTTCATACAGAGCATCAGGAGCAATACAAACAAGAACATAACCAGCGGTAGTTGCTGGCAGGTAGCCGGGATGCTCAGTAGCAGCAACATCACGATCAATTACGACACCTACACAGATGCCAAGAATAACACCACCAGCAGCAGCGGGAGTTACGTTACCATCAGTCTCAAGAGTAACTGCGTCACCCTCAAAGATTGCGGTAGCGTTTGAAGCATCCACTGGATACTTCCTAACTGCACCCTGCCAAGGCGAGCCACTAAGAGTACCTACCGGACGAAAGCCGTTAGGACGATCAACATTAGCCATGCTAATATCTCCTTATTAATAAAAGTTATAGTTTGGACGCATGGCGGTAAGTTTTTGTATTACTGATTACCAATCGGAGTTCGAGTAAGTTTAACTTCACCATACTGTCCATCATCAACGCTTGCAGCGCGTTTACGTTTAATGGAAAGTTCAGTCTCGTTGATCTGATCAGCTTTCGCTGCCTGATCTTCGTCGTACCACTCCTTACGAATCTTCATTAGGAATAAGTACCTGCCTGAACCATCTGGTCGCGCAACGATTGAACCAACATTATCGGTAGTATACACATTGTTTTCACCAATTCCGCTAACTTCATCCATTGCAACGAACTCGTACCCAGCTTCTTTGAACACGAAAATACGTGCCCCTGCGTCATCCTTGTCACTAACCCAGCGATATTCAAACTCAGGGTTCTTACCCATCACTGTGAGAATATCACGCTGTCCTGATACTGGTGTACGTTTACGTGGACGAGCCTCAGTGCCTTCTACGCGATCCTGGTGCTCCTGTGGCCCACTTTTACGAGCCTGTCCTGCTTTTCTAGGTGTTGCCATTTACTTATCTCCTGTTAACCGCCGATCTGTTCGAGCTGCTCTAAATACTCATCCTGTGTCATTACGCCCTGTGCAACAAAGGTTTTCATTACTGCCTTTTGTTCATCATTCAGGTCTGATACTGACATCTTGGACTTTTTGGTTGCTCCTGAAACCCTACCACTTGGTGAGGCTACAGCAGCTTGATCCCTACGTGGGTTAGAGAAGTTCTGGGGGAATGTTTGTCGTACCTGCTGTTCTGCGTACTTAATAGCACCATCCCAATCGTCAAACGACTTGATGTCACCATTAGCGCGCTCATTGACATACTTATCAAAGAACCTATCAGCAGCCCCACTCATAGCCAGGTCATTATGATACCAGCTATTCTTAGGGTCTTCCATCCAGTCCATAATTACTGGAGGAGTCGTAGGTGCAGTAGCAGGGTCTTGGGTTTCGCTAAAGAGTTCGCTTTCACCTTCTTCGGTAGCTTTACGAGCCTCTTTAAGTTCACCCATCTTCTCGTCGATTTCAACAACCATCTCATGGTCGTCGTCTTCGAGAGCGATAGCCTTCTGCTTCTTCAGTGTTTTAACAGCACGTTCGTACTCTTTCTCACTGATCTGCTTGTTCATTTCCCCTAGAGCCTGAATCGCTTTCTTAAGCTGCTCTAATTCCTTCTCCTGCTGTTTAGTATACTTACTTTGAGATTTAATCTTCTCAAACAACTCGCCACGGAAATTAAATTCCTTAGCGTCTACCCAATCAGCCGGATCACCTTCCCATTCGTCCTGCGGAACCCAGCCACCCTCACGTGCCTTGGCTTCTACTGGATTAACTTCCTCTGTCGGAGTTTCATTTGGGATTGGAGTGCCTTCATTCACCACCTTTGGAGTTTCCTCTTCTTTAGGTGGGTTGTCGCTATACTCTGCAACAAAAGTATTCATACTTTAATCCTCTTAGATACTACATCATCTCGGTCTTGATTCTGCGGAAGACTCTGTTTACCGCTTGTCAGAACTGCCAGCACATCGTCATCGTTCATGATCATGTAATGGCTTTCTGTCTCTGGTCTAGGATCGAAAGGATCTTCTACGAAGCGCCCTGCGAACCTCGCAAAAAGAACATAGTCTCCTGGTTGTGCCCAAGGATTACCGTTGATCTCTTTGCCGTTTTCGTTGTATTCCCGAAAAGCCTTCCAAGCGTTAGGCCCATTAGCAAGAAGTAGTCCTCGCTGTACGCCTGATCGTTGTAGCTTCTCGTCTTCCTGTAGTATGATACCTGCTTCAGTTTGTTTCTGTACAGGATCTGCTAATACAAGAATCTTATGCCCCGTGGGTCTTATCATCGTCTAACTCCTCTTGTGGAGATGGTACATCTTCTATCCAGCCAATAGTGAGTGAAATCGCCTTGACTGAGCCTAATGCTTCTGCATTAGCTTGTGCTGTGCCTTCAATGGACTCTGTTGTGAACGAACCGTTCTCCCATCCATTGTGATAATCTAGGTAATCCGCATTTAGCGTCTTCAACAAGGCTTGTGTCAATGGGTGTTGTAACCATGTAATACGTTCGCCTTGAGGAGTTTCCCTTAGTAGCTCATCGGCACTGTCACGTAGCTTATCGGACAGTTGTTCAATGATCATACTGGTAATTCACCTTCTTGTGGTGGTAGTTGTGGTGCTCCCTGCGGAGCTTGTTCAGGAGCTTGCTGGCTCCCTCCGGTCAGTTGCATCTGAGCTATCTGCTGAATAGCCGATAACTCTTTCTGCACTGAATCCTGTTTGCCCATCAGCTCTTTCATGACCTGATCAGCAGTCGCAATCTCTGTTTTATTCTCAAGGTTCTCAGCAGAGGCAAGGTTCTTGATTGCCTGTGAGATGTCCTTCATGTTAGCGGCTTCAATCTCGGCAGCACGTAATCTGACCTCAATCATATCCATCTGCTGTTTATGCTGCTGCTTAGCAACTTCCAGCTCGTACTCTGGATTAGGTGGAGGAGGTGTTTGTGTCATCAGAGCCTCGATGTTCTCGTGCTCTTCCGCTTCAAGCACAGCTCTAGTAACCTCTGTGATATTTAGAGGCAGACCAGCAGCGACTTTCTGAAGTAGGGAATTAGCGCGCATAATAGCCTGCGCCTGAGTCAGAATATTCGGATCTGCTGCTGGGATAATATCCAGACCTTTTGTTCTATAGTCTGGTAGGCCAATCTTGACCTGACCCATTGTACCACCTAGCGCTTCCTCTACAGCAGGGTCGTAATCAACAAGGTCGAAATAGTCAAGCTCATTGAGATAGATGCCATTTAAACGATACAGCATCTTAAACTCTTGGCCCAGTGCTCGGTAAATACGCTTGTAGATACCGACAAACACTTTCATGCCCTGCTCCAGTACGGCAGCAGTAGTGGCATAAGGTTGGTTCTGTCCAGGATTCTCACCAACCATAATATCTTTAACAGACGATAGACGCTCGCCAGCTTCTACGAGCATTCCCAGCAGGTTAAACAGGACTGCTGAAGGCTCACGAGTAGGCATCGGGAATACACCCTTGCGTAGATCTTCGCCTGTAGTTTGAACTGTCTTCCACTCACCAGGAGAGAAGCGGAGCTTACCTCCGCGTACCCTAACGCCTTTAGCGAGGAACCCACCTTGCAGGTTACTCAGCGTACCAGCATCAATGAGCTGGTTTAAAGTTGTATTGACCCCTTTATTAATAGGCCCAAGAAGAGAACCAAAACCGAGAGCATAAATGGCACTGTCAGGGTTCGGAAGAAACTTGTAAGCAACAAAGTACTCAGTAGGAGAAATCCTAATAATTGTTCCATCTTCTTTGACTTCTTCCGCATCGGGTTCGCTACGCAATGAGATACGAAGTACCTTCTCGCTCTCAGAATCAACCGTAATAATAACAGGTTCTTTGTACCCATCACCATCAAGGTCGTAGAAGGTGTGGCACTCGTAGATTTCGTATACCGCATCCTCCGTGCGGTCTGTCTCCTGAAGACCTACAATATCGTCAACAACCCCCTCATGCTTCTTAGGCCCTGGTTCCCCGAGGTCGATGTCACGATAGAACCCACCCTTCTGAAGCTCATACATCTCATTTGCATCTTTGTACATGCGATGAGTTAGGGTAGCCCTCTCAAAAGAGGTAGCATTGTAGTTGATGATCAGGTCACGAGCAAGTACCACATCTGATACGTTACGCTTGGTGTCTGGATCAAAGTAAACCTTCTTGTATACCAGTCCGGTAATAGGCAGGATATAAAGCAGCCTGTCCATACCTTCCTGCCAGTCCTTCATCTCGTGAAGGAGTTGGTAGCTCATGTGAGCTTCAACCCGCTTTGAGCGATCAATCTTGTCCTGAGTACGCTTGCCTGTAATCTGGGTCTTTACAAGATTCCCATCGTTCAGGAGTGCAGGATAAGCCCTCGCATGGAACTGGAGAGCTGCTGTAGACAGTAGAGGGTACTTGATGTTAGAAGCGTTAGGCCAAGGAAAGTCCTTACTCTCCATTACCTGAGCAGCGAGTTTCATCCACTCGTCATGCTGCTCTTCCCACTCCTCACGGGACTGGATGTCTTCATCTACGAGTTCGACAATCTTAGAGCCAATAGTATTGAGGTCTTTCTCCTCAATACCTTCGGCAAGGTTCTCTGCGGTAAACGAATTGGTCAGCTCTTCAGCACTTCGCATAGACTAATATCCTGTTGTTCGATCTCTGCCTTGCTCAAAGGATATAACATTATCCCCAAACTCAGCCTCATATTCTTCGTCTTCTAGTTCTTCGTTCGTAGGAACCATTGCCATACGATCAAGACCTAGACCAATCATGGATAAGGAGTCAACCTGATCCTTGTACACCCCGCGTGGAAACTGAATAAACTCGGTAATCCAGGAATCAAACCAAGGGGCATCGTGGTCTACCTCGACTCCTCCTGCCCTCGCCCTAGCCCTGATAGGCTGTGCGCGTTTCATCTTATCAGCAGAGGGTACGATGTATGTGTCATCACCAATGTTAGGGAATACACCCCTTCTCATCATCTCAGAACGCAGAATTGACCCAATAGAACGGGCAATGTTTTCCTTCTCAATGAAGTATGCTTCTGGTCTATACAGTTCATGGAGCCTGAAGATCGTATCAATGATCTCCATCGAGTCCATCCTGTCTCGGATGACGTTGACAATCCGTAATTTGTTGTTAGCGGTTATACCAGCTACCGTAAACACTGAGTATGCACGCTGATCCTTCTCAGAGATTGCCAAATCAGCACCTACATAGTACTCTAGGTGAGTATCTGGATTCTCTACTTCTCTGAAATCCTCTTTATGGAAGAAAGCATTAGTTTCGTCAATAGGATAGTTCAGATATTCCTGAGCATAGCCTTCTGGCATACCTTGTTCTATATATCCTTGACGAATAGCCTGCAATTCTTCCTTAGATTTCATCTCAGGCCATAGGATCTTGGAGAAATCTTCATTATGAGCCTGGAATCTAATGGATTTCCAGTCGTATTTGCCTACTGGCTTAGTAGACCAATGGCGCAGACCGTCAGTTTGGGTTGTATCAGCCCCCCATTGAGGCATTAATCGCTCCAACATAGCGTCCATGTGGAGGATTGTACCTACGATTCGTATCTTACCGTTCTTAGACAGGGAAGGTACAAGGGCATTTAAGAACCATTGACGGAACTTATGCCTTCTTTCGTCGTTCATGACGATCTCATCGTTCTCAAGATCATCACCAATAATCAGGTTTGGACGCTTATTGCGCCACTTCAAGCCCCTCATCTTCTGCTCGGAGCCTTTACAGAACACACGGAACTTGTATCCGTCTGTCAGTTCTACAATAATCTCTGTTTCGGTATCCTTGATGAGCCTCTTAACACCAAATGTAGCAATGAGGTCATCATTCTCCAACAACTCAGTCTTTATATCCCCCAAGAACAGTTTAGACTGAGACTCCGTATCCGAAACAATCAGGATATGGTCGTGTTCCCTGAATAGGGCACATGCTAGTACAAACGAATGGGTAACACTTGTAGATTTTGCGTGGCCTCTGGGCGCAGCAATTGCTATCTTCTGGTAGTCAGATGTACATAACTCCCATAGCTCTCTATGGAAGTCTGGAGTCGGCTGAGGATCATCGAACCTTGAGTGAAGTAACGATGCAGTAAAGCCATAAACGGTATCTGCATTTATGTACTTCATGTATTAGGTCTTTTTCCGTCTTGCTGTCTTTGTCCGTGCGAAGGAGCGATTCTTACCAGGAGACTGCTTCTTCAGGTTAGACTTCTTGTTATTCTTAGTGTTATTGTCCTTGTGGGCAATATCCTTGCCATCTCCGTTCCCGTATGTCCCTGCCTTACGGTTCGCCTTGTTGTTCCTTGCTCTCTGCTTCTTTGCAGCAGGTTTGGAGTGGTAGTTAGCGTACTCTTTCTTGTAGTCGCGTTTTTTAGTAGCTGGCATTATTTTTTACCAGAAGACTTCTTGGCTGCATTACGCCCACGAACACCCTTTCCTTTAGACTTTTTACGAGCATCTTCTCCCATCGCATCAGCAACACCTATTGCTGCTCCTAAGATACCAGCACGACTGCCGACGGCTCCAGCCCTAACCGCCCTTGCCACATTTTTAGCAATTTTAGCTTTTTTGACTGCCTTCTCAGCAGCCTTTACTTTGCCTTTGCGTACTTGTTTGTTGTTTACCTGAACGCCAGAAGCTTTCCCTACTGCTTCTTTACGAGCATCAAGTGTTACTCGTTTTCTGCGACCTTCCGCCGGGGAGGTGGCTTTTTTAGCTTCTCGTTTTTTGATACGCTCGGAGGAAGCAGAGCTTACGTCGGCTTTTCGTACACGTTGCTGAGACGCTGATAGAGGTTTACCCCTCTTAATTGCTTTTTTGTATTCTTTGCGTACTGTAGCAGACTTTTTGGCTGATGCTTTCCGTCCAGCCCTAGTTCCTGCCTTTACTCGTGCCCTACTCTGTGCCATGCTGATCACCTTTATGTTTAATCTGTCTCTGGTAGGTCGTAGCGGAACGTACCTTTCTCGTCCGAAACTCCGGCTTCATTACCATCGCCTTTGCCAAGCCCTGCGAGCGCATTGGCGTATTTTTCTTTTGTTTTGGAGAAGATTTTGTCATAATTGTCAAGATACGCCTTAGAGGGAACCTTACTCTGGATCTTATCTCCAGTTACATCATTTTTTGCTGCTGCCACGTTTCTTCCTAGCCTTTTTCTGCATCTCAGCCGTACAGTACTTCTTCCAGTCTTGAGGCACATCTTGGCCTCGACTAGCCTTAGCCCCGAACAGTTTACATTGTTTCTTCGTGTAGGGCATCAGAACAAACTCTTACGTTTACGGGTAAGATTAGTTTCTGGGTTATACTCGTAGTCCCAAGTATTACCACCACTACGCTTTACTGCTCGTTCCAGTGCGCGACCCTCCGCCCCTAGCGAGCTTTTTCTCTCCCCCTGTGGAGTGAGCTTTTCAGTACCAGGAGCAACATCTCCTCGATCTCGCAGGATATTCAGAGCTAACTCCCTGTTACCCCCCACCTGCTCAGTTAGACGATCAATGAGATTCTTTTCCATATCAGAACTTGATGGTTTTAGGACGTTTGACTTTCTTGACTGTCTTGATAACAGCGTTATTCTTAGGTTTCTTGGTCTTTACGACAGGCTTTGTTTTACACTTCTTCTTCATTTCTTAGGCTTCTTCTTACATTTGTCAGTCATACCAGCACGACATTCCTGCCTGTCTAGCTGAGCCTTGCGCTGACCAGTACCACCTAATTTGTCATAGACCCACTTGCGCACATCTTCCTGCCAGTCACCACCAGAGTGTTTACTGCGTCCCATCTGTCCTTTCCCCTTCAATGATTTTAGCGGTTTCGCCCCGTTTCTCCATCTTGGTAGCGAACTCTTCAAACTTCTTACTCAGGCTTTCAAGAGCATCAGTCTCAGACCTTGCTACCTTGGAAGTAGGGTTCCCCCTAATCAGAGCCTGCTTGTCGTACATAATCGCAGCAATGGTTGCAAGATCCCTTGCGCTTACTGCTCGGTAGTTGACGTTACCTTCCTTGTCCAGTACCTCGTCACCTTTCTCCAACCTCTCTTCCATGTTGCCAGCAGCTTTAGTAAGGATCTTGGTAAACTGAGCCTCTATCTGATCATCCCTCTCCCTGCGGGTCTGGGCAATCAGATCATCCCACCAGGAAGCTGACATCTTCCACCAACGGATAGTGGATTCAGGTATCTCACAAATAGCAGATGCTTTTCTGGAAGTCCCAGTTAGTACATAGGCTTGTACAGCAGCTATCTTCTGTTCAGGAGTCCATTTGCTGCTTGGGTGGTAGAGGTCAGAGAGTTCGACAGATTGCTGTTCGTCAGATAGACATTCATGAGGAGCATTGACAACAGGAGGTCTTCCACGACCTCTTTCTTCTTTTGGACGATGGGTAGTATTCACCACCCGCTTTGCCTTGCTCAAGACAGTACTCCCCTAAATTTTTTCTTACATATACTTTGACAAATTTAATTCAGAAAAGTTCAATCTTTTTTTGAACTAATTTACAATTACTAGTAATATCAGCAACTTATCAGTTGCCTTATTTACCAGGTATTTTAGGTGTTAGGGGATACCTTACCCGAAGGTAGACCCCCATTAAATTATTATATAGATATTATAATCTAATAGTAATTATATAATATTAATATTATAATCTATCTAGCGAGTAGTCCCTTCGTTTGGGGACTACGAGCCTACTCGCTTAGATTAATCTATTAGTTACTGATAACCTCGTAACCCCCAGTGGAGAGGTTACTCAGTTATCTACTTTCTAGTTCAAAGCTAACATCCAGTAGTGGATCTTATCTTTTCACTAGATATAATTATATATTCACAGTATTAGACAACTTTTTTTTCATTTAGTTCCCACTAATTTTCAACTATTTTATAAACTATCTGGAAAACAATAGCTTACTGTCTGGTAACGAAACAGAGTTCGTGACCAAATCCGTAGCCATCAGACTGGTTCGTGACTGCCCAGGTATTCAATGAGCGGTGACAGATCTTCGCTTTGTTCAGTGTGGGTGGGACGTAGCTAGTCGCTGACGAGCCGTATTCCAAGGCTCAGGTCGTACTGAGGCCCAACCGAAGGTAGACTACTGAGAGAGGCGAGATTCACATAAGCGCTAGGTGCGCTACGGGTGGGAAATATAGTATCATACCCCCCTCTAGATAGCAGTTAGTTTGTATCATATTCGGAGATTGCATATAAAAAGATTCCCTTTTGTTTTTGCAAAATCGTCGGAAACTGGGTACTAGCACTTTCGCGCGCAATCTTTTTTTGGCCCTACCCCCCTGATGGGTGGTTGGCATAAAGAATTATTATTCACGCCATAAACACAATCGATGCACACTAACTGCATCACTGGCATGACTTTTGCTAATCAGATTTTAGATAGACTGTGACTATCAATTAGTCAGCATCGATGCATTTAATCTATTGTCATATATGTCAGTACATCCTGTCAGGTTTGTCAGTGTTGGGGAAGTTTGGGATTAAAGTCCCATCCCTTTATTCTATGCGGATTAAGCAAGACTCTTGCCAAAAACTGTACCATTTATACAACAGTCCTGGACTATAGATAATAGGCTATGAATCTCCTTGATATATCGGGCAACAATCAATGCAAATAATTAATAAAAAGCTTGCACTAATTCTTGTATGTGGTATCTTATAGTTAAAGGCAAACAACACACACAGAGGACAGCAAGATGAGCACAAACACTAGAGACAACATGGAAACACTAGCGGTGCAGTTACTCGCCAAACACGCTCAAGAGAATTCCGCCGTATATAGCGACCGAGAATTAAGCGAG
>Ga0180438_10001775_pt1 | contig 37384 bp, 41 predicted proteins | sample SS_ome_12_FD_132455 | JGI IMG/M metagenome (GOLD analysis project Ga0180438, IMG submission 132455) | Hypersaline lake sediment archaeal communities from the Salton Sea, California, USA - SS_3_D_2 metaG | ecosystem: Environmental > Aquatic > Non-marine Saline and Alkaline > Hypersaline >... | reverse complement strand
CTTTTTCTTTTAATTCATTTTTTAATTCTTCATAATTTTCTATAATTCCGTTGTGAACAACTACAATCTCTTTATTTGAGGAAAGATGAGGATGGGCATTTTGTTCATTAACCTCTCCATGTGTTGCCCATCTTGTATGGCCTATGCCTATATTTGAATTTTCTTCTGAAAAATTTTCAATTTGCCCTATCTTTCCTACTTTTTTGATTAATTTTAATTTATTATTTTGCTTTAATGCAATGCCCCAAGAATCATAGCCGCGATATTCTAATTTTTTTAAGCTTTTGATAATTACTTCATTTGCATTTCTTGAACCTTTGTATCCGATTATTCCGCACATTTTTTAATTTCTTCTTCAACTTCAGGAATATCCTCTTTAGAACCTAGATCAATCCAGTAATCTTTTACTTTTATAACTTTTACTTTTCCTTGCTTTGCTAATAAAGAAATCGCATCTGTTAATTCGTATTCTCCTCTTTCTGATTCTTTTATTTTTTCTAATGCAGAAAATATTTCTGGAGTAAATTTATACAGGCCTGTATTTATTAAATTTCCAACAAATTCCTTTGGTTTTTCCTTAATTTTAATTAATGAATTATTTTTTGTTATTAGAACACCATATTTTTCTGGATTTTCTACTTCAATTCCAGCTATATAATTTAATTCGTCTTCTTTTGCAACTGCTTTAAGATCAGATGCAGACCAAAGATTGTCTCCTCCTAAAACTACAAAATTTTCATTTTTTGTGAAATCTTTTGCCTGCATAACAGCATGTCCTGTTCCTTTTTGTTCTATTTGTTCAATCAATTCTGCTTTGAATCCATATTTTTTTAAGAATTTAGGAAATTGCTCTTTTTTATAGCCTATAATAATTCCGAATTCATTAAATCCAGCTTTTTTAAGATTTTCAAGAACATAATAAAGAAAAGGTTTACCATTTATTTTTACTAATACTTTAGGAATCCTTTCAGTCAAAGGAAGCATTCTTGTTCCTTTTCCTGCTGCCATAATTGCAACTTTCATTTTTAGATATTAGCCTCACATTCTTTAAAAGCTTTTTTCCCTTGCTCTAATAAATCATCAGCCTGTTTTTTTGATTTAGCATCTGTAATTATTCTGAAAACTCCTGCTTCTGTTTTTGATGCTCTGTACCAAATCCATCCATCTTCCAGAACTATTTTTAGTCCTCCTGTTTCATCTCCTGTTTTTTTTATTTCTTCTGCCTTATCCTTCCAGTATTCTTCTAGTTTTTTTCTTAATTTTACTGCAACTTCAGGACTACATCTTGGATAAAATCTTGAATTGAAATATTGTGGAAAATTATTTAGGATTTCAGTTAATTTTTTTTCTTTTTTTGCCATTGATTTTAATATGATAGCTAAAGATTGAATTCCATCTCTGCATTTTGAAGGCGGAACAATTCCTCCTGAAGAAGAACCTTCTCCTCCAACAGGTGCATTTAATTCTTCCATTTTCCTGACAACATTTATTTCTCCTGTTTCTACTTCAACTACTTTTGCATTATATTTTTCTGCAATCTCTATTATTAAATTTGAAGTAGCGTCATTTATTACTACAATATTATCTTTTTCTTTTGATTCTGACAATATTTCATCTGTAATTAATGCAAGGATATATTGTCCTGAGAGCATCCTTCCATTTATTTTTGTAAATTCTGAATTATCTGGAAGAACAATCTCAACTCTATCTCCATCACAATCCCATCCTGCTCCTAAATCAGCATCTGTATTTTCTATTTCATCTTTTAGATAGGCAAGTGAATCTTCATTAGGTTCAATTTTTCTATTAAAAACACCTAACTCCATGTTTTTATATATTGTTTCTAATCCTAATTTTTCAGAAAGTTCTTTCAGTAAAACTGCAGCTGCTCCTCCATTTGGATCAAAGATCACTTTTAATTTTGCTTTTTTTATTGCTTCTATACCTTCTCTGCCAATTGAATCTAGAATAAATTGAATGTAACTCTCCTTTACTTCCTTTTCTTTATCTATTTGTGTTCCTTTTTTATCTGGATTAGAATTTGGATTTTTACTGTTATCTATTACTTCTTTAATTTCTTTTGGCTCTAATACAGAACCTGTATCTCTCATAAATTTCCATCCATTATATTCTGGTTCATTATGAGAAGCAGTTATCATAACTCCTCCTTTTAATTTGAAATTTCTTATTGCATTTTGTATTGCTGGCGTTGTATTATAACCTGCATCAATAATATCTATTCCCTGCTCTAAAAATATTTTTTTCATCAATTCCTTTATTTTTTTAGAAGAAGGCCTTGTATCCATACCAAGCACTATTTTGTTTCCTGTTTTTTTAATAAAATTAGAATAAGAAATAACATAATTCTTTATGATCTCATCTGTCAGGTCTTCTTTTACTAATCCTCTAACTCCTGAAAATGATTCTACAAGCATATGCCCCACTAACAATTAATAAGAAAACTATTATATATAAGTATTGCTGTTTCTTTAGTATGAAAAATGAAATTAGAATTCTAGGAGTCGATGATGCTCCTTTTAATAAATTTAAAGATAAAAATGTTTTAATTATTGGAACTATTTTTAGAGGGGGCAGCTGGTTAGATGGTATTTTATCAACTAAAGTAAAGGTTGACGGCAATGATTCAACTAAAAAATTAATTGAAATGGTTAATAAATGCAAATTTAAGCCTCAGATACAATGTATTATTCTTGATGGAATTGCTTTTGGTGGCTTTAATATTATAGATATAGACGAATTGAATAAAAAAACAAAAATTCCTGTTATTATTGTTATAAGAAGAATGCCTGATCTTAAGAAAATAAAAACTACTTTGAAAAAACTTGGCAAAGAAAAAAAATATAAGTTGATTGAGAAAGCAGGAGAAGTTCATAAAGTTGGTAAAATCTATATTCAATTAAATGGAGTTACAGTAGAGAATGCAAAAGAAATTATTAGGATAAGTTGCACAAGAAGCTTATTACCAGAATCTATTAGGGTTGCCCATATTATTGCTGCTGGAATTAAATTAGGAGAGAGTAAAGGAAAAGCTTAATTGTTATGTTCTGGAATGAAAATATTTATAAAATGGCTATTATTCTTATTTATAATTAAAGTTAAGAGGGGGTAATAAAATGGCAAAGAAAAAAGCTAAAGAAGAATCAGAAGAACCTGAAGAAGAAGTTCAGGATGAGCCTGAAGATGAAGAAGAATCAAAAGGGGGCTTCTTAAAAAAGGCTGTTAAAGTTATTCTTGGACTTGCATTGATTATAGTTGGAATAGGAAGCTATTGGTATTGGTGGCCTGAATTAGTATTAGTAATAAAAGGCTGCTTAGGTGCATTTGTTGCATTAATAGGCTTAGTAGTTATCATGATTGGAGTAAGTGACTAAGAAAACCAGTAAAACATACTCAAAAATCTTTGATTTTTGGTCGTTTGATCTATAAATTAATCAAACATAATAATATTTTTCTTTTTCTTTTTGTTCTCTATCTTTAACAGATTCTAACTTATTTACTCTAGGCCTATTTGATTCAGGATCTCGCCTAAATGTTATTGCTAGATCTTTTAAGAAAATATTCATGCCTTCTTCCATGATGAACGGTCCTTTTGCCTGTCCTTGTTTAGCTGGGATTCCTTCAAAAACAAGAAGTCTTTGAGACAAATAATCAATAAACAATAAATCATGATCAACAACTAGAGCTGTCTTTCCGCTTATCTCCATCAATTCACGGATTATCTTTGATACAATCAATCTTTGCTCTACATCAAGATAAGCAGAAGGCTCATCCAATAGGTATAAATCAGCTTTTTTTGAAAGACATAAAGCAACTGCAACCCTCTGCAGTTCTCCTCCTGAAAGCTCATTTAATTTTTTATCAAGCAATGGCTTAATATTCAAAGGGTTTATTATTTGGTTTGTATATTTTTGCAATGCTTCTTGAAGGACATTAACTACAAACTCTTCTGAATCAGATTCTAGGTATTGGGGCTTGTAATTTACTATTATCTTTTCGGTTATTTCTCCTTTGTCCTGCTTGATTACATCAGCCAATATCTTTACAAAAGATGTTTTACCTATTCCATTTTCTCCTAGAATCCCAACAACTTCATTCTTATATATAGAGCCTTCTTTTGCTTTTAAATCAAACTTCCCTAATTTTTTTTCTATATCTTTCCAAGATGTTAATAAGTTTATATTTGTCTTTTTAACAGGGGCTCTTTGTTCAAATTTGATAGGATAATTTCTAAAGCGCATATTTTCTTCTTTTAAGTAACCTGAAAGATAAACATTGATTGCTGTTCTTGTTGTTCTTGGCTGTGAAACAATACCATAACAGCCTTCTTTACCATACATTATATGAACTAAATCTGTCATATAATCTAAAATTATTAAATCATGCTCTACAAGCAGAACTGCTGTATTTTTATCTGCAAGAGATTTTATGAATTTGCTTACCTTGATTCTTTGTTTAATATCTAAATAAGAGCTAGGCTCATCAAAAACATATAAATTTGCTTTTTTCAGCACAGTAGCTGCTATTGCAACTCTCTGCAGTTCTCCACCTGAGATATCTTTTATATTATTGTCAAGAATATTTTCTATTTCAAGTTGTTTTGTTATTTTATCTAATTCCTTTTTTTCATCAACTTTTTTTAATAATTCTTTTACCTTTCCTTTACTTGTTTTTGGAATTAAATCAACTTGCTGTGGCTTATAAGCTATTTTTATTTCTTCTGCTTTTACTTTTTCAAAAAAAGCCTGGGCTTCTGTTCCTTTAAAGAATTCAATCAACTCATTATAAACTGCTTGTTTTTCTTTTCCTAAATTAGGTTTTAAGATGCCTGCTAGAATCTTTATTGCAGTTGATTTTCCTATTCCATTGACTCCTAAGATTCCTACAACCTTTCCAAAGATAGGTATTGGCAGATTAAATAATTCAAATTCATTTTTTCCATATCTATGGATTGGTTCTTGCTCTAATTCTCCTGGCAAATTTATGATGTGGATTGCTTCTGGAGCTGCATTTGCACATATTCCACAACCTATACATAAAGATTCATCTATCAAAAGCTTAGAATCTTCAAAATAAATGCAATCTTTTCCTGATCTGTTGACTGGACAAAGGTTTTGGATATGCTTTTTTTTATCCATATCCTTCAATTTTGTGTTATCAACAACAGCTATTCTTTTTACCATACTAGATTATTTTAATAAGAAGTTTTAAATAGTTTTGGTTTTATTTGAATATTATGGCAAAGTGTGAAATATGCGGAAAAACAATTGAACAGACTTTCTTAGGCAAAGTTGTCGGCACTTATATCAAGGATGAAAAAGGCAAAAAACATTTAGTTTGTTTTGAATGCCAGAAGAAATTTAATAAAAAAGACGAACTTTTAAAAGCAATTAAATAATTCTTTCTTTTATGAAACAGACCTGGTTCGGAAGATGTATATTTGTAGGATGGTATTGTGAAAAAGGCAGCTGTAAATTCTGTTATAGAAGCACTACTAGCCATAAGAAGAAGCATGCTGTAAAATCAAGAAGATCTATGGCTTCAATGATAACTGATGCAGTTATAGGAAAAAATCTAGGATGGAAATTTGAATATTTGACAGGGGGATATTCTAATTGGGATATAAATGATATTGTTGAGATTGCTAAAAATATATCAAATGTTTATGAAGATAAAATATGGATTAATCTAGGTGTTTTGGATTCGTCTGATATGGAAAAATTAAAGCCTTATGTCAAAGGCATCTGCGCTTCAATAGAAACTGTTGATGAGAAACTTCATAACAAGCTTTGCCCTGATAAACCAATAAAACCTTACTCTGATATGCTGAAGCTGGCAAAGGAAAAAGGATTTAAGACAAGCATTACCATCGTAATAGGTTTAGGAGAAGATAAAAAGGATATTGATAGTTTATTTAATTTTATTCAAGAGCATAAATTAGACAGAATAACATTTTATGCCCTAAAACCTGTAAAAGGCACTGAATTTGAAAAGACTAAATCTCCTTCTATTGAATATTATTCCTGGTGGATAAAAGAAACAAGGAAAAGATTTCCTAAATTAGAAATAATTGCTGGATTGACTCCAAAAAAGGTGGATTATGTCAAGGAGATATTAAAAGCAGGAGCTACAGCTATAACTAAATTTCCAGCTGTAAGGCTTTTTGGATCAGAAAAAGCTGAATTGATTGAAAAAATGGCCAGAGAGGCAGGAAAAGAATTTGTTGGAACATTAACAAAACTTCCAAAGATTGACTGGAATAAAAAAGTTGATAAGTTAAGTTTAGATAAGGAGTTAAAAGAAAAAATTAAAGTTAAATTAAGATTATATTTAAAAAAGATGAAAGGCAATTAAATAGAAAAATATTTAAATAAGTTTTTCTTATATTATTTTTAATTTCAATATCATTGAGTGAGATGGTTTATAAAAAAGAAGGTGTTGAGGAGAGCTTGTTTAATAAAAGCTCAATGTTGATTGAAGAATCTGATTCTATTAGTAGTTTAGTTGCCGAAGATTATGATCCAGAAAAAATATTAGATGAGACTGATTTTTTAGATTATTTTGAAAGCGGTTATAATTGGTTAAATCTATTAGAAAATCTGAGACTACTTAAAATAATAAATGATCCAGAAAATAATATTGGAGTTAATCCTTTTGGAGTTAGTTATGCTGGTGGTTATTTAAAAGAACCTGCAGAGTTGCCTTACATACTTAGAGTTCTTAAAAAAGAAGATGAAGAATTGAGCACTAAAGAATCTGATTCCACATCTGAAATAGAACCATTAAGTATAGAATCTGCAATTCATGAAAAAAAGGTTGCTTAAATTATTTAATCATAAATTTTCTATGTTTTTTATTCATATTATAATGTCTGTCACTTACTCTGTTCATTCCTTGACATTAGCGATACTCATTTTATTCATATCGTAATGCCTCTACAGGTTTAAGTTTAGAAGCCTTATAAGAAGGAAGCAATCCTGAACCAGCTCCTACTAAAAATGCAAACAATAAGCAGCCGGCTACTAACCACAAAGGGAAAGCAGGCCTTATCATAGAGAGCCCATATATTGCTGCTATATATCCTCCTAATCTTGCAATTAAATATCCTAAAACTATTCCAATAGAGCCTCCCATCAATCCTAATAATCCTGATTCTGCTACGAAAACAAACAGTATAAACTTATTTTTTGCACCTATTGCTTTCATCACACCAATTTCTCTTGTTCTTTCTAAGATTGATGTATACATAGTATTCATAATATTTACAGCTGCAACAACTACTGAGATCATAGCTATTAAAACTAACACTCCATTAAGAATATTAAGCACGTTTGTGAATGTTTCCATTATATCTTCAAATGTCTGGACAGTAAAATCTTCTTCTCCTTCTTTTTGCCCTCTATACTTCCTGAATTTCTCTTTTATTCTTTCAGCTAATTCTGATGGATTATAGTCAGGAGCTGCCCTTAAATAAACATATTCAAATTCATCTATTTCAAATATTTCCTCAAATCCTTCTATAGATATATATACTTGAGCATCATCTGTAGGGCTTCCTATTTCTTCATAAATTCCAATTACTTCAACAGGAAAATTATTAATCTCAATTTTATCTCCTACAGAGACTGCTTTTTTAAACAGCCTATTAGGGACACTAAAACTATAACCTACAGTTGCTTTAAGTATATCTCCTTTTTTTAGCTCCCTTCCTTCTTGTACTTCTATTCCTCCAAACATCTCCTCAACAAGCCGTTTTTCTCTGCTGTCTGTTGATAAACCAATCACAAAGGTATAGACTTCCCTATAATCTTTGAATCCTACTTTTCCTGAGTCTGCATACATAGCTGTAGCTTCATCTACTCCTTTTATTTTTTTGACAAATTCAATATCATCTTTATTAAATTTTATATTGCTTGTTCCAGGGGAAGTAGTAAGACCTCCTCCTGGCAGCATCATTATTTTGTCTACTCCCATCTCCTGTGCAAATTCGTTTATCCATGAATTTAACCCATATCCAAAACTTATTAATGCAAATATTGCTGCAATTCCAATTAAAATAGAAAGTATACTAAGAGAACTCCTGGTTTTTCTATTCCATAAGTTTGAAATTGAATACTTAAGTATATCCTTGATCATCAGCTTTTTCCTCTCACTTCATTCGAGCAAAACCCTGGGGAAAATTTTCCAGTACCCTTCTCACTTCGTTCGAATGGCACGAATTTGTTTGATATTATTAATTTAATTTTCATTTAGCATACCTCAATGCGTCTACTGGATTTAATTTTGAGGCCCTGATTGCAGGCATTGTTCCAAAAAATGATCCTATTATGAATGAAAAGACAAGTGCACTGATGATTAATTGAGGACTAATGTATGCTGATATAAATTCTGTTCCTAATGCAAGTCTTCCTACAAATGCAAGACCAGTTGCTATTAAATATCCAAGGACAGCGCCTACTATCCCTCCAACTGTCCCTAATAATCCAGATTCAATAAAAAACAAGGAGAATATTGTAGAATTTTTTGCTCCTATTGATTTCATTATCCCAATTTCTTTTGTTCGTTCAACAACAGCGGTATACATTGTATTCATTATTCCTATTCCTCCTACTAAAATGGAGATTCCTGCAATAATATAAACAAATATCTGTATAGCCAAAAGCGTTGAATTGACACTTTCTAATATGGAAGCAGGGGTCTGCACTGAGAAATCTTCCTCCCCTTCCTCTACATCTCTTACTTTTCTTAATCTTTTTTTAATATCTTCCTGAATCTTATCAACATCAGCATTTTCATTAAATCTTACACCAATAACATCATATTCATTTTCCGGCCTGTTTACTAATTCTCTTAAATCATCTTCATTTAGAATTATGATGCTATCTGTTTGAAAATTTCCTTTTTTTTCCAATATGCCAATTACCTTAAATTCCTTATCCTGTATTTGGACTTTAGAGCCGACATCTATAATTTTTCCAAACATTTCTTCATTTTCGAGAAAATTAGATCCTAATACAACAACACCTTTATCTCCATCCTTCAAAAGCCTTCCTTTTTGTGCTTCCATATTTTGTATATGTTCAACTATTTCTCTGTCTTCTCCATCAGGAACACTTGCAGCATACCCAAATCCTACTTTTTTGTTATACACTAGTTTTCCTGTTTCTATTATCCTTCCTGCTGCACCTTCTACTCCCTGAACTCTTTCAATTGCAGTTAATTCTTTATCTGTTAATGGATCTATAACACCTGCTCCTGGAGGACCAAATCCTCCTGTTGCAGTAACACTTATTATGTCTGCTCCTAAAAATCCAAATTGAGAATTTATTGCAGCCCTTAATCCTTCTCCTAATCCTATCAAAGATACAACTGATGCAATTCCAATAAATATTCCAAGCATAGTCAACCAAGACCTTACTTTCCTATGCTTAAGATTATCTACTGCAAATTTAAAGTATTCAAAGTTCATGGATTAATACCCACTTATTTCTTTTTTTCCTGCAGTTTTTTCTTTCTTCTTCTCCAGAAATATATCCCTAATCCGATTGCAACAATCAGGAATACAATTGTAAAACCAATACTCTTTTTTTCCACCATTCCTATTTTTTCTGCATCAGATTCACTAAACATTCTTAATTCTACTTCTTTTGTTTGTTTGAAATCTTTATTAGTTGCATCCATATATGTTAGTTCAAGAGGCAGAATTACAATTTCTTCTTTTGATTTTATATCTAATGTAAAATCAACTGTTTCATAATCATCGGAGTCAATATTTCCTATATAAACTTCTTCCTGGGATAAAACTTCAAAGTTATCATTGCTTTCCAGTTTTGCAGTCAATAATTTTATATTTGTCAATCCTCTGTTTACTATCTTAACTACCACATTTCCTGATTTTTTCTTGCTGTAAATATCTGTAGAATCAATTGTAGCCAATAAATTTGGATTTGAAGCCACTTTTAGACTTATCACATCTTCTTTTGTATATGAAGTTCCAATTTCATCTGAATATGATATTGTCAATGGAATTTTGTAGATATCTCCATCAGCATCCGGCTCTGCAATCAAATTAAAACTTACTGTTGTTATTTCTCCTGCATCAAGCTGATACAAGCTTTTTTCTGTTGTTGATTGCATAGGGGCAAATGGAACATCCACAGCATTTGTATCTAATTTAATTTTCAAATCCCTTACTAAAGAATCTGCATTATTCTTTATTCTTAATGTAATAGATGCTTCTTTTCCAGGAGATATAGGATCTGGATTTGAAATTATAGATTCAACTGAGACAACTATATCACGGGTTCTTACTCTAACTGGAAAATCTTCTATTATTTTCCATGGAGCTCCTATTTTATCTTCTCTATATCTAACATCAATCATTTCCTCTCCTTCTACTGCTTTCTCATCTATTTTTATCTTATAAAACAAGATTGCTCCTTCTCCATTTCTCTGTAATCCCTGTAATGAGGATACTTTTTGTATAGCACTTCCTCTATATATGGAGAAAGGATATTGAGGGAGAATCTCAAATATGAGGTCTCCTGTTGGGGTTGCACCTAGGTTTTCTATCTTAAACCTTAAATCTACCACTTCTCCAGGATTTACTGGATCAGGCTCCTGACTTATGAGTCCTACTTCTATTTTAGAACCTTCTATTGTATTAATAGCATATGCTATCTGACATAAAACCAAAACTAGAATTGGCATTATATATATTTTTTTATTCATTTTTTATCACCTTTTTCTTTGATTTTTTAGATATTATTACTCCGTCTTTAAGACGTTCAATTCTTTCAGCACACTTTGCAACTTCTATATCATGTGTGACCATAATAATTGTTTTTTTCTCTTTTTTATGCAATTGGCATAAAAAATCAACTACTAATTTGCTTGTTTTTGAATCCAAATTTCCAGTTGGTTCATCAGCAATTATTACATCAGGATCATTTGCTAAAGATCTTGCTATAGCTACTCTTTGCTGCTGACCTCCTGAAAGCTCTGTGGGCCTGTGATTCATTCTTTCTCCTAAATCAACCATATTAAGAAGCTTTTCAGCTCTTTGTTTTCTTTCTGCTAGTGGAATCCCTTGAAATATCATTGGAAGCATCACATTTTCTTTTGCTGTTAGAGTAGGAATAAGATTAAACTGCTGGAATATAAATCCAATTTTCTTTCCTCTTATTTGAGCTAGTTCTGATTCAGATAAATGTGCTATATTCCTATGTTCAAGAAAGATTTCTCCTTTTGAAGGAACATCTAATGCACCCACCATATTTACTGCTGTTGATTTTCCAGAACCAGAAGGGCCCATTATTGCAACAAATTCACCTTTTTCTACTAAAAAATTCATTCCTCTCAAAGCATGAACTTCTACTTCTCCCATCTTATATGTTTTCCATACATTCTCTATTCTTATTACAGTTTTTTTATCCTTTTTCATTTACTCTTCTCCTCTTTCTCTGCTTTTTTAATCAGGAATTCAAATCCATGAGAACGATTAGCAAAAATTTTTTCTTTTATATTTTTATCTATCCAATTAAGAAGTTCTTTGTCAATTGTTATTGTGATTCTTTCTTTTGTCATACTTATACATACTTTTTAATATTAATACTTACTAAGTAATACTTCTTATATATAAAGTTTTTGTTTTAAATGTTACGATAAATTTTTAAACAATAATCTTTTAGACAATTAAATGCGAAAAGAAAAAGATAACAAATTAGCCAGGAACTTAGTTACATTATTTATAGTCATATTGATGGTGGGGAGTGTTGTTGGTTATATGTTTGGAAGGGATTCTGGGGAGACTTATAAATACAACGATTATAAATTTTTAAGAGCAGGCAATAAATTTATCTTAAAGATTAATGGGGCTGACATTGAATTTGATTATCTTCCCCTTGATGTTAGTGATATAAATATTAGCTCTGAAATTTTAAATAAATTATCCAATAAAATTGAAATTGACAGCACTTATGATAAAGATAATAAATTTAAAGAAGGAATTTCAGTTGCACAATATGATCTAGAACAATATTTTAATATTATTGGAATATATTTTGTTAATGGTTTAACAGCTGAAAATGATTATGGAATGCCTATTATAACATGCAATACTATAACAGAAAGTGTTCCTGTTCTTTATTTTAAAGAAAGCAATCAAACAAAGATTTGGATTGAAAATGATTGTATAATTGCAGAAGCTAGAAGTGAAATTGATTTTATTAGAATTAAAGACAGAATGATATATGGTTTATTGGGAGTATTATAATGGAATCAAAAAAAAATAGAAAAAAATTATTAATTGCAATTGGTATTGTAATTGCAGTTTTCGTTTTGTTTATTGTTGCTTTTAGAGTTACACTTTATCTAAGAGGTCCAACCAGCAATGTAGTAACAATTGATGAACTACATAAGCTAAATTTAGAAGGAAAGCTTGAAGAAGACAGTTATGTTTATAATGGGTTTTCTTTTGTTTATTTTAATGACGGATGGTATACGCAAGTACAGAGAGGAAATACTATATATGATGTTCCATTACATTATGGACCAAGAGATGTTGAGGATATTCCTGTGACTGGAAAATTAGGCCAAAGTTTTGGCCAAGGCCGGGTTATTTATATTTCATTTTATCCTGAAGATTATTATCTTGGTTTTGCTGCTATTGAATTAAGTTTAAATTTAGGGAAAGGTATGAATGCAATAACTAAATCTGCTTGTGATAAAGATTATGATATAGATGCCTGTAAAGAAAGGGGGGTTGTTACCTGCGAAGATACTGATAAATCTGTTATACTCATTAAACAATCAAATGAAACAAAAATTAGATTGTCAGACAAGTGTGTGATAATAGAAGGGAATGAAAAAGAACTTTTAAGAGCAACTGATAATGTTATACTGCATTTTTATGGCATTATGGATTAAATTATATTTCTTTTATTCCATTAGGTGTTAATGTTATTAATCTTATTCCTAATCCAAGCTTTAATAAAGCAGAGATAATGGCCATGTGCTCTTTTCCTGTGCCGGAAATTAGATTAACAGCAACATCTGTTGGATTCACTTTTTCTTTTAACTGATTTTTTATATCTTCTACTAGTTCTGAAAGAAACCTATTTGAATTAATAAGAATAAATTCGGCCTTTTTTTTTGGCTGAAAATTTTCTTTTCCAAATTCATTAGTTATCAAAAATATATTATCCCATTCCTGCTCTTCGATTAATCTAGAAACATGAGCCCAAGTTCCTTTTCCTGTAGATAAACAAGCTATCAGATCTGTCATTTTATTTAAATATATTATTTATATCCTCTTTTATTTTTATCATTCTTATTTTTCCATTTTGATGTTTTTCTATTAGTCCTTTCTCTTTAAATCTTTCTAAAATCCTGAATACTTTTAATCTAGTAATTCCTGCCAAAGAAGTCAATCTTGCCTGACTGATCTCACTATATTCTGTAATAATTTTTAAAATGTCTTTTTCTTCTTTATTTAAAAGCTTCTCAATTATTTTATATGATCTGTCAATATTTATATTTTTTTTAATGATTTTTGTAGCCATAAGATAATAAACTAAAGTTCCTACAAAAACGCCCATCGAAGCAGTTATAGGTATTAGAAAGGGAATAGGAATAGTACATGTTTGCGCTGCTCCGCATGATATCTGTCTTTCAGTATATAATGAAGCAAAAGAAACAACGAATATAAAAATTGCAATTACCATTACTGGAATCATTATTTGTTTATTTTGTTTGAATTCCATTTTTTTATTGTTTCATATTTTGAAACAAACATTTAAATATTGTTTCTTTTTACTAAAAATACATAAGATTTAAAAATATATTGCTTAATATATTAAAAATGAAAAATAAAATATTAATTTTGATGTTTATATTGTTTTTTATTAGTTGTTTTTCTGTTTATGCACAAAATCAAGTAGTTGCTTATGAATTTTATGGAAGAGGCTGCCCTCACTGCGCTCAGGAAGAGGCTTTTTTAGCAGAATTAGAAGAAAGATATCCTGAATTAGAAGTCCAGAGATTTGAAATTTATTTTGATGACAACAATAGACAATTATTTCATGAAATGGCCAATGCTTTTAATACAGAAATACAGGGTGTACCTACTTTATTTATTAATGGAAAGGTTATTGTAGGTTTTAGCAGCTCTATTGGTTCTTCTATTGAGCAGGAAGTTAAAAGGTGCATAGAAGAAGGATGTCCTTCGCCTGATGAAGTTTTAGATAGGGATATTATAAGTGTTGTTGGAGAATCTTCTCCTCTTGAAAGCGAAGAGAAGACAGAATTGTTGGCTAAATTAACCATTCCTGCTGTTTTAGGTGCTGCTGTTGTTGATGCAATCAATCCATGCGCTTTTGCTGTATTAATCATATTAATGACAACAATCTTAGCTGCGAGCAGCAGAAAAAGATCCTTGTTTGCAGGACTTGCTTTTTCAGTTTCAATTTATATCTCTTATTATTTGATGGGTCTTGGTTTATTTAGTGCAGTACAAGCAGCAGGAATTACCCATTGGTTTTATGCAATTGTTGCTGTTCTTGCTATTTTGATTGGTCTGTTTAATCTTAAGGATTATTTATGGTATGGAAAATGGTTTGTTATGGAAGTTCCTTTAAAATGGAGACCTAAAATGAAAACACTCTTGAAGGGAGTAACTTCTGTACCTGGTGCATTTTTAGTTGGATTTGTTGTTAGTCTATTTTTACTGCCATGCACATCAGGCCCTTATATTGTAATTTTAGGATTATTAGCAAAGGCAGCTACTAGAAGCGTCGCTATGTTGTGGTTATTGTTATATAATTTTATTTTTATACTTCCAATGCTGATTATTACCCTTGCTATTTATTTTGGTTTTACTACAACTGCAGAGGCTGAGCATTGGAGAGAAAAGAAATTAAAAGTATTGCATCTGATTGCGGGCGCTATAATTCTATTGTTAGGAATAGGAATGTTGATTGCTTTGTTTTTAGGTATGGTTTAACTTCGTTAAACCATTTGTCCTCCCCAGTTCTGCACAACTAAAACTAACGGCCCCCACTACAATGATATGATTTCCACATAACTTATTGATTCAGATTCTTCCTGTTTTAAAATATTCTTCAATATCTTCTGTGTCCATATGTGTTTTTGAACTGAATTTTTTCTGATAGACTTTTCTTTGTCTTTTAAAGTATAATCCAATCAGCAGTCCTGAGCCTATTCCAGCTAGATGTGCAATGTTTGCAATACCAGAAGGCACAAATATGCCTAAAAGATCAATCAATATCCATATAATCCCTGCAACCCAAAGAGGCATTGGTACTGCAAATAGGAAAAGCAGCCTTAGATTAGGCATCAAAATTATCAATGCACCTATTATGCCCATCACAGCTCCGCTTGCGCCTAATGCTCTTGGATAAAAAAAGCCTGCCATGAAAGCAGCTATAATTCCTGTTAAAAAATATATAAAAGCAAATTTTTTTGCACCTATTTTTTGCTCAAGCAGTATTCCAAACAAGAATAAAGCATACATATTGAAGAGAAGATGATTTAAATCTCCATGCAAAAACATAGAGGTTAATAATATCCAAGGTCTTTTAAAAATATCAGCTGATATAAGCATAAATGCTTCTGTAAAGTTTATTCCTAGTATCATCTGCAGAATAAATATAATTATGTTTACTGCAATTAAAGATATAACTATATTTCTAAATTTCATTATCTTATTATAACTATCTTATTTTTTAAATCTTTGTTTTTTAAAACTATATTTTAAGTTATAATAAAATTTATATAAGGGATTTCATATTTTCATTTATGCAACGATTAATTTTTTTTGGGGGAATATGCAATGGCAAAGGATATTCTTAGTTCAATTGCCAATAAATCAGATGAGTCAGAATTCTTTACTCCTATTCCTAATGGATATAAATCTGGAAAGATAAAATATATAATTGTTGCTGGTTCTGTCATGAGTGGTGTTGGAAAAGGAATATTTGCTTCTTCTTTAGCTAAGTTATTGCAGTATTATGGATTAAAAATAACTCCAATTAAGATAGACGGCTATTTGAACCAGGATGCAGGAACTCTAAATCCTTTTAGACATGGAGAAGTATATGTTTTGGATGATGGGATGGAATGTGACATGGATTTAGGAAGCTATGAAAGATTCTTAGACCAAAATTTAAGCAAAGATAATTATCTTACTGCAGGGATTATCTTCAGCAGAATTCTTCAAAAAGAAAGAGAAGGCGGCTATTTAGGAAGGGATGTTCAGTTTATTCCCCATGTAACAGGGGAAGTTAAAAGAGCAATAAGAGAATTAGGGATGAAAAAAAATGCTGATATTGTGCTAGTTGAAATTGGGGGTACGATTGGAGATTTTGAGAATGCATATATTCTTGAAGCAATTAGAGAATTGAAATATGAAGAAGGGCATGGAAATGTCTGCTTTATTGATTTAAGTTATATAATGGAGCCTCCTAATCTAGGAGAGCAGAAAAGCAAGCCTGCCCAATCTGGCCTTCATAGATTAAGGGCACTTGGCATACAGCCTGAGATGATCGTATGCAGAAGTGTTAATCCTGTTACTGATAAGATAAGAGAAAAGATAAGTGTTTATTCTAATGTCCCTGTTCAGAATGTAATTGGCCTTCATGATACTTCAACTGTTTATGAAGCACCTTTGCTGTTAAAAGAGATAAAAGCAGATGAAAGAGTAGCTGATATATTGGGATTAAAGAGAAAAATAAACAATAGAATTCAGAAAAAAGAAATTGACAGATGGAATAAATTTGTTAAAAAGTATATAAATACTAAAAAAAGAATAAAAATTGGTATTGCTGGAAAATATATGGGCTTATTAGATTCTTATGCTAGTATATTGAAGGCTTTAGAGCATGCTGCTACTCATAATAATGTGAGGGTAAGAATAAAATTTATTGATACTGGTGAAATAGAAAAAGGAAAGAAAAACGTTGAAGAAGAATTAGAAGAAATAGATGGATTAATTATTCCTGGAGGTTTTGGAGTTAGAGGAGTAGAGGGAAAGATAGCCTGCATTAAGTATGCCCGTGAACACAATCTTCCTTTTTTAGGATTATGTTTTGGGTTTCAAATGGCTGTTATCGAATTTGCAAGAAATGTCTGCGGAATAAAAGATGCAAACTCCACTGAATTAGATCCAAAATGTAAAGAACAGATTATTGATATTCTTCCTGAACAAAAGAAGATTGAGGGATTAGGAGGCAATATGAGATTGGGCGGAAAGGATATTGAAGTTAAAGAAGGAACAAAAGCTTTCGAATTATTTGGAAACAATAAAATTAGAAGAAGATTTAGGCATAGGTATGAAGTTAATCCTAACTATATTGAGAATTTGGAAAAAAATGGAATGATTTTTAGCGCAAAAGCTCCTAAACAGCCGATAATGCAAGTATTGGAATTGTCTGATCATAAATTTTTTATGGCAACACAGGCTCATCCCGAATTTGCTTCAAGACCTTTAACACCAGAACCTATGTTTAATGCTTTTATTAAGGCTGCTCTTTGATTTTAGTAATATTTATAAATCAAATGTTGTTCTTGTTTTTAGGGGATTTAGGTGGAAGAAAGAGAAAATCAGGAAGAAAAAACCGAAGAAAAGCATATTTGGAAAAAAAAATTCTCTTTGAAAGAATTTTATGATAAAAATTACAAAAAATTATTACTAATTCCTTTTTTAATGTTAGTATTAGCTATTTTACAAATAGCTATTCAAACAGCTGTTACTGGAGATTTTATTAATAAAGGGGTCAGTTTAAAAGGAGGATTAACTGTTTCTATTGATAAAATAGCAAGCATTATTGAATTACAGAATTATTTGCGCGACCAGTTTCCAGATGCAGACATATCTGTAAGGGCATTGAGCAGTGCTGGAACTCAGATTGGAATTATAATAGAAGCAGCTGATGTAGAGGCAGACGAATTAATGCAGGCTATACAGAATAGATTAGGAGACCTTAACAAAGATGAATTTAGTATTGAAGTTATGGGAAGCAGCCTGGGAGCCAGTTTCTTTAAAGAAACATTTAGAGCTGTAATTATCGCATTTTTGTTTATGGGTATTGTTGTATTTTTATATTTTAGAACTCCTACTCCAAGTTTTGCTGTTATTTTAGCTGCTTTTTCTGATATTATTGTGACATTAGCTATAGTCAATCTAATTGGCATGAAGATCAGCACTGCTGGAATTGCCGCCTTTTTAATGCTGATTGGTTATAGTGTAGATACTGATATTTTGTTAAGTACAAGAGTATTAAAAAGAAAGGAAGGAACAGTATTGGATGGAATTTTAAGCGCTATGAGGACTGGAATGACAATGAGCATTACAACAATGATCGCTGTATTAGTGGCATTAGTTTTTGCTCAAAGTGTGATATTGAAACAAATAATGATAATATTATTTATTGGTTTATTAGTGGATCTGCCAAATACATGGATACAAAATGCTGGAATATTAAGGTGGTATCTAGAGAGAAAGAAAAAAGAATACAGGAGCGAAGAATGAGCAAAGCAAAAAAGATAATAACACATTGGAGAGTAATCATTGCTTTAGCAGCTATAGTTCTTGCTCTTGTTGCTATACATCCAAATCCTTTTGTAAAAGGAGTTACAATAAGGGCTGTTACTTTTAACAGTTCTGTATCTTCTGCTGGAATTACCAGCACTAAACCAACTTCTTCTCCAATGTCTAGAGAGAGAATCATTTCTATGAATAATATTCCTATTGAAAACCTAGAGGATTATTATGATTTTATATCAACATTAAAGGCAAATAGAACTGTTCATATAAAAACGAATAAAAATTTGTATAAATTAATCACAAAACCAGGATTGAATGACGATGAGATAGAGGATATTGGTTTAAGTGTTTATGAAGCGCCTACAACAAATATCAGAAAAGGACTTGATCTACAAGGAGGAACAAGAGTCTTGCTGCAGCCAGAGGAAAATCTTGAACCAGATGCAATGGAAATTCTATTGAGCAATATGCAGTATAGATTAAATGTTTATGGATTGAGTGATGTTGTTGTAAGGGAATCAGGAGATTTAAGCGGAAACCAGTATGTGTTAGTTGAGATTGCTGGTGCAAAAGAAGAAGAAGTTAAGGAATTGTTAGCAAAGCAAGGCAAATTTGAGGCAACTATTGCAAATGAGACTGTTTTTAAAGGAGGCCAGGACATTACTTATGTCTGCAGGAGTGCTGATTGTGCTGGCATTGATCCAATGAGCGGATGCGGCAAATCCGGAGATCTTTGGGTATGCAGATTTAGGTTTGCAATTTCTTTAAGTCCTGAAGCAGCTGAAAGGCAGGCTGAAATTACAAAGGATTTGCCTGTTATAACTGAAAATAGTGAAGAATATTTAAGTGAAAAATTAATTTTGTATTTGGATGATGCACCTGTTGATGAGTTATTTGTTGGATCTGATCTAAAAGGAAGAGCTGTGACTGATATCCAGATTTCTGGAAGCGGTGCAGGATCAACACAACAAGAAGCTGTTTTTAATTCATTAGAAAATATGAAGAAGCTACAAACTGTATTGATTACAGGAAGCCTGCCTGTTAAACTTGATATCGTTAAAACAGATACAATAAGCCCTATCTTTGGAAAGGAATTTATTAAAAATGCATTATTCATAGGCCTATTAGCTGTTATATCTGTCATTATAGTTATATTAGTGAGATACAGGAAAATTAAAGTTGCTGCTCCTATGCTTTTTACAATAATAACTGAATTAGTAATATTATTAGGAGTGGCTGCAATTATTGGTTGGAATTTAGATCTAGCTGCTATTGCAGGAATAATTGTAGCAATAGGAACAGGCGTTGACCATCAGATAGTTATCGCTGATGAAACATTAAAAGGAGAATCAAGCGGAGCTTCTTATGACTGGAAACAGAAAATTAAGAGGGCATTTTTCATCATAATGGCTGCTTATTTTACAACTGTTGTAGCTATGCTGCCTTTGATGAAAGCTGGAGCAGGACTTTTAAGAGGTTTTGCAGTAACAACAATCATAGGTGTAAGTGTTGGTGTCTTAATTACAAGGCCGGCTTATGCATCTATTGTTGAAATATTACTGAAAGAATAAAATGGCAACAAAAAGGTGGGCAATTGGATTAGTTGTTGTTTGTACATTATTTACTTCTTTTGCACAGATCTTCTATAAATTTGGAGCAGACAGGTTAAGTTTTGATATTTTTAGTATAATAACCAACTGGCCTATAATTATTGGCATTGCTCTTTATGGAACTGCTGCTGTATTGCTGATTATTTCACTAAAAGCAGGAGAGGTTTCTGTTCTTTATCCTATTATAGCAACAAGTTATATCTGGGTAAGTTTATTATCAATGTATTTTTTTGGAGAAATTATCAATTTTTACAGATGGATTGGTATGGCTTTCATATTTTTAGGAGTAATTTTAGTAGCAAAAGGAGGAAGAAAGGATTCAATCACTTTTACAGAACCTGTTTAAGATGGCAACTGAATTATGGGCAATCGGACTTGTATTGTTTGCGAATATTATTGGCTCTTTAGGAGCTATTTTTTTGAAGAAAGCAAGCGACAAATTATCTTTTAAATTAAAATCAATTATTCATAATGAATATTTAATCTTTGGATTAGTAATGTATGGATTAGCAACAATATTTTTTATTCCAGCTTTAAAAGGAGGAGAACTGTCTGTATTATATCCTTTTGTTGCAACTGTTTATATTTGGGTGAGTCTGCTGTCTATCAAAATGCTTGGAGAAAAGATGAATAATTTTAAATGGATAGGAATCCTATTTATTATACTTGGTGTTGTATTTATAGGAATAGGGAGCTAAAACAATTAATTTTTTAAATAAACTCTATTTTTCTTGAGCATATATGATTACTACATTATACAAATTAAAAAATGGGATAAGGGCTTTTAGAAGATGGATGATTCCTGCAGTTAATGCTAAATTACATCCTAAAGAATTCAGGCCTGTTCTTTCTTATCTTTTTACTGAATGGAAATGCAATATTGACTGCCATTATTGTTTTCAGTTTGATAATAAACAGAATGGCATGACTCTTGAGACAGCAAAGAAATCAATTGATTGGCTAAAATCAAAAGGCTGCAGGGTTTTAGCTTTAATGGGAGGGGAAGTTTTGCTTAGGCCTGGTTTTATACTTGATGTCATCAATTATGGAGTAAAACAGGGATTTTTTGTTTATCTGCCTACAAATGGATATCTTCTTACAAAAGATTTTATAGATAAGGCTGGGAGAGCAGGCGTTGCTGCAATAAATTTGGCTGTAGATTGTGTAACATTAAAACCAGGGCTTCCTAAAGCATTAATGTCAATTGAAAAACAATTTAGATATCTTGTTAAGAAACAGGAAGAATATGGTTATGTTTTATTTTTCAACATAAATATAACAAGCAAGAACCTGAAAGATGTAAAAATGCTTACAGAGATAGCAAGGGCAAATGGCATAGGGACTGATTATCATGTTAATGAGCCTCCTCAAACAGACCAGCCGCATTATCAACATAACAGAGAAGAAGCACTTTATATAAAAGAAGAACAGTTTGAAGAATTTGACGAATTAATGGATTGGTTAATTGATAAAAACAAACAAGGCTATCCCATGGTAAACCATCCTTATCATTTTGAGCATATGAAAAAATTTGTTAGAGGAGAATATGAACCTTGGAAATGTGTCGCAGGAAAAAACGGCTGTTTTATAAAAATGGATGGTTCATTATCTCCTTGTTTTGGCCTTCAATCCAGCGATATGGACTGGGGAAAGATAGGAAATTCTAATTTTGACCAGGAAAAACTTGACGAAATCAAAAAGGAATGCAATAAGCATTGTCTTTCTACATGTTTCTATACAAGCGGAAAATATTATGGTTCTTTTCCTGATATGTATAGATGGATAATGAAACATACAAAATTAGGAAGAAATATATAATCAGAAATATTTTTATAGATTAAGTTTAATATTATTAAAATGCGAAAAGAGGTAATTGTGATATCATTAGGAGGGAGTGTTGTAGTTCCTGATAATATAGATATTAAATTCTTAAAAAATTTTAAGATATTAATTCAACGATATTCTAATAAGTATAAATTTATATTAGTAATTGGAGGAGGAAAAACTGCAAGGAGATATATAGACGCAGTAAAATCAATATTAAAAAAAGCTAATAACAAAAAATTAGACTGGATTGGGATAAGAGCGACATGGTTAAATGCAGAGTTTGTTAAAATTATATTTGAAAATCAATCTTATGATATTGTTGTTGACAACCCAAATAAGAAAGTTAAATTTGATAAGATCTTAGTTGCTGGAGGATGGAAACCAGGATGGAGTACAGATTATGATGCAGTATTGCTAGCTAAAAATTATAATGCAAAGACCATCATAAACATGACTAATATTGAATATCTTTATAATAAAGATCCAAGAAAAAATAAGGATGCGAAGAAGATTAAAAAAATAGACTGGACAGGCTTCAGAAAAATTGTTGGGAATAAATGGATTCCTGGAATGAATGTTCTATTTGATCCGATTGCAGCAAAAGAAGCTCAGAAATTAAAATTAAAATTAATTTTGATTGGCAATAATTTAAATAATTTCAAAGAATTTTTAGATGGCAAGAAGTTTAAGGGAAGTGTTGTTGAATGATTCTGACTAAAAATGAGATTTTGAAGGAGATAAAGAAAGGAAATATTAAGATCAAACCTTTTAATCTAAAGAATATAGGCCCTGCTTCTATTGATTTGACTTTAAGCGATAGATTTAGACTTTTTAGAGGAAATAAAAAGATTATTTTGAATGAGAAAACAGATTATAAGAAATTGACTAAAGGCAAAAAATTAAAAGAGTTGGTGTTGAAACCTGGTGATTTTGCTCTTGGCATTACAAAAGAAACAATAAAATTGCCAGATAACCTTTGCGGCTGGCTTGGAGGAAGAAGCAGATTTGCTAGATTAGGATTGATCGTCCATATTACAGCAAGTTTTGTCCAGCCTGGCATTAATAATAAACAGGTGCTAGAGATAAAAAATGTCAGCAATAATACTTTAATTCTAAAACCTGGAGAAAGATTATGCCAGTTGATTATTGAGAAAGCAGAAGGCAAGGCAAAATACAAAGGGAAGTTTAAGAAACAGGAACTTTAGCTAATATTAACACCAGTTTCTTCTAATTTAAGAAGTTTATTCCATTGTTTATTGATATGTTTTTGTATTTCTGCAATCTCTTTTTTGTTAAGATGCTTGAATCTTCCCTGAAACATAAGATATTTTTCTACTGGAATAGATTCAGGCGGTTTTTGATTTATTTTTATAACTCCATTTTCAATTTCATAAAGAGGATAAACATTTGTTTTGAAAGCTAATCTTGATATTTCAAGTGTTATGTTAGGAGCTATTTTCCAACCAGGAACACAAGGAGAAAATATTTGAATATAGGCAGGCCCTTTATGAGCAAGACCTTTCTTGACTTTATTATACATATCCAATGGAAAAGCAGGATTTGCTGTTGCAACATAAACATTTTCATTATGTGCTGCGATGATAAAAGGCATATGTTTTTTCCATTCTATTTTTCCATGAATTGTTTTTCCTGCAGGGCTTGTTGTAGTTGCAGCATATCTTGGAGTTGCTCCTGACCTTTGGATTCCTGTATTCATATAAGCTTCATTATCATAACAGACAAAACAAACATCATGGTTTCTTTCGACTAAACCGCTTAATGCCTGCAGTCCAATATCAAATGTTCCTCCGTCTCCTGCTATAACTAAAACATTTGTATCCTTTTTCTGGTATTTTAAAGCAGTTTCTATTCCTGCTGCAACTGCTGCAGAATTTTCAAAAGCAGAATGAATCCAAGGCAAATTCCATGCTGTTTGTGGATATGGAGAAGAAACAACTTCCATGCAACCTGTTGCAGATACAACTATTGTATTCTTGCCGGCAGCTTTTGTGATATGCCTCATTATTATAGCAGCTCCACAGCCAGCACAGGCTCTATGACCTTTAATAAAAAATTCTTCTTCCGGCAGTCCTGCTATTGTTTTTTCTTCTTTTTTCATTTCTCTTAAAATAACCATTCTGTTATTGTCTGTTTTGCTTTTATTGTCTTATCAAAAGCTGTTTTAATATGGTCAGAAGTCACATCTCTGCCCCCTAAACCAACAATGAAATTATTTATAATTATATCTTTATTCTGCAAGGCAGATCTTATATCAGAAAATAAAGCTCCATGCTGGCCAAATGAAATATCCCTGTCCAAGACTGCAATTGCTTTTAGTTTTGAAGCTGCTTTGATTATATCTTCTTCTGGAAAAGGCCTAAATGTTTTTACTTTAATCAAACCAACTTTTTTGCCTTTTTTTCTTAATTCTTCAACAACATGCCTTGCTGTTGCTGTAATTGTACCCATTGCCATAACAGCATAGTCTGCATCTTTTGTCATGAATTCTTCGATTAGTCCATTTCCATAAGATCTATTGAATATATTTGAAAATTCTTCATGAGTTTTCTTGATTAAGCTTATTGATTTTTGCATTGCTTCCTGCTGCTGATATTTGAATTCCATAAATGAATTTGGAAATCCAATCGGGCCCATTGAAATTGGTTTTTTTGGGTCTAATCTATATAATGGAGAATATGAAGGAAGGAATTTATCAACTTCTTTTTGCTCTGGAATATCAACTGGTTCAAAGACATGGCTTAAAGTAAAACCATCCAAGCAAACCATTGCAGGAAGTAAAATATCTTTATTCTCAGCTATTCTATAAGCCATTATAATCCTATCTAATGCTTCCTGAGCAGATTCTACATAAAACTGCATCCAGCCAGAATCTCTTGATGCAATGCTGTCACTATGGTCTCCCCATATATTTATTGGAGCTGATAATGCTCTGTTTACAATGGCCATTACTACCGGCAGCCTCATTCCAGAAGTCACAAAAAGAATCTCGTGCATAAGGGCCAGACCTTGGGAAGCTGTTGCTGTAAATGTTCTTGCTCCAGCTGCCTGCGCTCCTAAACAAGCTGATAAAGCTGAATGTTCTGATTCTACATCTAAAAATTCAGAATCCATATCTCTATCATAAACAAAGTCTGCAATCCTTTCAACAATATGGGTTTGAGGTGTAATAGGATATGCTGCTATGACCGATGGTCTGCATAGCTTGGCAGCAATAGCAACTGCTTTTGATGTTTCAATTACTTTTTTTGCCATATATTTTTTCTTGCCTCTTTTTTATATTTTAATATATGTTTCCTTTGGCTCTCTTTTTTCATTTAAATCTGCATATTCTTCAGCTACTTCGATTTTTGACTGTTTTTCTTCAAATTTATCAACTTCATCTGTCCATTCTACTTCTTTTGATTTTTTATTTTCACTACTATTTTCTCCGTTTATCTCTTCTTCATTTTCAGTTTCATTTTTATCTTCTATTTTTTTTTCTTTTTTCTTTTCTAATTTTATTTTTTTAGCTTCCTTTTTCTCTTCTTTTTTTATTTTTTTCTCGGTTTTCTTTTCTTTCATAGCTTTTTTTATATTTTTAAGGAACACTTTTAATGCAAATAATATCAGTAAAATTATTATAGATATCAGGATGAAAAATGTTATTGTCTGAATAATTACGCTTAAGAATCCTGGACATGTGCCTGTTTTTAAGATGCCACAAAGAAATTCTCCATTATTTGAATTTTTTCCTTGGAACATCAAATATATTGCTGCTATTAAAGATACTACTAAAATAACTTTATTTTTAAACTTCATTTTTTATCCACCTCATCGATTTTGCTGTCACCTCTTTTTTTGTAAACTTCATTTTTTTTCTTTAACCATTTCAATACATTTAACAGGACATTCTGTTGCACAGATTCCACAGCCTTTGCAGAAATCATAATCAACTTTTGCTTTTCCGTCTTTTTTATCCATTATTATGGCATTGTCTGGGCAGGATTGCCAGCATTTTCCGCATTTTATACATTTATCTTTGTTTATAACTGGCTTTAATGTTCTCCATCCGCCTGTTTTATTCTTTTTTGATGAGCCAGGCTCTGTTATTACAGCTCCGATGTTAAATTTCATTTTTTAATTTTCTTTTCAATTATCAAGGGCCCTACATACCCACATTTTTTGCATATATATTTTCCAAATTTTCCTCCCATATAAAAAGTTATGTCAAAGGATTTACAACTTGGACAAATTTTTATTTTCATTTAATCTTCTTATAAACTTCTTTTACTGCTTGTTTATTCAAATCAATTATTTTTTTTTTACCTTTGAATCTTTCTTCAATTCCTTGATATAATGATTCTAAGCTGACTAAATCTGTGACTTTTGAAAATGCTCCCAGCATCGCTGTATTTACAATGCTGCTTTTAAATAATTTTAATGCAATAGAAGTTGCATCTACTGTATGAATCTTATATTTTCCTTTTATTTTAAATTCTTTTGGAGACTTATTTGAATTTATTATAATAATTCCATTCTTTTTTAGGCCTTCTGTTATATCTATAGTCTCTAATAATGATGAATCTAACACAACAACAACATCTGGATTATAGATTAAAGATCTTATGTGGATAGGTTCTTTTGATATTCTTGTATATGAAAATGAGGGAGCACCTCTTCTTTCTACTCCAAAAGAAGGCATAGCTTGAGATTGGTATTTATCATAAAATGCTGCAATTGCAAGTATTTGAGAAAAAGTTACTGCTCCCTGGCCCCCTCTTCCAATTGTCTTGATTTCAATCATATCTTAACAGAATTATCCTCTATTTTTAATGTTTTTGGTAAGCTTTAAATAGAAAATAATGTTCTTTTTAAATATATGAAATTTGAAGAATATAGGAAGAAAAATATAGAAGAGACCAGAAAAAAAATAAAAGAAAGTGTTAAACCAGATAATTTTATACTGCAGACTATAAATAATATTGATGAGATAAGCAAAGTATGTAATATTCTTGTCAAAAGACTGCGCGAGTGGTATGAACTTTATAATCCTGAGTTCTCTAGAAAATTTACAGATCATGAAGTGTTTGTTAAGTTTATTATTGAAGGAAAAGATAAGAAGATTAAAACTTCTATGGGTGCTGATTTGAATAAAGAGGATTTAAGGCCTATATTGGAAATAGCTAAAGAATTGAATGAACTCTATAAATTTAAAGACAAACAAAAAGAATATTTGAAGAAAGTGATGGAAAAAAATAATCCTAATCTAACAGCTGTTGCCGGCTATTTGATTGGAGCAAAATTAATTTCTCTTGCAGGTGATTTAAGAAGACTAGTTATGTTTCCTGCTTCTACTGTTCAATTGCTTGGAGCTGAGAAAGCATTGTTTAGGCATATGAAAACCGGAGCAAGAGCTCCAAAGCATGGAATAATCCATGAACATCCAATTGTTTCCAATGCAAAAGAGAAGGGAAAAGCTGCAAGAGCTGTTGCTGATAAGATTTCTATTGCTGCTAAAATTGATTTTTTCAAAGGCAAGTTTATCGGAGATAAATTAAGGAGAGAGTTGGAGGAGAGGTTTAGTTGAAGTAGATGCTGATAAAGGAGTTATTAGGAAGATAAAATGATCAATCCAAAAAAAGAACTGTTTAAGTGGGGGCCTATTGATGGTAAGCCAATCTATGTAAGTGTTTTTATAGAACCTTTTGAAATTTACCCTAGATTTATAGATGGCACATGGCCTGATCTTCTTGGATATTTTAAAGATGGTAAAGTTGTCTTTATTGCAGATTATCCTGCTCTTAGAAAAAGAGGATTGTCTTTATTTAAAAAATATGTTTTAAAAAATGAAAACTTAAAAAAACATCATAAAGATTGGGTTAAAACTACAAAGAAGATAATAAAGTTTGAAAATAAGATTAATAAAGGCCTTTTAAAATTTTCAGATAATGAGTTAAATAAATTGTTTGCTTCTTTTTATAAATTAGATATTGATTTTTGGTTAAGAGGTTTTTTACCTGAATTGGCTAATTATGGGGCAGAGCCATTTCTGCAGAACAAGATATTAAAGTTTGATAAACTTAATTTTGTTGAAATATTTGAAAAGCTTAGTGCTCCTGAGCAGATCTCTTTTTTTCAAAAAGAAGAATTAGAGTTTATGAAAATAAAGCTGATTCATGACAAGAAAAAACAGCTTGAGGAATTAAAAAAACATCAAAAAAAGTATTATTGGTTAAGGAATAGTTATGGATTTACTAAGGTTTTAGATATTAATTTTTTCAAAAATGAGCTTAAGAATATTTCTAAAAAAGATGCTGAGAAAAAGATTAATGAGATAAAGAATTATGTTGGTAAAATAAAACAGGAGAAGAAAAGGGTTATTAAGAAATATAAAATAGATGATAATATTGTTAATATTGCCAACAAACTTGCTTATTGCGTATGGTGGCAGGATTTAAGGAAGAAATTTATCTTTATAGGAAACCATATTATAACTAAGTTTATTGAGGAGATTTCAAAAAGAAAAAAAATTCCATTTAAAGAATTAAGCTATTATTGTCTGAATGAAATTGTTGAACTTTTAAAGGAAAATAAGAGGGTAAATGTTAAAGAAAGATTAAAAGATTTTGTTACATATTATCATGAAAGAAAAAAAATAAAATATATTTCTGGCAAAAAAGCAGCTAAGTTAGCCAAGCCTTATGTTGAGGTTAAGATTAATTCTAATTTGAAAGAATTCAAAGGAACTGTTGTCAGCAGAGGAAAAACTCTTATGGGAAAAGCAAAGATCCTTCTTACTCCTAGGAATTTAAACAAGATGAATAAGGGAGATATACTAGTTGCGCCAATGACTTCTCCTGATTATGTTATTGCAATGAGGAAAGCTTCTGCAATCATCACAGATGAAGGCGGTATGACAAGCCATGCTGCAATTGTTTCCAGAGAATTAGGGATTCCCTGCATTGTTGGGACTAAAATTGCCACAAAAATTTTAAAGGATGGAATGTTAGTAGAAGTAGATGCTGATAAGGGGATTATTAGAAAGATAAAATGATAAAATTTATTTTAATATTTTTGGCTGATCTTGAAAAAAGGGTTAAAAAAGAAAAACCAGAAGAGCAGCCGCAGGAAGCATTAATTGAAACTAAATTTGAGGATTTGAAAAAAGAAATTGAGCCTTATAGAAAAGGAATGCCTGAATCTCCTTCTTTAGTAGCAAGAGCCAAAGCAGCTGTTGCAAATGCAGCTAATGTTGCCAGGAATGCTTATGATAATACTGTTGGTTATGCAATAGCCAAAGGCCAGAATTGGAAGACAAGAAGACATTTTAGCAAGGATCCAGAAAGTGAGGATAAGATAGTATATTTAATGCATGGACTTATGCAGAATGAAGGAAGCCAGCGAAAGTTTGGAAAGCAGCTAAGAAAAGAAGGATTTCAGCCTTATCATTTAAAGGGAAATCATCATTTGTCAAGAAAAGAAAGTGCAGAAGAGGCTTTTGAACAGATTGAGGATTTTCAAAGAGATACTAAATTAAAAAATCCTTCTAAGAGGCATGATTATTTCAGTGGCCATAGTAGCGGAGCAGATGTTGGAATATATATGGCTGGAGATAAAAGAATTAAAGAATATGGGATAACTAAAGTTCAGGCAAGGGCTCCTGCTCCATATGGCATAAAAGCAAAAAGAATAGGCCAGAAAATACTTGCTCCTCTGGCAGACAAAGATGATGTCAGCAAGTCAGCAGGAAAACGAAATGCTGTTGAGCTTGCTGCCAGGGAACCTACTGTTACTGTTGATGTTATTGCAGGCAGATATGATGGCCTTGTTCCTCCTTCTGATGCAGCGTATCAGCATGCTACACATCATTATGTTATTGATCATCCTGATTCAACTCATTTTGGGACAAGCGGTGTGAATAAAGATATGAATAATGTTTTTATTGATCATTTGAAAGGTGAAGTAGGGGAAAAGAAAAAGAAAGAATATAAAAAAGCTGCGTAAAATGGATTTTTATAAAGATAAATTAGACCTTCTAATTGTTGATATTGATGATACTTTTGTTTATCACAGGACTGTTGCTGCTGCAAATAAATTATTTCTTAGTTTGTTTGGCGTAAAGTTGAAAGATAAGATATATACTACTAAAAAATCTATTTTTCTTATATTATTGAATTTTTTTAGATTTAGATTTCAGAAAAAGATATTTAAACTTTTTTTTATAGCTATTTATTTATATTTTCTAAATACAATAAGAGAGATAAATAATAAATTCTTTAGAACTATCAGCAGTGAGAAGATTATTAAAATATGGGCTAATGCTGTTATTAATCTTGGAATAAAATCTTCAGAATATCAGCTTTCTAAAAAAGCAATTAAAAATAATCTTAATCAAAAGGTCTTAGAGATTTATAAATCATTGAAGAAATCTAATCCAAGGATGAAGGTTCTTGCAATAACGCAGAGTTTCACTGTAAATGGAGATCCTATTAAAGATATTTTAGATATAGATATTATTGAAACTAATAGATTTATTGTTAAAGATGGAATTATAGTAGGAAGTGAAATTAATATTAAAGGCGGAGAAGATAAAAAGAGGATTGCAGAAGGGGTTATTAAAAAATTAAAAGCAAAGAATATTGGTGTTTTTGTTGATGATTATGACGATGCTCTTTTATTGAAGCTGAAAAATTTAAGGTTTATATTATATAAGAAAAAATTAAAAAGATTTATAGATTTTGGGGATATTAAAGCATTAAGTTTTAGGTGATAGGTTAATTAAAATGAAGTGGTTTGTATATACAAGAGGAACAATCCCTTTGCACAGAATAGCGCCTGCTTTAGCTAGTATTAATGAGTGCAGTACAAAACTTAATGATATACTTTTTGATAAGCTTCTTTATATTAATGAAAAAGATAAATTATGGTTTGCATGGGATAAAGAACAAATAACTGAGGTTGGCAGGAAGATACTAGAAAAAATAAAGACAAAAGAAGGCAAAAAAACCCATTTTAATAAAATTAAAATCTTTTTTGACAAAGCAATAAAATCTTCAGAAAGAATAAGAAAATTAAACCTTAAAGAATTTGATAATGAGGAGATAATTAAACTTTATAAAGAGCATTATGATAATTGTAAGGAAGCACATGGACTAATGGATGTTAATATAGATGCAATAGACATCTATCCTGTTGAATATTTAAAAGAAAAAATAAAAAAATCTCTGCCAAAAAATATAGGTTCTCAAGAATTTATTAAGATCTACACTAAACTTACAACACCTACTTATAAAACTTATGTAAAGAGAGAAGAGATTGAATTGCTTAAAATAGCTTCTAAAATTAGGAAGCAAAATCTTTCTTTTGAACGCATAAAGCCTGATTTAAAGAGGGTAATAGATAAATTTTGGTGGACAAGTCTTGGATTTGAATCTATTGACCCTAAATTTGAAGAAGATTTTCTAAAAGCACTTAAAGAATATTTAAGGGATATTAAAGATCCAGATGATTATCTTAAGAAGTCAGAAAAGGAGTTTGCAGAAATAAAAAAACAAAGAGACAAGCTTATTGAAAATTACAACTTAAGCAAAGAAATACAGGATTTAATTAAATTATTTGATGATTATGCTTTGTTTCATGATCTAAGAAAAGAGATGCAGGTTAGAACAGGATATTCTTTTCAATTATTGATGTATGAAACAGCAAGACGCTTAAGATTAGATAAAAAGGATCTTGAATGGTATTGGCCTGATGAAGTTTGTGATTTGTTAAAAAATAAAAAGTTTAATAAAAAAGAAGCAGATAAAAGAATAAGGGCAGTATGTGTATTAGCTTCAGAAGGCACATTAAAAACCTATTCAGGAGATGAAGCAGTTAAAATCAGAAAACAACAATTAGAAGAAGAGGTTAGAAGTACAGCTGAAATAATAGGAACATCAGCATCTCCTGGCAAGGTAATTGCAAATGTTAAAGTTTGCAATGGAGCAGAAGATGCTTTAAGAAAAATACAAAAAGGAGATGTTTTAGTATGCGGCATGACACTGCCTGATTATGTTCCTGCTATGAAAAAAGCAGCAGCAATCATAACAGATGAAGGAGGCATAACCTGCCATGCAGCCATTATAAGCAGAGAGTTTAACATACCCTGCATCACAGGAACTAGAATTGCAACGAAAGTTTTAAAAGATGGAGATCTTATTGAAATTGATGCTGATAATGGAATTATCAAAAAATTAGAAAAATGAACAAAAAACAAGCAATAGATTATCTTAAAAAAACAGAAATTGATGTGCAGAGTGCAAATGCTGCTTTGTTTTTCACAGATTTAGCTTATTCATCTTATGCTGATTCTTGGAAGGTTCATGGACTTGATTATGGTCCTGTTTTTTGTTTTATTTCTTATAAAAAGATGCATATGTTTTTTCAGTTTTTAACTAGGAAAAATATTGATGCTGTAGCTAAAAAGATGTATACTGATTTTCTTTCAAACTCTGATAGTCTTAAGAAAAGAATCAAAGCTCATCAGGAATTGACAAAAAAGCTAGATAAAATATGGGAAGATCATCTTAAAAAATCTGGGGATCTGCTTAAAACATATAGAAATTTGATAGAGACAGCAAGAAAATGGTGGCGTTATGGTGCTATTGGAGAGGATAAAGGAGCTGTAATTGATTTAGAGATTGTTCCTAATTTTGAGAGAAGGTATGGGATAAGCAAAACAGAAGCAAGAGATATTGTATATAATCTTTCACATCCAGAAGAACAAACTGTGCTTAATATTGAAAGAAGGATATTTTTAGAAATCTGTAATGAAATTCTTAGCAATGCTAAGCTGATTAAAGCTTTGAAAAAGGAGGATTATGATTTAATTTTAGGGAATAAAAAAATCTTTAATAAAATTCAATTGTATATCAAGGATTTTTTTTGGATAAAAACAACTTTCTATAGCTCTAAAGAGATAACTCCTATTGTATTATTGAAAGATGTAGAGAAAGAAATTAAAAAACTTTCAAAAAAAGAAGTTTTAGATGAAATTAAGAACATTAAGACTAATTTTTTAGATATACATGACAAAAAAAAGAAAATACTTGAAAAATTTAAATTAACAAAAGAGGATAAGGAAGATATTGAATTTGCTAGATTGATCACTTATTGGATTGAGCAAAGAAAGCTTGGAATGATGAGACATTTTCATTATTTTACACGTATCTTTGAAGAGATTGCGAACAAATTCAAAATAGATTATCATGAAATAGCAGTTAGCAGGATCAAAGAGATCGATAGTTTGTTAGAAAAAGGAAAAAGACTTGGGAAAGAAGCAATTAAGAAAAGAAATGATGCTATAATGAGCATATATGAGAAAAATCTTAAGACTACTGAGTTCTATGGCAAAGATGCTGAGGAATTATTTAAGCTTGCTAATAAAAAAGAGGATAAAGAGATAAAAGGAGTTGTAGCAAGTAAAACTGAGATTAGCAAAATAAAAGGAATAGTCAGGATAATAAAAAATCCTAAAAAACAAGATCTTAAGAAAGGAGAGATTCTAGTTACTTCAATGACAAGGGTTGAATTTGTTCCTATGATGAGAAAGGCAAAAGCAATAATCACAGATGAAGGAGGAATTGCATGCCATGCTGCTATTGTCTCAAGGGAATTAAGAGTTCCCTGTGTAATCGGCACTAAGGTTGCTACTCATGTTCTTAAGGATGGAGATCTGGTTGAAATTGATACTGAGGAAGGTATTGTCAGAAAGATTAATAAATGAAGATTAACTAAAATAATTAAATGATTAAAGACATTATAAATAAATATAAACTTAATAAAAAGTGGACTTATAAGGGGTTTCATGGAATCCTCCATACTTTTTTTCCTGTTGGAGAAGAACCTTTAAATAGGTTAAAGGCAAATTATGGAGATTCTTTTAAGATTACTTTGTTCTTTGTTACAGAAGATTATGTTAATTGGTATTGGAATGATGAAGATATGATAAGATTAAGAGAATCTTTTATTAAAAAAGTGAATAAAGATTCAAAGTTTTTAGAAAAATTCTTGAATAAATGGAAAAAACTTGTGTCTATTTTTAATCAGAGAATAAAAGAATGTGAAAAAGCTAATCTAAGTAAGTTATCTGATAAAAATTTGATGGATCTATACAATAAATTTTATCAAGCATATATTGATGAATATAGTATTGCAATTGGTTTACAAGATCCTTTTTCTATGCATGCTGATAAGTTTATGAAACCATTATTAGAAAAGATTCTCAAGAAACAAGGCAAAGAAAATAAAATAAATGAGTATTATGCAATCTTAACAAGTCCGGTAGTAGAATCTTTTATTGCTGCAGAATTTAGAGGCAGATTAAAAATTCTAAAAGAAATAAATAAAAAAAGTTCTAGAGTTAATAAACTTTTGGAAGAGCATTCTAAGAGATTTTTCTGGATAGAAAATAATTATGCAAAAGTTAAGGTTTTAGATAAAAAGTATTTTTCGGAGAAGATTAAAAAAGAGATGGAAATGGATATAAATCCTGATGAAGAAATAAAAAAAATGGATAATCAATTAGAAAAAATTAAAGAAGACAAAAAGAAGCTAATTAAAGAATTTAAGAATTTGATTAAAATAACCGAGGTTTTTGCTTATATGCAAGATGAAAGAAAGAAATATGTACTGCTATCAAACCATTATCAAAAGAAATTTTTAGATGAAACTGGCAGAAGGTTAAATTTGACTGAAAGAGAAATGAATTATACGGTTTTTCCAGAACTTAAGGAGATGTTATTAGGTAGAAAGATAGACAGGAAAAAATTGGCAGAGAGGTATAAACATTGCTTGTGTATTCAAACTTTGGATGGCTATGAAGTTTTAGAAGGAAAAGATGCAGATAAAATTTATGATAAAATCTTTAATCCAAACATAAAAACTAAGGAAATTAAAGGGACTTGTGCTTCACGAGGAAAAGCAGAAGGCATTGTTAGAATAATTAAAAAAACTCATGATTTAATCAATGTTGATAAAGGAGACATTCTTGTCACTAGCATGACTAGACCAGAGATGGTCACAGCGATGGAGAAAGCTGCTGCAATAGTAACAGATGAAGGAGGGATTACATGTCATGCTGCAATTGTCTCAAGAGAATTGGGAATTCCTTGTATAATTGGAGCTAAGATAGCTACTAAAATTTTAAAGGATGGAGATTTAGTTGAAGTTGATGCAAACAAAGGAATAGTCAGAAAAATATAGAAGCTTTATATACTTCTTAAATTAGTTTTTTTATTAAAAATGCCTAAAATAATTGAACTTGTATGCACTGGAAATCATGGAAGAAGCCCTGTTGCTGAATTAATTGCTCAATATTATCTAGGGGAAATAGGCGCGTTTGGAGAATACAAAGCAACATCAAGCGGAACTTCTGTTGATCTAATAGAAAAAGGCCAAGTTCCTGCTAAAGCTATGGCTGGAATAATAGGGATTGGAAAAGAAAGAGAATTATATTCTGCAGATGAATTAAAAGAAATTGACCAAGCTATCAGAGACGGCCGAGATGAAATATTAAGACAATATTTTCTAAGAGCATCAGATTTATTTTCAAAGGAAGAGCATGATTATAGAACAGAAGCAATAAAATATTTTGGAATAGAGGGTGTTGTTAAGGAAAAAAGCGAACAAACAATAGTAAGACCTGATGCTGTTGCTGTTTTATCTATGGCTGAATCAAATAATAGACAAGTTCAAAAAATATATAATAATTCTGATTGTAATCCTGTAATCAATGTTCTTAGCAGATTTGCAACTGGAAATCCTGATGCAGCGCTTCCTGATGCATTCGGAAAAGGAAAAGATGAATATTTTAAAACAGTCGAATTACTTAGAGAACATGTGCCTATGGCAATAGATAGATTAATAAACTAAAAGTTATAAATTAGATTTATTAATCAATAAGAATGAATTCAGAAAAAAAATCAAGATACTTATTTCTTTGGGGAGATTATCAGCCTCATTTAACTATTGAGTTGAATATCAATTCCTTTATGAAATTCAGCAATATCCCATGGAATAATGTAAAAAATATTATTCAATTATCAAGAAAAAATGTTATATCCTGTTTTCATTCAAAAGAAGACTTTCAAAAAGATGAAGAATTGGGAAAAAAATTCTTAGACAATGATTTTTCAAGAAAATTTATCAGCGATCTAGAAAATGCTTATAGAAAGCATTGGGAATTCTTTAATTCATTTAAAAAGATTGATTTTTCTTCATTATCAAAAGAAGAAATATTTGAATCCTTAATCAACATCACTGATAATTGGTCATTAATAATAGCTTATTTCAGAGCAAGCCAGGAAAAACCAGTTCAATACCTTATTAAGGAAATTAAAAAATATCTTTCAGAGAAAGAAACAGCCATTATTATGATTTCAAGCGATTTAGATCTCCTAAATAGGGAACAAATAGATTGGCAGGAATTATTAAAACAAGAATATTCAAAAGAAAAATTGCTAAAACATGCTGGAAAATATCCATGGCTTGTTATGTGCCATTTCACTTATGATGATGTTATAGATACTTTAACCCAGAGATATAATAATGATAAAAAACATTTGAAATTTAAAGATATTGTTAAAGAAAAACAAGAACTGAAAGAAAAACAAGAGAAGATTATCAACAAAGCTCCGCAGTTAAGATTTTTTATTAATCTATTACAAAGGCTTGCTCTTTCAAGAATGGAAATTAAATCCTGCTGGGCAGGAATGGATTTTTATTTAATACCCTTAATTGATGAAATATCAAAGAGAACAGGAGAATCTATAAAAGATATTTACAAATTTTATCTAATCAATGATATTAAAAATCTATTATTTGAGGATACCAAGTTGTCAGAAGAAGAGAAAAAGAAAAGAAAAGAATGTTTTGTGGGATTATGGAAAAATGGAAAAGTAATTTACAGGTCTGGAAAAGAAGCAGAAGAATTAACAAGAGAAGAACTGGAAGATTTATATGAAATTAAAAAAGTTGATGAGATAAAAGGAACAGCTGCAAATCCTGGTAAAATAAGAGGTATAGCAAGAATACTCGAGGCAAATAATCTTGAAAGGACAAGAAAATTAAGGGAGGATTTTCAAAAAGGCCAGATCCTGATTACACAGATGACACAACCAAGCATAATGGATATTGCAATGAATGCTTCTGCATTAGTCACAGATGAGGGAGGTATGTTATCTCATGCAGCGATAATCTCAAGAGAACTTAAAATACCATGTGTTGTCGGAACATATAATGCCACAAAAATATTCAATGATGGAGATTTGATTGAAGTTGATGCAAACAAGGGAATAGTTAGAAAGATTAATAAATAAAATATATAATT
>Ga0180438_10001773_pt1 | contig 37393 bp, 23 predicted proteins | sample SS_ome_12_FD_132455 | JGI IMG/M metagenome (GOLD analysis project Ga0180438, IMG submission 132455) | Hypersaline lake sediment archaeal communities from the Salton Sea, California, USA - SS_3_D_2 metaG | ecosystem: Environmental > Aquatic > Non-marine Saline and Alkaline > Hypersaline >... | reverse complement strand
TCTGCTCAAGCAACACAATAATCTCTCTGCCCTTCATATTCCTGCCGAGCCAACCGGCACGACGAACCGCCCTCATGAGCAGCTTTTCCCTGAACCTCTCCGACTTCGTGCTCGTCTGGTGGGCGATCCTCTACGAGGCCCTGCCGTTCGTGGTCCTGGGTGCGTTGCTGTCGGGCTTTGTGGAGCGGTGCCTTTCGCGCGAGACCGTGGTGCGGCTCTTTCCCAAGAACCGGCTCTTGGGCATTGCGGCCAGCGGATGCCTGGGGTTGGTCCTGCCGATGTGCGAGTGCGGCGTGGTGCCCGTGGTGCGGCGCCTGATGCGCAAGGGCGTGCCCGTAAGCTGCGGCGTGACTTACCTCTTAGCCTCGCCGATCGTCAACCCCCTGGTGATCCTGAGCACCCTGGTGGCCTTCCGTTTCAAAGGGGGTTGGGCCGTGGCGGGGCTCCGCGTGGGGCTGGGGTATCTGGTCGCCGTGATGGTGGGTATTGCCGTCTGGAAGCTGCTGGGCGAAGAGAACGTGCTCCTGCCAAAACACCAAGCGGAAAACCAAGACCATAACCACGAGCACGGACACCGGGGAGGCGTCCTGAGCGACGCCCTCTCCCACACCGCGGCCGACTTCATCCAGATCGGGGCGTTCCTGGTCGTGGGCGCCGCCCTGGCGGCCGTGATCAACAGCGGCTTTTCACGCAGCACCATGGAGCCCTTCGCCGCCAACCCCTGGACCGCGGTGACCGGCATGGCCGTCCTGGCCATTGCACTGAACCTGTGCAGCGAGGCCGACGCCTTCGTGGCCGCCAGCTTCTACGCCTTCCCCCTGGCCGCCAAGATGGCCTTCCTCGTGCTGGGTCCCATGGTCGACCTGAAGCTCCTGGCCATGTACGTCACCGTCTTCCGCCCCCGGGCGATCGTGATCCTGAGCGGCCTGACCACACTGCTGGTGATCGCCCTGGGCGTAAGCGGATACTATTGGATCCCGATGATCGTCGGCGCGGGGAGTTACTAAGCGTTCGCGAACACGTTAATCAGAGAACCGAGCCGGCAGGGAACACTAATCTACACTAATTCACACTAATGAAAGAGATCAGCGGAAATCAGTGGCGATCAGTGTTCCCTGAACAGGTACTGTGCTCGAGATGACAACCGAAGACTGCTGCAATTCGAACGAAACCGTCGGCCGGCCCGGCGCGGCAACGGTCATTCTGCTGGAAGTCGCCACGCTTCTGGCACTGGCTGCGTTCCTTGCCTGGTCGCACTTCGCCGGGCGCCTGGTCTATTTCCTGGCGCCGGCGTATCTGTGGCTGCCGCCGGCGGCGGCGGTCGTGCTGGGGGCCATGGCCCTTGCCCGGGTGGTCGGCATGGTTCGTCGCCGCGGGCCGTGCGCGTGCGAAGTGGCCCACTCCTCAGCCGGGTCGCAGCTCCTCTGCGCCTTGGTGCTCTTGGGTGCGGTGGCGGTGGGCGGGGCCGTTCGGCCCACGCAGTTCTCGCCGGAAGGAATGCAGAAGCGCCGGGTGCCCCCCGTGCCGCGCGATCCCGCGCTCGAAAGGGCAATCGCCTGGGTCCTGGGCGAGCGGACGGACGACGCGGAGCAGTCCGGCGGCGCCGCAACGGCGCTGCCCAACAACCCCACCGTGCTCGACTTGGTCGCGCTGGCCGGCCAGGCGCCGCGGGAATCGCTCGAAGGGCAGTTCGTCACGCTCATCGGCCAGGCAGCGGCACGCGACGGTGCGGCAGACCGCTTCGATCTCTACCGTTTGGTCGTGACCTGTTGCATCGCCGACGCCACGGCGGCGGCGATCGAGGTCGTCCCCCCGCCGAATGCCAAGCCGGCCGGCGGCTGGGTCCGCGTGGCCGGCACGATCCGGTTCGACGACTCGGCCGGGCCGGGCGCCCCGCTTATCCGAGCAGCCAGCGTGCAGCAGATCGCCGAGCCGAACGAGCCGTACCTCGAACCCCGCTGAGGGTTGCCCCGGGCGGTGGTTTGCGGGAGAATGCGCGGCACCGTGCCGCCGCCTGGGCGCGGCGGCTAAGCGAAAGGAGAACACTGTGGTTAAGCAAGAGGAGAGCGCCATGGTTAAGCGCAAGGAGAACGCTATGCGACTCAATCGTTCGACCATCGTGATCGTGTTCGGTTCGTTAGTGTGCTGCGCCGCCGCTTCCTCGGCAGCCGCCGTGGGCCGGCCGGTCAACGTGCTCGAAAACGGCGGCTTCGAGGAGGGGCTCGCCGGCTGGACGCCCGACGCCGAGCACGAGCTGGTCACCGGCGCCACGCAAGCCCACTCCGGCGAAAAATGTCTCACGGGCGAAGTGACCCAGTCGAACCGGGCCCTGCGCTTGAAGCAAGAGGTCCCCGTCGAGCGCGGCAACCGCTACCGGTTCGAGGTCTGGGCCCGGGCAACCAACCGCACCAAGCTGGTGCTTTTCATCTATCAGCCGGGCAGCCGGGAGCGCCAGATGGTCGCCGCCTGGCGCGCGGTGCCCGCCGGGTGGCAACGCTACAGCGTGCCGATCGCGGTCCACGCTGGCGGCCGTCTGACGCTGGAGCTGATCGCCCCCTCGTCGTTCGGCGAGCCGCCCGGGCAGATCTGGGTCGACGACGCGGCGCTCTACGAGACCGAGATGCCGCCGGTCGCGTCCGTGTCGGGCAACGAGGGCTTCAACGATGAGCCGGCCATGGCCCGGGCCGACGACGGCTCGGTCTACGTGGCCTTCAACAGCTTCCGCGAGGGGGCCGACTCGCTTCAATTGGCGCGGCTTAAGCCCAACGCCGGCGGCTTCGAGCCGCTGGGCTCCTGGCAGCTTCTCGGCGGCAAGGGGACGTATCTGCTGGGCCCGCGCGTGGTCGCGGCCGGCGAGAAGGTCTTCGTCCTCTACGCGGCGGAAGTCGAAAAGAACTGGGACGTCTACGCAGTCGAGTGCGGCGCCGGCGGCCCGGGCAAGCCGATCCGCGTTACGTCCGGCGCGGCGGCCGAGATCAAGCCGGCCGCGGCGTCGGACGGCAAGACCCTGTGGGTCGCTTGGGAAGCCAACACCGACGGCGGGCGGCGGATCGTGGCCACGGCGGTTCGCGACGGCCAGCCGGCCGGGCCCGAAACCCCCGTCAGCCCGGCGGACATCGCTGCCTACGGCCCGTCGGTCGCCGTGCTCCAAAGCGGGCAGGTCTGCGTGGCCTGGCACGCCTTCCGCGAGAACAACTACGACGTGTACCTGCGGCGGCGCGACGCGGCCGGTTCGTGGCAGCCGCCCGTGCGCCTGACCGAGGCCCCCACGATCGACCGCCACCCCGTGCTGTTCGCACGCGGCGACGAGCTTTGGGTCGTTTACGAAAACGCGACCACCGAGCGATACCATTGGGGCCGGACGAACACCCGCCAGCTCGTCGTGGCCAAGGTCACGCCGCAGGGGTTGCTGGTGCCGAGGACGGCCGGGACGGGCTCGCCGCTCGTGCCCCGTTGCGAAGCGGCGGCCGCCACGTTCGACGAGACCGGGCGGCTCTGGGTCGCGTTCCTCAAGCCGCGGCTCCCCCGGGCCGGCTGGGATACGTTCGTCACCTGTTTGGAGGGCGACCGCTGGCAACCGGCCGTGCCCGTCGGCACGCAAAAGGGCATGGACCGCACGCCGTCGCTGGCGCTGGACGGCAACCGGGCGATCGTCGCCTTCCAGGCCGACGACATGCCGCAGACCTGGTCCGAGGTGGATCGCACGCCCGAGGCTGTGAGCAACGTGCTGCTGGCCTCCGTCGCCCTGGAGCTGGACCCGGCACCCGGGGCGATCGCCACCGAGCCGCTTAAGGAGCCGGACGCGCCCTTCGAGCCGGGCACCATCCGCGTCGAACGGGGCGAAGACGCGGCCACGCCCACGATCGAGTACCAAGGACAGGCGCTCAAGCTCTTCTACGGCGACCTGCACGAGCACACCGACGTGTCGGTCTGCAATCGGGTGGGCGACCAGTCGGTCGACGAGAGCTACCAGTGCATGAGGGACATCGCCGCGTTGGACTTCGCTTGTGCCACGGACCACGGCTACAACATCAACCCCTACCTGTGGTGTTACCTGGGCAAGCTGGCCCGGGTGAACGACGACCCGGATCGCTTCCTGACGTTCCTGGCCGAGGAGTGGACCTCGAGCTTCGAGAAGTACAGCGAGAAGCACCCTTACGGGTACTACGGTCACCGAAACCTGATCTTCGCCGATCCCTACTTCCCGCGGTGGTGGAATTCCCGGGGTGGCCAGACGCCGGCGTCCGTGTGGGAGGAGCTGCGCAAGATGAACGCCAACTTCGTCCACATCCCGCACCAGCTCGCCGACACGGGCAACGTGCCGACCGACTGGGACTTCACCGACGAAGCGGCCCAGCCCGTGGCCGAGATCTTTCAGACCCGGGGCTCCTACGAGTACAAGGGCACGCCGCGCGAGGCCGGGCGCAGCACGCCCAAGCCGGGCTACTTCCTCCAGGACGCCTGGGCCCGGGGGATCGTGATCGGCGTGATCGCCAGCCCCGACCACGGCGGCGGCTATGGCAAGGCGTGCGTGTTCGCCCCCGAGCTAACGCGCGAAGCGATCCTGGAGGCCATCCGCCGGCGCCACTGCTTCGGCACCACGGCGGCACGGATCTTCCTCGACGTGCGCGTCGACGAGCACCTGATGGGCGAGAAGATCGCGGCGGCGGCGGGCGACACGGTCGAGGTCAAGATCCGCGCCCGCTGCCCGGCCGCCATCGAGCGGATCGAGGTCTGCCGCAACAACCGGTTCATCTACACCAACCAACCCAAGGGCCGCGACGCCGAGCTAACCTTCATCGACCGCGAGCCGCTCCAGGGGCGGAGCTACTACTACGTTCGCGTGATCCAGGAAGACGAAGAGATCGCCTGGAGCAGCCCGGTGTGGTTCGGGGCGGAGTAGCGAGCGGCCCGAAAGCTTCGCCCGGGGCCGTTGCTCCGACTGCGGCCGTCAGGCGAGGGGGGCGAGGGGGTCAGACTCTAAATATTCACTTTTCGTCTTGCTGACCCCGATCTCCCCGTGGCGGCTGGTGGACCGGCATTTCGAGACCTTCTCGCGGGTCTACGACGAGCGGTTCCACGCCAAGCACGGCTACTGCCGCCGGGTCGTCGAGCGGTCGCTCGTGAACCGAATGCCCCCGGCTTGTCCGGGGGATGGTTACGTTTGCTGCTACGAGAAGGCGACGCTCACACCCCTGTCCCTTCCTTGGCGGCGATGTCGCCGCCGCTAAGGAAGATAGAGAAGGGGGGGCCGGCCCCGGTGTAGCAACGAGCGTGAGCCTCCCCCGGACAAGCCGGGGGCATCCATGGTGCCGGGGAGACCACGCTCGTCGTTTGCCCGCTGCCTCAGAAGCCCGTCCACCAGAAGTACGCCATGATCTGGTTGTGGGTGGCCGTGTGTACATAGTCCACGTACTGGTTGTTGTCCTGGACGTCCTCGGCCTCGTAGGCGAGCAGGAACAGGTCCGCGTCGGCGCCACCGTTTAGATGGTCCTTCGAGCCGTCGGCCACCCCATAGAGCACGTCGCAGCCGGACTCGCCGTAGAGGCTGTCCTCGCCGAGGCCGCCGAAGAGCCAATCGTGGCCCGAGCCGCCCTTGAGGAGGTCGTTGCCGAGGCCGCCGTCGAGGAAGTCGTTGCCCACGTAGCCGAAGAGCTTGTCGTTGCCGGGCCCGCCCCACAGCCAGTCGTCACCCGGCTTACTCCAACTCCCCATGTCGCCCATGAGCAGGTCGTTGCCCGCCTCTCCCAGCAGGAGGTCGGCCCCTTCGTCGCCGTAGAGGGCGTCGTGGCCCGGGCCGCCAAGGAGCAAGTCGGTGTCCTTGCCGCCGTTGAGCAGGTCGTTGCCGTTGCCGCCGTTGAGGTTGTCCATTCCGTCTTGGCCCCAAAGGCCGTCGTCGCCGTTGCCGCCTTCCAGGTAGTCGTCTCCGTCGTTGCCGCGCAGGAAGTCGTCGCCGTCGTGGCCGTAGAGCTGGTCGTCGCCGGGGCCTCCATAGATGTCGTCCTGTCCGGAGCCGCCGTGGAGGATGTCCTTTGCGGAGCCGCCCACGAGCAGGTCGCTGTCCGACCCGCCGTCGGCCATCGAGGGGATGTCGGTCTTGTTGCGGAAGATGTCGTTGCCCTGGTAGGCGTTCAGCAGGATACCCTTCACCGCGGTCCGCGGGATGTTGTACGTCTTGTGCAGGCCCATCGAGTTGTCGAGCGTGGCCTTGACCATGTGGGTGCTCGGGTCGATGCTGACCTCAACCGTGTCGTTGTAGGGGGTGCCGTCGATGGTCAGTATGCCGTCGACGACCGCGATGGTTCCCTCGCCGCTCAAGACGATTCGTCGCTCGAGTCCTTCGACCTTCAGCGTGCGCCGGCCTCGCGAACGAGGGCCGCCAGCCTGATTGCGCCGCTTCTGCGTGGTGAAAAGCCACATGATCGTGCCCTCCGGTAGTAAGTGATGCGGGGAACGCGGGGGCACCGGCGTGGGCCCCTTCCGCGATCTTGTACGGAGGAGAGTGCCGGGTGTGACAGGTTTTTTTCCACGAAGGACAAGCCGGGGGCATCCAGGGCGTTGCAGAAGGAGGTGGCTGCGGCGTACGATGACAGGGCAAAACGCCAAGACCGCCTCCCCCGAGCCCCATCGAGCGATGACCAGACAACCCACGCACCGGACGGCATACGGCGTGTGCCTGCTGTTTTGGGCCACGTGGCTGCTGCTCGTGGCGCACGTGCCGGCGGCCGTCGGCGCGGGGCCTTCGCGGGCGACAGCCACGGTCTACGGCGGCGCCGGGCGGGTGTCGGGGTCGATGACCGTGCTCGACACGGGCAACGGGCGATGGATGATCGACTGCGGGGTCTTCTATCCGGAAGGGGACGAAGCCGGCCCGGAGCGCGAACGGCGGGCGGCCGAGCGGTCGGCGACGCTGCCCGTCGAGCCGGCCGCGATCGACGCGGTCGTCATCACCCACGCCCACCTGGACCACTTCGGCCGGGTGCCGCTGCTGGTCGACCGGGGCTTCCGCGGCCCGATCTACCTCGCACGGCCCACGGCCGAGCTAGCCGGGCCGATGCTCGAAATGCAGGTCCGCTTCGACCGCGCACGCCGGCGGACCTGGACCTGGTCCAAGGTGTCGCTCGAGCGGGCCCGGGCGAGCGGCCGCTCGCTGTACGTTCACTGGCGGCCGTGTCCCTACCGCGGGAAGATCGCCGCGGAGAACCGGCAGACGGCCGCCTGCTCGGCCGGCGAGCTGGCCGAGCGGTTTGCCGGGCAAGAGCCGCCGGTCCGCACGTACCTCTGCCCAAGCTGCTCGAAAGAGGAAGTGGCGGCGATCCGACGGCAGTTCCGCCCGCTGGACTACGGGCGGCCGCGTGAGATTGCCCCGGGTGTCGTCGTCACGTTGCTGGGCGCCGGCCACATTCCCGGCTCGGCGAGCGTGCTGTTCGAGATCAGCCTGCCCGGCGGCCGGCGGCGGGTCCTTTTCTCGGGCGACCTGGGCAGCGAGCTGTCGGCGCTGTTTGCCGGCCCTCGGCCTGCGCCTGAGGCCGACGTGGTCTTCCTCGAAGCCACCTACGGAACGACCCGACGCGACGCGAAGGTCGCCGGCGAGCGGGCCGCGTTTCGGCAGGCGGTGGGCGAAGCGGTCGGCTCGGGCGGGATCGCCTGGGTCCCGGCCTTCGCCCTGGATCGCACGCAGAAGGTCTTTTACGAGCTGCACTTGGCCCAGCAAGAGGGACGGCTGTCCCGGGACGTGCCGATCTACTGCCCGTCGCCGTCGGCCCGGGCCATCACCGAGATCTATCGCGAGCACCGCCGGGCCGGCTGGTTCCGCGAGGAGGTGGCCGCCGACGCGCGGGCCTGGCAGCCGGGCGAGGTCCGCAAGACGGTGCCCCGCCAGCTGCCGCGCCCGTCGATCCTCGTAAGCCCCAACGACATGGCTACCGCCGAGTGGTCGGAGCGGCTGATGGAGTCGCTCCTGCCCGAGGCGTCGACCTGGGTGTTGTTGGTCGGCTACCAGGACGCGCTCAGCGAGGGCGGCAAGCTGAAGCAGGGGGCCCGGCAGTTGGAGGTTGCCGGGCGCCGGGTACACGTGCGGGCCCGGGTCCGCTCGTTCGACTGCTTCTCCGGCCACGGCGACGCGGCCGACCTCGACCGCTGGCTGGCCGGCGTGCGCCGCGACGCGCGGATCGTCCTAGTACACGGCGGCCGCGAAGAGCTGCGGGCCCGCGCCGCCGAGCTCAACGCCGCCGGGCGCAAGGCGGTCGTGGCCGTGGCGGGGGAGGGGATGGAACTGGGCCAGTGAAGGGCGACCACGCCTCTTCCTTCACTTTGGCCACGAAATTGAACGTCTTCCGGACGAGCCGGAGGCATCAGGGGCATCAGCGGTGATCGCGATGATGGGGGCACCGCAAATAAACGTCGACGACCGCTCGCCTCCCGCACTCCCTTGCCTGGAGGCGGGGTCAGACTCTAAATATTCACTTTTGCCAGCGTTGCCGCGCAGGCTCGGTGCCGCCAGAAAAGTGAATATTTAGAGTCTGACCCCCGTATCGCCGCGGCCGGCTGCGCGAGGGATACTACTTTGACCACAAGGCGTCGATCATCTCAACCGTCCGATCGACCAGCACCTGGCCCCCCTCGGGTCCGACGCGGCTGCTCTCGACTACGGCGCTGTAGCCGCCGCCGCGCACCGCGCGCTCGCTGGGCAGGTACGTTCCCGGCCCGGCGAGCTGGATCACCAGCGTCTGCACGGCCTTGCTCCGGGCCTTGATGCGAACGGCGTAGTCGGTGAACAGCTCGAAGGGGTCGGTGGCCACGGCCACGTCGCCCAGACGCAGCACGTGGACCTCGGCGTCGTGGAACCGGCGGTCCTCGCGGTTCTCGTAGCGATCGACGACGGCCTGGTGCCACGCCATGCGCCGCTTCTGGCGGGGGTCGCCGGACAGGGACTCCACGGCCGCCTTGGCCCGGGCGTATTCCTCCTCGGTGACCATGCGCATGGGTAGCTGCAGGTCCTCGACCCGGTGTTTGAGCACCACGTCGGTGTGCACGTCGTCCTTGACGACCTCGTACACGTCGTCCACGGCGCGGACGATCCGCCGGGCGATCTCCTCGAGGCGCGTCAAGCCGCGGAGCTGTCGCATCCGCTCCTCGGCGACCTTGCGGAACATCAGGTGGGGCGACTGGTCGCCCGACCCGCCCGCAAGACCCAGCACGCAGAGGTCCTCCGAGTAGTGGGCTTTGAGCCCCTGGCGGACCTCGTGCCAGAAGTCGGCATTGACGGCCGAGCGGCTCTCGACCTCCTGCGACGGGCAGGCGACGTTGATCGCCATGGCCAGCGGCTTTCCCCCGCGGTCGAAGAAGAAGAGCATCTCGACGCCGTGGTCCTCGTAGCCTTCGATGTGGCGGAAGGTGGGCACGTTGGTCTTGCCGTACATCTGGGCCGAGCCGTTGGCATAGACGGCACGCCGGTTGTGGCCCACCACGGCGTGGCCCAGACCCCAGGTCACGCCGCCGGGTTGGCGGCCCTGCCACGCCTCGGCGACGATCGTGCCCAGGCGCTCGATGAGGAACTCGACGTACTCGCCGGGCTGCATCACGCCGTCACTGGGGATCTCGTACTTGCCTTCGAGCATCACGGGGGCCGTGTGCGTGTGCGTGGCGCAGAGGAAGACCTTGCGGCCGTCGAGGTCCGGCAGCCGCGTCTTGAGGTGCTCGCGGAGCTTCTCGATGATCCCTTCGCGGATCGCGACCAGGTCGCAGGAGACCATCACGGCCGCGTCGAGTCGCTCGTCGCCCCGGCGGGCTTCCAGGGCCAGGGCCGTGGCGGTGACCGGGCTCTCCACGTTTCGGGCGACCCGGGTGTGGAACTGGCCCGACAGGGCCACCGGCTCCGACGGCGTGATGCTGCACGAGGCCGCGCCGACGAGAAGCTCGGCCGCCCCCACCCCGGCGCCGGGCAGCAGGGCAACACTGAGTAGCACGAGCAGGGCCGCCGGTTTTCGCAGTGCAGTTCGCATGGCACACCTCCCTTTTCAAGAAGTCGGACGAGCGACGGCTGGCACCCGGCCGCCGGACCCAATATGATGGTTGGCGCCGTCGGCGTCAACTTCGCCCCGCGTTCCGCAGCCCGTTTTCGCAAGACAAGCCGCCCCGAGGAGGAGAGCCATGCTATCACGCCGCGTACGCTGCGCGTGTGTCGTTGCCCTGCTGCTTTCGCTGACGGCATCAGTTTCTGCGAGTGCGACGCCGCAGTACGAGCCGGTGCCCGCCAAGCTGGTCCATCCCCGCGACGGGCTGGGCAACGTCCTGACTAAGCTCGAAGCCGGCAAGGAGGTGAAGATCGCTTACCTGGGCGGGTCGATCACGGCCGCCCGCGGCTGGCGCGTCAAGACGCTGGCCTGGTTCGCCGAGCAGTTCCCCGACGCCAAGCCCAGCGAGATCAACGCCGCGATCGGGGGCACGGGCAGCGACCTGGGTGTCTTCCGGTTCGGCCACGACGCGCTTCAGCACGGGCCGGACCTCGTGTTCGTCGAGTTCGCCGTCAACGACGGGGGCGCCGCGCCCGAACGAATCTGGCGGGCCGTGGAGGGCATCGTGCGCCAGACCTGGGCCGCCAACCCCCGGACCGACGTCTGCTTCGTCTACACCTACCGCGTGGGCTACGAGAAGGACCTCGATGAGGGTCTTTGCCCCCGGGCGGCATCGGCCATGGAGATGCTCGCCGAGCACTACCGCATTCCCGCCGTGAACGTGGCCCTGCGCGTGGTCGAGCTGCACGCCGGGGGCAAGCTGATCTACAAGTCCGACGAGCCGGCGCCCGAGGGGGTGATCCGTTTCTCCAAAGACGGCGTCCACCCGCTCGACGAGGGCCACCAGATATACACCGACGTGATTGCCGACGCGGTGACCGCGATGCGCGGCAAGGTGCAGCCGGCCGATCACGGCGCGAAGCTCGCCACGCCGTTCGTCGAGGACCATTGGCAGGCGGCCAAGATGGTGCCCATCACGGAGTCGATGCTCACCGGCACGTGGCAGCGGCTCCCCGAGGACAATCCGCTCGCGCGCCGCTTCGGCAACCGCATGGGGGCGCTCTGGGAAACGACCCAGCCGGGCAGCAAGATCAGCTTCCGGTTCCGGGGCTCGCAGGCCAAGCTGTACGACCTGTTGGGGCCGGACGGCGGGCAGGTGATCGTCACCGTCGACGGGCAGACGCGCGAGAAGCCCGTGCCGCGCTTCGACAGCTACTGCACGTACCACCGCATCGCCACGCTGCACGTGGCCTCGGGTCTCGACCCCGAGCAGGTCCACACGGCCGTCATCGAGGTCCATCCCGAACAGCCCGACCGCTCGTCCGTGGCGTTTCGGCTCAAGGACCCGGAGACCGAGCTTAAGGCCCCGAAGTACCAGGGCACGAAGCTCCGGGCGAGCCAGATCCTGCTGCTCGGCGAGCTGGTCGAGCCGTAGGCGGTCGGCCCGGAGACTGCGAAGGAATGTCGGGACGCGTTTCGGGGCCCTCGCAGCACAGGAGGCAGGCAGAATGCGAACCGCAGCAACGGCACTGACGGTCGTGGCCGGCCTGCTCGCTGCCGCGGCCGGTGCCCAGGACACCGCCGTGCTCGAGGTGAAAGGCCGGGGCGTGGAGGGCAAGCCGCCTTATCGCGGCGGGGGCGCCGTGAGGTTTCTCGACGCCTCGTTGGGCGCCCAGGTTGTCCACTACGACCGAGGCGAGCGGATCCGTCTGCCGCTGGCGGTCCGCTACGAAGTGCTCCGGCCCGCACCGATCGTGCTCACCTCGCGCCTGGGGACGGAGCATTGGCGCCTGTACGATTTCGGGGCCGAAACGATCACCGCGATGTACGCCGACGAGAAGATCGACCTGGCCCAGCCCGGCGTTCACACCGCCGAGGCCGACAGAGCATGGTTCGGCGCCCACTATGGACCGCTACCGACCGCCGGGCTGGTGGGGATACGCGGCCACTACTACTTCCTCATCGACAAGCCGGGTGGGGACTGGCTCGACGTGACCGACCCGCCGCTCTTCTTCGATCAAAGGGAGGTCGTGCGAAAGCTCACCTTCACGCTAGCCGACCTCTCGGAGTGGTCGCTGGCGATTCCCGAGATCCAGTCGACTTGGGAGCCCGGCGGGCCGGTGCGCGTGAGGGTCACGATCACCGACGCCGCGGGCAAACGGCTGCCGGTGGTCAACGTCCCCGTAAGCGCGGCAGCGGGCGACTGGCGCACGGAGCTGAGCACGGAATGGGGACCGCTGAACCAGCCGAGCGGCTGGATGCGCGGCGAGCTGCCCGACGAGGTGCCCGAGAAGCTCACCGTCGAGGGCGTGGTGACCGTGCAGGGGCCCGACGGACCTCAGAAGCGGCCCCTAAGCGCGGTCTTCCAGCGCGACGACGGTCTCATGAGCGCGGAGAAGCTGAAGATCGCCCAGCAGGGCTACGAGCTGCCTCGCAGCGCCGAAGGCGCGGTCCGCGAGACCCGCGCCCTGTGGGTCGCTCCCGATGACATCGCCACGGCCGAGGACATTGACAAGCTGGTGGAGCGCTGCAAGCGGGCGCGCCTCAACGTGATCGTGCCCGACGTGTTCGTGCGCAACACGCTGGTGGCCAAGAGCCCGCTCATGCCGCCGCCGAGTGACGCGGAAAGAGGCTTCGATGCGTTGGCGACGTTGATCCAGAAGGCCCACGCGGCCGGGCTGGAGGTCCACCCCTGGTTCTGCGTGACCTACCGCGACGGGCACTTCCGCACGTGGTTCCGCGAGAAGCACAAGGCGTCCGTGGACATGGTCGACCCCCAGGGCAAGGTGATCGGGCTGGGCGCCGACGTCCACCGGCCCGAGTACCGCGACTTCATCGTGGACCTGATGGTGGGCGTGGCCCGCGACTACGAGGTCGACGGCATCCACCTGGACTACATCCGCTCGATGGGTCGCTGCTTCTGTGCGGCCTGTCGGGAGGAGTACGCCGCGCAGTTCGGCGGCCCGCTCGACGAGGCGACCGACGAGCAGTGGATCCGCTGGCAGCGCCAGGCGATCGGCGAGATCGTCCGGCGCACGGCCGAGGGGGTCCGCCGGGAACGACCGGCGGCGATCATGTCGGCGGCCGTGTTCGCCGGCCTCCGCGGCGGGGCGTTGCAGGGACAGGACCCCGCCGGTTGGGCCCGCCGGGGTTGGCTCGACGTCGTCATCCCCATGGACTACCGGATGCAAACCTTGGAGGTGCGCGCGCACGAGCGGGAGTTCCTCGAAGCCCTCGACGAGGACGACCGGCTGGTCACCGGCTTGTCGCTCTACATGCGGGCCGGCGACGACGTGTTGTCCCGGCCGCCGGAGCTGGTCCGCGAGCAGATCGATCTGGTCCGCCGCATGGGCATCCACGGCTACTGCCTGTTCTGTTACCGCTACCTCAACGACGAGCAGCTTGGGATGCTCTGCGACGCGCTGAACACCGAGCTGGCCGTGCCATACTTCCGATAGCGTTCGACCCGACCGCGGAAACGCTACACCTGCAGAACCCAACGAAGACGGAACGAAACATGAAACAGACCGCGATCTTCCCCGGGCGCTACGTTCAGGCGGAAGGGGCTCTGGCCGAGTTGGGCGAGGAGGTGGCCCGGCTGGGAAAGGCCGCCTTGCTGATCGCCGGCGGCACGGCGGGCCGCTCGATCGTCCCCCGACACGCGGGCGCTTGGGGCGGACAGCTCGCGGTTTCGGCCGAGGCATTCGGCGGCGAGTGCTGCGACGAGGAGATCGAAAGGCTTACCGCAATCGCGCGCGAGCGGGCCTGCGATTGCATCGTCGGCATGGGAGGCGGCAAGGTGATCGACACGGCCAAGGCCGTGGCTCACGCAGCCGGCGCCCCCGTGGCGATCGTCCCGACGATCGCCTCGACCGACGCCCCCACCAGCGCGGTCTCAGTCATCTACACCAAAGAGGGAACATTCTCCCGGTACTTGTTCCTGCCTCGCAATCCGGACCTGGTCCTGGTCGACTTGCGCGTGATCGCCGAGGCGCCGGTCCGGTTCCTGGTGGCCGGAATGGGCGACGCCCTGGCCACCTGGTTCGAGGCGGAGAGCTGCCGCCGGGCGTATGCGCCCAACCAGTGCGGCGGGACGGCCACGCTGGCCGCGTGCAACCTGGCCCGGCTCTGCTACGATACGATCCTCGAATACGGCACGGCGGCCAAGGCGGCCTGCGAGGAGAACGCCGTTACGCCGGCGCTCTCGCACGTGGTCGAAGCCAACACGCTCCTGAGCGGCCTGGGGTTCGAGAGCGGCGGGCTGGCCGCGCCCCATTCGATCCACAACGGGCTCACGGTTTTGCCCGGCGCGCACGACTATTACCACGGAGAGAAGGTGGCCCTCGGCGTGCTGGCCGGGCTGTTGCTCACGGACCGGCCGGTCGCGCTGATCCGCGAGGTGTACGAGTTTTGCGAGGCGGTCGGGCTGCCCACGACGCTGGCCGAGATCGGCATCGGCGACGTCGGCGACGGGTCGCTGCGGCGGGTTGCCGAGGCGGCCTGCGCCGAGGGCGAGACGATCCATCACGAGCCGTGTCCGATCGCACCGCAGGCCGTGGTGGCCGCGCTGAAGACGGCCGATCGGTTCGGCAGGGAGCGGCAAGCCGCTCGGGACACAACCTAGAACGAAAAAGGGACCTGGTTTGTTTTGTGCGAAGCACCCTTCGGGCCGTTCCGGCAAGACAAACCAGGTCCCTTTTTCAGTACGGGAGGACATTGCCATGTGGAAGGGAACGCGTCGGGATTTCCTGCGAACGGGGGCCGCCGCGGCCGGGGCGGTCGGCCTGGGGCTCAGGGCGGCATGGTCTCTGGCCCAGGCGCCGGGGGGCGAACGCCCCCAACAAGACCAGGGCATCGAAGTGCTCAACCCGCGGGGGCGCGTGCCGCTCTCGTTCTTCATCGACGACTCGACCTGTCTGGTGAACATGGGCTACTACTGCATGCCCCAGTTCGCCACGGCCTGGCCCGACCGCGAGGCGTACAAGAAGCCCTGGCGGAGCTGGCCGCGCGAGATCCCCGACGCCTTCGTGCGCGAGTTCGGCGAGTGGTGCGCCGAGCACGGGGTAAAGGGCAAGTACAGCGTGGTGCCCTACCCCTGTTGCGTGGGCTGGCTCGACCGGGTGCTGCCCGGCTGGTCGCGGCGCGAGCTGCTGGAGAGCCTGAAGCTGGTCCGCGAGCTGATGACCCCCAACTGGGATATCCACCCCGAGATGATTACCCATACCCGGGTGATCGACCTTGGCACGGGCCGGCCGATGGAAGAGATCAGCTCGGCCACCATGGAGAACTCCTATCCCCGCGAGAAAAAGAGCGTCGACGAGCTGACCGCGTACATCGCCTACGCGCTTAAGATCCTGAAGAACTGCGATCTGCCGTGCGAGGGGATCACCACGCCGGGCGGGTTCGGCAACTTGGTCAAGTCGGAGCTGTCGCTGGCCGTGCGCGAGGCGGTGCGCGACGTCTACGGCGCCGAGCTGCCCCACTACTTCAAGTACGTCTCCGACGGCCAGCAGAGCACCGAACCGAAGCTGGAGCACGTCGAGGGCCTCGGCGGCGACGATCCCCGGGCGATCGTCAACGTGCCGGCCGGCACCGGCGACTGGTTCGGAAGCTGGGACGGCGACAATGAGCCCGAGGGCGATCGCTACGCCAACCAGGACGCCACCAGCGGACGCCTGGTCGAGCTGGTCGAGCGCGGCGAGCCGGCGGTGATGCTGTGTCACTGGCCGGGTTTATACACCCACGGCACGAAGAAGGGCTTCGAGCACCTCAAACGAGTCATCCTCGCGTTGGAAGGCCGCTACCGCGAGCAAACGATCTGGATGAAGATCAACGAGATCGCGCGCTACTGGGCGGCCAAGGAGCTGACGCGCATCGAGCGCCGTGGAGATCAGGTCACGCTGACGGCGCCGTTTGCCTGCCCGGGCTTCACGCTGCGTATCCCGCCTGGGGACGGCGCCCCGCCGAAACTGAGCCACGACGGCTCCCCGATGCCGCTTGAGGAGGCGCGCCGTGCCGCGGACCTCAAGCCGGGCACGTGGATGCGCGACGAGACCGGCCTGGCCGTCTGCTTCGATCTGCCCAAAGGCCGCACGGTGATGGAAGGCTGAGTTCCACTCTCGGTAACGCGTAAGCGATCTAGCGAGAACCTCTGTACGACGGCCTTCCAAGGCCGTCGAGGGCTTGGGTGCGACACCGACGGCCTTGGAAGGCCGTCGTACTTCGGACGGCTGAATTGCTGCGACGTTCGCAGTTTCACGGTCCAACCCGGCAGACACACGTTTGCAGAAAGGAGACCTGGCCATGGCACAACCAGCCGGCGAGTGGGAGGACAAAGCCGCGCCACCGGCAGCGACACGGCGCGGCAAAGGGGTCTCGCGCAGAGACTTCGTCATGGGTCTGGGCGCGGCGGGGGCAGGGACGCTGCTGTTGAGCCGCGCCGAGCAGGCACGGGCCCAGTACGGGCTCGGCTACGTCGACGGCCTCACCGGGGAACAGCTCGAGGCCATGTACACCGACCTATGGAAGATCCGCCTCTGGGAATCGAAGGTCAAGGACCTGATCCTCCAGGGCGGCTTCCGCGGCGTGGCCCATCTGTACGTGGGTGAGGAGGCCATCGCCGTGGGTGTTTGCCACGCGATGAAGAAGGACGACTACATCGCCAGCACCCACCGCGGACACGGCCACCTGATCGCCAAAGGGGGCGACCTGGGCAAGATGCTGGCCGAGATCCAGCACAAGGCCACCGGCTACTGCAAGGGCTACGGCGGCTCGCTGCACATCACCGACGTGAGTCTGGGCATCCTGGGGATGAACGGGATCGTGGGCTCTTCGCACCTGATTGCAGCCGGCGCCGCCTACGGCATCAAGGTGAAAGGGACCGACCAGGTGGCCGTCAGCTTCGGCGGAGACGGCTCGATTCAGGGGCCCTTCTTTACCAGCGCGGCCAACGCCGCGGCCACCTGGAACCTGCCCTGGATCGGCGTGATCGAGAACAACGCCTTCCAGATTTGGGTTCGGGCCACCGAGGTCTACGGCCTGGTGGACCTGGCCCGCCGGGCCGACGGCTACGGCATCGAGGGGCGCGTGGTCGACGGCAACGACGTGCTGTCGGTCTACAACGTGGCGCGATACGCCGTGGAAAAGGCCCGCGCCGGCGGCGGCCCCACCGTGATCGAGTGCAAGACCTACCGCTGGTACGACCACTACGGCGTGCGCGGGGCCAAGATCGGGGTCGACGGCGCGTTCGGGCTGGGCTATCGGTCCGACCGGGAGCTGCGCGACTGGATGGCCAAGGACCCCATCGCCCGGTTCCGCCGGTTCTTGTTGAGCGAGGACGTGCTCACGGCCCAGCGGGCCGACGAGATCGTCGCGGAGGTGCGCGAGGCGGTCGAGGAGGCCGCCCGGTTCGCCGAGGCCCAGCCGGTGCCCAAGCCCGAGGACGGTCTGCGGAACGTCTTCGCCGAGGGCGCGGTCCCTCTTCACACGAGCTAAGAAGGAGGCCCAAGCCATGCCTAAAAGCATCACCTACGCGATCCTTGAGGCCGTCCAGGGCGAGATGCAGCGCAACGAGCTGCTCACGCTGTTGTATGAGTATCAGAAGCCGTCGGCCGGCTGGGGCGGTCGCAGCATCAACCTGGACGCGGAGTTCGGCCCGCCGCGCGTGCAGTTCTGCGCGATCGACGAGGAGTGGATCGTGGGCGGTGCCCTGGGAATGTCCTTGAGCGGAGTCCCGGCCATCGCCCGAATCCCCAGCATGGCCACGTTCATTCCTTATGAGCTGATGTTCAACCACGCGGGCAAGCTCCGCCACATGACCGGCGGCCAGGCATCGATGCCCATGGTCCTCTGGGCCGATATGGCCCGGCGATGGGCCAGGCAGGGGGGCCAGCACGCCGACGCCGGACTCGAATCGGCCTACGCCCGGCTGGCCGGACTGAAAGTCGTGATCCCCTCGACGCCCTACGACGCCAAGGGGCTGATGATTTCCGCGATTCGCGACGTGGACCCGGTAGTATTTTGTCACTATCCGGTCCCGGCATCGGGTCCTGAAGTTCCCGACGAGCCCTACACGGTGCCGATCGGCCAGCCCGCCGTGCGCACCGAGGGGACTGACATCACCATCGTGGGTTACGCGCCCCAGACGGCCGAGATCGCCAAGGCCGTCGAGGAGTTGGCCAAGGACGGCATCAGCGCGGAGTTCATCGACCCCAGGACCCTGGCGCCCCTGGAGGGGGTGATGGAGCCGATCATCGAGTCGGTCAAGAAGACGGGCCGATTGCTGACCTCCGACGAGGGGTCGTACAACTTCTGCAACGGCGCCGAGATCATCGCCCGGGTGGCCGAAGCCGTGCCCGGTGTGCGCGTGAAGCGCCTGGCCTTCCCCGACGCCCCGCCGCCCGGCGCCCCGGAAATGATCGACTACATGAAGGTCGACGCGGCAAAGATCGCGGCCGTGGCAAGGGAGATGGTCAAGAAGTGAGCCGGCCGGATACGGTCGGCGACTGGAGGAGGCGTCTCCAGATGCCGACCGGACGGCGGTCGACACGGATCGGCGACTGGAGTCGCCTCCTACAGCGGCCTATCGGGATTCCTTCCCGACGGCACACACCAGCCCCCGGCCCTCGGTGCCGAAATAGACGCGCGAGCCGGACGCCACCGCGGGCGAGGTGATCGCTCCCATCCAGCCGGTCCGCATCCAGAGCTGCGTCCGGCCCCTGGCCGTGTTGTGGCGCATCAAACCGGTCTCGCCGGCGAACAGGACCGCGTCGCGGGAGACCAGCGGCGGCACGACGGCCATCGCGCCGGCCACGCGCTCTCGGACTTCGCCGCTTTCCGCGTCCATCAAGATCAGCTCCGAGCCGGTGCTCACGTAGGCCAGCGTGCCCCGGCGCAGCGTGAGCGGCCCGGCGGGCGGGCCGCCGTCGGTCGCCCAGATCCGGCTGCCGTCCAACAGGCGGAAAGCCGCCACTCCCGTCTCGTTTCCCAGGTAGATCGCCTTTTTCCAGGGCACGGGGCCCGTGGTTGGTGGCACACCTTCCAGCGCGATGCGCCACAGCGTCTTGCCCGTCGGACCGTCGAGCAGGACTAGGGCGGGGGGGTCGACGGTGGCCGCCACGGCCATGGCTTCGTAGAAGGCCGGCAGCCCTTCGACGCGGCCGATCTCGGCCCGCCATCGCACGTTGCCCTCGAGGTCGAAATACCCCAGAGCATCGGCGGCGTCGGCAACCAGCCCGCCGCCGTCTTCGCCCAGCACGAACAGGCCGGACGCCCCGGCGCCAATCGGCAGCTTCCACCGCGTGGAGCCGCTCTTCGCGTCCAGGCAGTGGAGGTTTCGCCCGGCGTCGCCCGGCCGGCCGTCGACGAAGCAGACCGCCTCGGGCGTGGCCCCGGGCGAGGTCCACACGCCGCCGGGCGTTTCGGCCGTCCAGAGTTCGGCCGGCCCCTCGCGTGACTCCGGGTCCTGCTCGAGACAAACCACCCCGCTGACTTCCCCGTGAACCGGCACGTAGATGCGATCGTCCAGGCAGGCCACCGGCGCGGTGACGAGCGCGGACGGCGGTCCGTTGGACTCGTCGATGTCGGGGAATCGCCAGTCGAACTTGCCCCGTTCGGGGAGCGGCTCGTCGTCGATCGCGCCGCCGCGTCCCGGCCCGCCGAGCGACCCCGGCCAGATCGGCTCCCGTTCCTCCTGCCCGGGCATACCCAACGAGAGCAGGCCGTCTTGGGGCGAGCCGACGTAGGCGTGTCCCCGGGCAACGGTGGGCGAGCCGAGGAACGGTCCTTGGAAGCCGAGCGTGGCTTCCCAGACCGGCTCGAGTTCCTCGGCCGAGAGGCCGTAGAGCTTGCCGCTCTCGGTGACCGCGTAAACGTGCTCCCCGGCCAGCGCCGGCGAGGCCACGACCGGGGCGTGGGCGTTGAACCGGGCCAGCTCCTTACCATCGAACGAGATGCAGTAGACACAGCCGTCGCGGGAGCCGAAGTAGAGCCGGTCCTCGCCCGCCGCCACGGCCCCGAGGATCGTCCGGCCCACGGCGTACTTCCACACGACGTTGCCGTTCTCCGGGTCGAGGCGCCACAGCTCGCCGATCGGGCCGAGGCGCTGCTCGGCGGCCGCGAGCTGTTCGGCGTCGGCCCCTTGCTCGCGGAGCTTGTCCAGCTCGATGCGCCGGACCTCTTCGGCCGACTGGATGAAGTTGCCGTTGCCCATGCCCACGAAGAGCCCCCCGCCGGCCACGGTGGCCGGGCCGAAGACCGGATAGGGCGTTTCCACCCTCCACAGCTCGCTGCCCGTCTCTGCGTCCAGGCAGCAGACGGCCTTGCCCCCCATCCCCAGGCCGACGAACACCTTGCGCTGCCAGGCCGCCGGCGAGGTCTCGGCGTCGGGGTAGCGATCCCCCTCGGCGTGCCAGAGCATCACGGGCCGGGCGCCCGCGTCGGGCTCCAGCCGAAAACAGTAGTAGCCGTCGTCGCCGGCGCCGATGAAGACCCGGTCCTGGTAGATACACGGGCTGGACTCGACGTGGCTGTTGGTGCGAAACGTCCAAAGGATCTCCGCGCCGCGGCGCACGTCGAGACAGACCACCCGGGCGTCGTCGGTAAAGTGCAGGCCCTCGCCGCAGACGAGGAACCGGCCGGAGACGGCGGGCGACGAGAACGTGGCGCGGAAACCCGACGGCGCCGTGCTCCACACCAGCCCGCCCGTGTCGGCGTCGAGGCAGTAGATCGCCCCGCGGTCGCGAAGCGGCCCCTTGTCGGCCGAGGTGACGTAGAGCCGGTTGCCCAGCACGGTGGGCGTGGAGTAGTACGTGGGTCCGCCACCCAGGAAGCTCCAGTTGAGCCCGCCGCGGGTCGGGCCGGGGGCGCCGTCGATGCTGCCGTGGCGCGCCAGCCCGCCGCCGAACATGGGCCACGCCTGGGCGGTCGCCTCCTCCTGTTGGACTTCCACCTCGCGCGAAGGCAACATGGCCCGGGCAAGGAAGATCGCCCCGGCCACCGCCGCCGCGAAGACCACCACCCCGAGCTTCTGCCGCCACAAGAGCTTCACCCCCGCCCAAATCGCCCGGGGCCGCAGCATCGCCAGCAGAGCCGCCCCCACGGCCAAGAGCAACGACGGCAACAGGGCCAGAAGCACCTGGAGCGGGCCGGTCAGGACGGGAACGACGGCGAAGAGGTCGGCGCCCATCATCATGTCCTCTTTATCGTTTTCTCTACCTTCTTCACCGTATGGAATACCACTCCGGCCCGTCCTCCAGGATCACCTCCTTCTGCTGCGGCTGCCCGCCGGGGAGCTGCCACTTCAGGGTGCAAGGGCCGGCCTCCAAGCGCGCGAACATCGCCGCCGACGTGCCGGGCGCGACGTTCCAGGCCCCCAACCCGCGCCCGTCGGCCTCGGCCGTGACCGTAAGCGGGCCGGCAAACGGGCAGGTCTCGGCCAGCGACACGCCCACGTACAGGCCGTCGTCGTATTCCTCGTCGCGCAACAGCGCCCAGACCTCGCCGTCCGCGAGCACCAGCACCATGTCCTGGGCCCCGTAGCCCGAAAACTCGGCCAGGCAGCCGGCCTGCTGGCCCGCGGCCGAAGCGGGCAGCCGGTTGCGCTCTTGGAGATCGAGCATGTGGGCATGGCCGAAGCTGCGGAACCCGCGGTTGAAGAAAATATGCGGCTCGCGGTCGGCGTAGAGCACCAGGATGTCCTGGCGCCCGTCGTTGTTTACGTCGCCGGTCATGCCGCCGACGCCTCCCCGCTGGGAGATGTAGGCGAATTCGCCGGAGACGCCCCGGGTTTCGACGAACTGACCCTGGCCCAGGTTGTGCCACAGTCGCGGCTCTTCCTCGGAGACGGCCAGGACGTCGAGCATCCCGTCGGCGTCGTAGTCGCCCAAAAACGCGGCCGACTTGCCTTTGCCGAGCATCACCGGGCAGGGCGCCGCCGCGGAAAAGATCGTCTCGCGGCTGCCGCGGTACAGCAGGCTGCCCCGTGCAAAGGGCTGGAGCAAATCGGGCAGCAGGTCGCCGTCGAAATCAGCGGCCAGGCACGGCCCGGCAGGCCCCCAGTCCGCATCGGTTGCCTCGTCGGTCAACGTTCTCAGCTCGGACGAGCGATCCTCCTTGATCAACAGCAACCGCGGCGCGGCCGGGGTGCTGATCACCAGCGCCACGCGGGCCGCCTCGCCCCCGTCGACCACGCACAGGCCGACGCAGCCTTCTTTGAGCGCGCCGGCCGGCAGAAGCTCGTTGGTAAGAAAGGTCCCGTCGCCGGTCTGTAGGTGCGCCACGAGCGACTGCCCGTTCCAGCTTGCCAGGTCCGGCCGGCCGTCGCCGTTGAGGTCGCCCCACGCGGCGGCGAGCGACTTCGACCCCAGCTTGCGGGCCTCGGTGCGGTCCTGGAACTGCTGCTCGTCCCGGTCGAAGCGGAACAGCCGGTCGCCCGCCGCGCAGGCCACGAACAGCAACGGGTTCCGACCCTCGTCGAGCCACACGGGCAGGGCCGCGCTCACCTTGCCCTCGAGCTTGGCCACTTTCACCTCGCTCCCCCAGCGCACGCCGGAGACTGCGGGCACCGTGGGATCGTCGCTGGAGAGGATGTATCGCACCGCCCGGTCGAGCATGTCGGTGCCGCCGGCCCAGGTCTGTTCCATGTGGTCGTCGATCTTCAGCACCTGGTAGTGTCCCGGTTGGTCGGAGTGCAGGGCGATCCAACGGCCGGACACGTGCAGGTACGCCTGGGCGTCGAGCTGCTTGCCGCCGGCGCCGGGGTCGAACGCGGGCACGCCGTAGCTGCCGCCCTCCCCCAATCCGGCCTCCTCAACGTACTCGCCGGTAAACAGGATCGCCCGCCCCCCGGCCGAGGCGGCCAAGTGTCCGCGGATGGCCTCGGCCTGCGCCGGCTGACTCGGGATTAAGAGATCCAGGCTCAGCGGCTTCTCGGGCTTCTCGCCCTTCAGTGCGTCGCCGACGGCCAGCGTGATCCGGTCGCCCTCGATCTTTTCGGGCACGTCGAGCACCGCGATCACGGCCGACTGCTCGACCAGGTGGATCGGAGTGAAGTTGGGGTTGATCAGAGCGGCGGCGGGCGTAGCGAGCCACCCGAGGGCCACGGCGGCCGCGATCGTCAGCGACAGGGGCTTGTTCATAGTTTCTCCATTGCGAATCTCAGGGAGTTCGTAGTGGCCGCATTCATGCGGTCCGCAGCCAAGGGCCGCCTTTCCACCGTAAGACCCGATGAATCGGGTCACTACAAACACGTTGCTGACAGCGTCTTACTCTCCGGCGGCGGCCCGGGCCACTTCGCCGGCCAGCGCGAACAGCCGGCCGTCCCGCTCCTGCCAGCCCGATGCCTCGAAGGCCAGCCAGTGACGCGGCTGGCCGGGTCGCGTTCTCAGGTAATACCGTGCCCGCTCGTCGAGCAGCTTCTCACAACGCCCGGCGAGCGCGTCGCCGAGCCGGTTCGCTTCGAGTGCTTGTTGGATGAAGATGATCGCCTCGGCCGTCTGCACGCCTTCGCGGAACATCTCCAGGCGCTCGTTGAACACGGCCCCCGCCGGGCCGGGTGAGAGCATGGCCATCACGCTGTTGGGCGGGCCCACGGCGAACTGGCTCGTACACATCGGCTCTCGCTTCCCGTCCGTCCCGACGGGCACCGGCCAGAAATCGGCCCCCACGCGCCCGATCCCGCGCAGGCCCCCTTGCAGCGCGGCCTCGGAGACCATCCGATAGGCCACCAAGGGGGAGTAGTCGCGAAGATGCCCGATGATGCCGGTCCCCACGCGCACGTTGGCCAGCTCGATCCGCGAGGCCCCCGCCGTCCACGCCCGGGGATAGAGCGGGTGGCGCTCGCGCAGATCGGGGTTGTAGAGCCAGCCGCACGACCAGACCCATTCGCTGTAGGGGACCGGCATCTCCCCCTCCAGCGCCTTGTAGCGAGACGGGTTTCCGTGGCTGGTGTTGATCCACTTGCCGTCGGGCCAGATCGCCTGGTAGACGCTCACGGTCTCGGGGATCGGGTCGCCGCAGTAGCGCGTGTAGCCCACGGCCGTCACGTCGAACCAGCCCCGTTTCTCCAGACGCTTGCGCACCTCCGTGAGCACGGGCCGCCAGAACGCCTCGTTCTCGGGCGTGCCGTAGGGAGGTTGGAGCATGGTGTCCAGCTTGCCGGTGGACGGATCGAGCACGCTTACCGGATAGTGCGTTTTTCCCTTCTGGCCCCACACGTTCAGGCGCAGGATGGCCGGCTTGCCCACCTCGGCTTCGTACAGGTCGAGGTAGCGGTCGAACACCTCGAAGTCGTAGCGGTACGAGCCATCGCTTTGCTTGATCCAGCGGACCATCGACTCGCGGTTGCCGAGGTTGGCCGCGCCGACGACCAGGTTCACCACGCAGATCTTGCCGGCCACCTGCGGCAGGATTTCCAGCGACTTGCCCATCAGCTCGAAGTGCTCCTCGGACCAGAGCGGCACGTCGTAATAGAGAGCGACCGACTCCTGCGAGGCGTATAGGTTGTGGTGCACGACGAACCGCTCGGGGTCGGGAACCTGCCAGTCGTGGACCGTAAGCTCCACGGGGAAGACCACGGGCTCCGCGCCTTGTGCCCGTACCGTCAGCGTGCCGCGGTACTCGCCCGGCGCCGCGTCCTTCGGAACGCGGACCGTGAGCCAGATCGGCACCGTCGCGCACGGGGCGGGCTGGACCTCCCGCCCGCGGAGATGGAACTCCGTGAGGGCGATCTCGCCGGGCGCGTCGTCCAAAAGCCGGTCGAAGCGGTACGCGCCGGCCCAGCTCGTTTCGGGCCGGGTCTGCTCGGCGTAACGCACCGACACGGCGGCCGCCGGGATCCTTTCGTTGCCCGTGGCGGAGACGAGGTCCGACGCTTCGGCGCGCAGCCCCGTGATCGTCCCGGCCGAGCTGACCGCCACCCGGCCGGAGAAGACGCCGTTCCGGGCCCCCACGATGCGAACCGGCCGGAGCTTCTCGCTCGGGTGCGCGAAGTCCCACGCCGTGAGCGTGCTGATCGGGTGAACGGCCCAGGCGTAAATCCCCTGTTCCGGCCCGGCGTTGGGGACGAGGCCCGTGTCGGGCTCGGCCGTGAGCCGGGCGGCGGCCACGCCGGCGTGCGGCCAGGGCGTGGGCGGGCCGCGCCAGGAGACGTTCGCCGCCTGCTCGGTCACCGCCAAGTCACGCACGGGCGCCGCGTGGACCTCGACCGCAATCACGTTCACACCGCGGCGGAGCATCGAGGTGGGCACGGCCACCCCCTCGGACCCCGGCGTGGGCGGCAGCTCGCGAACTCGCTTGGCCAGTGCCTCGGCGAACTGCTTCTCGTCCCCTTCGCCGTAGAGCTTGCCGTCGGGCCGTAGATAGGTCTCGTCGGGGTAACGATCCGCCAGCGTGTCGAAATCAAGCTGTCCCTTGGGAAGGTGGGCCCGCAGCAGCTCCTTGCCGTTGACGTACACCACTGCCCCGCCGTAGTAACGCAGCGCGAGCTTCAGCGCGCCCAGCTTCGACGGATCGCCGACCCGAAACTTCCCGCGCAGGCACACGATGTTCCACTCGGCCGGGTTGCCCGGCGTGTAGATCGAGCCGCCGTACCACTGGGCGATCAGCGCCGGCCCGCGGAACCGGGGCCACGCGCCGTCGTCGAACTCGGCGGCCGCCCAGTCGGCCGGCGGGCGCACCGAGGAGACGACCGGCACCGGCTGCGGCTCCTGCTCTGGCTCGCCCTCGCCCTCGCCCCGCTTTTTCTTCTCGGCCAAGAGCGGTTTGATTTGGCCGTCGGCCGACACCAGCACGGGCGTCTTCCAGCCCAGAAAGGCCCGGAACGAACCGCGGTCGAGATCCAGCACCACACTCGGCTCCGGGGTCTCCTCCTCCTCCGCCATCGTCGCAGTCGCCAGCAACAACACAATCGAGAAGGTGCTCATCAAGCTCCGCATGGGTGGGCCCTCCGGTGTAGGGTGCTCGATCGGGCCGCGTCAACAGGCGGGAGGAAGAGGCGACGGGCACCTTCTCCCTTCAACGGCCCGGTGGGTGCTTTGCACAAGAGGCGGGTTCGTTACACAAAGGTGCCCGTCACTTCTTCGCGATGCGCTTCAGCAGTCCAAGTGCTTCCGCGGTGAAGTGCCGGGCGGCAACGGGAGTGAATGGGGGCAGGTCCAAAATGCCGGGCACGGTCAGCGCCGCGTACTCTCCTCGCTCGTAGGCAGTCGGATCGGGCAGGTAGCCGACCATGGCGTCAGTATAGCCGACCGCCAGCGTGGGGTCCAACGCCGAATCCCGCCCGATCGCCAGCCCATAAAAACTGTACAGCTCGGCCGGGTGGAAGAGCAACCCGAGCCGGCCCAGGCGCAGCGCCGAGATCGGGGCGGCCAGCGTCGTGCGGCCCGGGTCCCAGCGGGCCGCGCTCTCGGCCCAATCGGCGGCGAAGCGGGCGTCGACGTAGCTGCCGCGGTTGCACTTCGGCGGGTCCGCCCGGTATGCCTCCAGACGCTGCCGGAACAAGGGAATGTCCAGCGGCAGCTCGACCTCGGCCGTCTCGCTCCACAGGCCGCCGGGCTCAAGCGGCCGGGCCGCGTCCAAGGCCGCGTCGATGCCCGCGCAAACCGCGCCGGCCACCTGGTCCGGCTCGCCCAGCCAGGGCTTGCCGCCGCCCGGGTTCACGTCGCCGCAGTGCCCCTGCAAAAACGACGGCGTGAGCTTATGGTCGTTTCGCACCTTCTCATCGACCAGCGCAGGCCAGTCGGGCCCCGCGTTGCCATCGGTGTAGCAGACCGGGTGGGCCGAGAAATGGTACCACACGAAGTCCCCCTTGCCCCCGGGCCGGCGGAAGAGCAGGGCGGAGAGCATCGTGTCGAGCCAGCGCTCCTCGTCGGTCGAGTCGGGCCCGAACTCGGCGTCGGTCTTCCACTTCGAGGTCGTGCGGTTGAAGTTCCCATCCACCACCCGGTGCCGCCCCAGCAGCACCTCGGCCGGAGCCAGGTCGTCCCGCGCCGCCGCCACCGCGCGGACGATCTTCTCCTGCACGTCGGCCATGTACTCGGCCGGCATCGCGCCCCACTGGCGCAGGTAGCGGAACGAGGGCATCGAGTGCGTGTGCGTGGCACACAGTCGCACGTGCTCGGCCGGTATCCCCACCTGCCGGGCCACGCGCCGGGCCGTCTCCTGAGCATACTGGCGAGAGACCGCACACACGTCGAGCGATACGATGGCCGCCGCCACCTCTCCGTGCCTCAGAACCAGGGCCCGGGCCACGGTCGCGTGGCGAACGCCCGTCACGCGACGCTCGTTGCCCGGCGCCCGGTGAAACCCCGCCAGCTCGATCCCCAGCGGCGGCGACGTGTCGACCACCCCCATACCCGCCTCGATCTGCGGCGCCGCCTCCGCCCCACAACACCGCCGCGCCCAAGCCCCCACCCCCAACAACCCCCCGCCCGCCGCCGCTCGCTTCAGAACGTCGCGTCGCGTAATGCGGCCTTTGTCTCGGCTTCTATGGGCATCAGGCATGACGGGCTCCTCTATTGACGGGCGTGGCTGATACACGGGTGCCAGCGGCAGCTCGCCTGCCGCTGCTTCGAATCGCAGGGGCGGGCAAGCCGCCCCTGGCACCCAAGCGATCATCGGCAATGCAGTCGCCAATAACACGTAGCGTACGCCCCCGTGCAGAGAAGTCAAGCGCTCCGAACCCCGTGCCGAACCGGGTGCTTCCCGCCGTTCCGCGCGCTGCGATTGCGGCACCCGGCCGGTTCGGGTAGAGTGGGAAAAGGGGTCAGGACCCTTTTGTGCGAAGCACCCTTCCGGCCGTTCCGGCAAAAGGGTCCTGACCCCTTTTCCCGGCGGCGCGTTGGCGGAGCGAGGTGTTTTGGGCGATGGGCGGTGTGCGTAACCTACTCTGGGCGTGGGCCCTCTGCGGCGCGGCGGTTCCGGCGATCGCGCCCGGCGCGGAGACGGAGGAATACCTGGGCCCGTGTGCGCTGGTGGCGTCGAAGGACGGCAAGACCCTCTACGTGGCCAACACCGACGCGCGCCAGGTGGCCTTTGTCGCGCTGCCCGAGGGGAAGGTCGTGCGCCGCGTCGATATGCCGGTTGGGCCGACCGGCCTGGTCTTGAGCCCCGACGGCACGCGCCTGTTCGTCACCTGCGCGGCGCCGAAGAGCACGGTGCTGGTGCTCGACACGGGCACGGGCGAGGCGCTTGAGTCGATCGCGGCGGGGCACACGGCCATGGGGCCGGCCACTACGCCTGACGGGAAGCGGCTCTTCGTCTGCAACCGCTTCGACAACGACGTGTCGGTGATCGACCCGGCGGCGGGCAAGGAGATCGCGCGGGTCGAGGCCGTTCGCGAGCCGATCGCCGCGGCAGCGACACCCGACGGCACGAGGGTGCTGGTGGCAAATCACCTGCCCGACACGCGGACCGACATGCACTTCGTCGACCCGGTGGCCCCGGTGCTGACGGTGATCGACACGGGGACTCTCAAGCCCGGCGAGATCAAGCTCCCCCACGGCTCGCACAGCCCGCGGGGCTTGTGCGTCTCGCCCGACGGGAAGCACGCCTACGTGACCCACCTGCTGTGCAACTTCGAGCTGATGCCCACGCAGGTCGACATGGGGTGGATTCACGTCAACGTGCTGAGCGTCATCGACTTGGAGCAGAAGGAGCTGGTCAACACGGTGGGGCTGGACGACATGCTCGAGGGGGCGGGCAATCCCTGGGGCGTGGGCTGCACGGCCGACGGCAAGTCGATCTGCGTGGCCCACGCCGGCTCGCACGAGCTGAGCGTCGTCGAGGCCCCGGCCCTGCTCGGAACGCTGGTGCAGATGTTCATCTCGCCGCTGATGGGGGCCATTCCCGACGACCCCACCAACGACGTGCGCCCGCCGAGGCGGATCGCGCTGCCGGGCAAGGGGCCGCGCGGGCTGGCGGTGGTCGGCTCGAAGGTCTACGCCGCGCAGTACTTCAGCGACAGCCTGGCCGTGGTGGACCTCGAGGCCCCGGCCGACGCGAAGCCGGGCGTGATCCCCCTGGGCCCCGAGCCGGAGCTGAGCGTGCGCCGGCGCGGCGAGCTGTTGTTCAACGACGCGACGATCTGCTACCAGAACTGGCAGAGCTGCGCGAGCTGTCATCCCGACGCGCGGACCGACGCCCTGAACTGGGACCTGATGAACGACGGCCCGAGCAACCCCAAGAGCACGAAGAGCATGATCCTGGCCTTCGAGACGCCGCCGACGATGGCTGAGGGCGTTCGTCCCGATGCCAAGGCGGCGGTTCGCGCGGGCCTGGACCACATCCTGTTTGCCAACCGGCCGGAGGAGGAGGCCGCGGCCATCGACGTGTACCTGAAGTCGCTCGAGCCGGTGCCCAGCCCGCACCTGGTCGACGGCCGGCTCAGCCCGGCGGCCGAGCGGGGCAAGAAGCTCTTCGAGAGCCACGACGTGGGCTGCGGCAAGTGCCACCCGGGGCCGCTTTATACTGACCGCAAGATGCACGACGTGGGCACGCGCAGCCCGTTCGAGTACACCGACCGCTTCGACACGCCCACGCTGGTCGAGGTCTGGCGCACCGCGCCCTATCTGCACGACGGGCGCTACAAGACGGTCAAGGACCTGATCGCCGAGGGCAAGCACGGCAAGAGCCGCGGCCGTATCGAAAAGCTGAGCGACGAGGAGATCGACGACCTGGTCGAGTTCGTGCTGTCGCTGTAGGCGAAAAGGGGGAAATCACTGATTATGGCAAAGACGGGGAGCTGATAGTCAGTGATGTCCCCCGTTTTCCGGCGCTATGGCAGCGAAAACCTGAGCTAGAGCGAAAAATCCGGCCCGAAGTCGGTTGACAAAGAGGAAGTGTAATGATAAGATCCGTTCCGTTGCGAGAATACATTGACCTATGCTGACGGCAAGTGCGAAGTGTCGGACATATCGCCCTGCCCTCGTAGCGGAGGGAAGCAGATGGCAAGCAGTGCGGGGCAAACAGGCAATCCGTGGAGCGTCTCTGTCATCACGTTACTAATCTCCAGCCTGTGGTGTCAAGTAGCTCCTTGTAGAGAATGGACCGATGCGACTGGCGCGTACAAGCTTGAGGCGGAGTATGCGGGCTACATCAACGGACAAGTGCGACTAAGAAAGGAAAGCGGAGAGATTGTTAGTGTTCCCATCACGAAGCTGAGTGAAGCCGATCAAGAGTTCATCAAGTCGAAGTCGCGGACTGTGGGTCGACCGACGTTGAATCAGACGAACGACCGCGGGGACGTTGATGATCCGGGAGATCCGAAGCCCGGTTCCAAACCGCAGTTTGACACACCGTTGGGATACTACGTCGAGACACTGAAGCTCGGGGCCCCGGTGGTTCCTGGGCGATTGCTGACGGGCGCTACTGGCTTCGATCCGGATAATATGACTCCAACGTACGAAGACGTCACCTGGGAGAGAAGCCCTGGCAACATGTTTGTGTACCTACACTTCTATGCCCAGGCGCCAACTAAGAAAGCGTTTGAAATAAAGGAATGCATGCTCACGGCGGATGACATTCCTTGTTTCGTGATGGGATACAAACGGAAGCTGACTGATGCGAGAACGGAGGGAATCGGGCATTTCAATGCGGTCGAGCACGCTTGGTCGGGCAGCACTTACCTGTTGTTTGAAGTGCCCCGCCATAAGCAGAAGTATGAGTTCGTCTATAAAGACAACACACTCCCGTTGAAACTCCGTCTGCGTTGATCGGCTGCTACTATCGCGCCTCTCCTAGAACTGCGCGACGCGATTGGGAGGCAATCCAACCGCTCAATCGCCCCAACACCTTTAAGCGGTAGGTCAGTTCCGGGGGGCGGTATCGAGCCGGCCGACCATTTCGGGCACTTCGTTCTTTGCAGCATCTTTGGCGTCGGGCGACTCGCGGGCGATCTCCTCGGCAAGCTCGGCCAGGCGGCCGCGGAGCGCCGGATCCACGTTGTTCAGGTGGGCGGCCAAACGCTGGACGCTTTGGTGCTTCACCTCCGCCGTGCGCGAAAGGCTGCCCACGAAGGCCAGCGACTGCAAGAAGTTCATGTCGGCCACCTTGCCCAAGAGCGGATGGACCGCCTTGCTCAGCAGCTCGGCGGGCAGGTGGTCGATGCTCAGGAACACGTCCAGGCGCGAGGTGATGTAGTAGCGGCCGTTCGGCTCGCGCACGTAGCCGGTCTTGAGAACGGCCAGGGTTTTACCCCTAACCGGCCGCACGAACATCGGGCCGTCGTAATTCCCCTCGCCGTAAATCAAGTGGGTGTCGTGGCTGTCGTAGAGGAACTCGACCGTGCCCTCGGTCCCGGCCGGCTCGATGACCTGATAGCGCCTCCCCTCGATCTGCTTGAGCTGCAATTGGCTGATCCGCAGCACCTCCCAGATGTTCACGACCACGTCGGGGTGCTGCACCAGGAACAGGTATAGATCGGGGTCGCAATCGACCACCTTCACCGGCATGCGGCGAAACAGGCTCGCGTCGGAGAGCACCGCCCGAACCTTGGCCCGCGCGTCGGCGTCGAGTCGTTCAAAGGGGATCGACTGGATCGCGCTCTGCCGGGCGGCCGCGCTGGTGTCGGGCTGGAAGGGATCGGGCCGGGCCTCGGCACGTTGGAAAGGGAGCTTCGGAGCCGCAGCCCGGAGCGTATCGGGCCGCCCCAGCAGCACCACCGCGGCCCAGGCTGCGGCGAGCACCACGCCCGACCAACCGGCTGTCCGAGACATTCCCCCTCGCCGCGCCGTCGCACGCGGCGCCCGAGCAACAACCCGCGCTGCCATGTTCCCCCCTTCGACTGGTCTCCCTCAGCGGCGCCGGCCTGTTCCGCGTCCCGGCCCGTATTGATTCTTCGGCTCAAGCAGGCTGTTCCGGTCAGTGAAATCTTGCGGGCACCACCGAGAGCTTGATTGGAAAAGTTAGGGGGAATGGGGAAAGTAATTCGGCCGCGGAATGGCCTTGCCGCCGCGGCACCGTTTGCGGAGAATGCCGCCCCCTACTTGTTCCCCCCTGGCGGCGACCGATGAAACCGCTCAGATTCCTCCTCGTTGTCGGGCTGCTGGCGGCCGGGCTCGCCGGCGCGGCGGTCGGAGTGCGTTGTGCGTACTTCCGCATCGCGGCCGCGTATTGGCGCGGTCAGATCGAGACCATGCCGGAGGACGGGGCCCACGACGTTTTGCGCCGGGTGGCCGCGTTGGGCGACTCGGGGTTGGATGTGGTGGTCGAGGCCCTGGGCTCGCCGCGCGGGCCGATCGCCGAGGCGTCGCTGGGCGTTCTGGTCGAGCGGCTCGCAGCTTGGCAAGCGTCGCCCACGGCCGAGAGCTGCCGGCTCCAGGCCCGGTTGGCCCGATCCCTGGCCGAACGGACCGCCGATTTCGAGTCCAAGGGCCGCGATCGGGCCGCCCGGCTGGCCGCACGCATCCTCCTCTGGCTTCCCCCCGAGAAAGTGACCGATCGCGCGGCGGTGATCGCCGATTGCGGCCGGGTGCTCCGGGCAGCGGGGCCGAACAGAAACGTCCCGCCGCCTGAACCTTTCACCGAGGAATTGGCCGCTTCGTTTTCGAGCGGGGAGCCGGGCCCCGGCTTTGCGCCCGAACGCGAGCTGGCCGGGATGTCGGAACCGTCGTTGGCCGAGTTGGGCCGTCGGGATCCGGACCGTTGGACGCCCGAGCCGTCGGTGCCGGTCGTGGTGCCGCCGGAGGCGAGGATCGGCGACGGCGTGGACGATGACTCGCCGGCGCGGCGGCTCCCCCCGCCACCTTCGAACCCACCGGCCGACCCGGCCGCCGATCCACCCGCGAAGCCGAACGCCGACGAATCGTCGGGCGTCGCGTCGGTGGACGACATGCCCGGAAAGACGGACCTCGAGCAACCCGGCACCGTGGAAGCGGTCCCGCCCGGGCTCCAGCCGCCGCGGCTCTCCGACGCCGCCGGTGGGCAGGTCGGGGAACCGAACGGGGCCGGGGCCTCGCCCTCAACGCTTCCGGCCGAGGTCCACCAGGACGCGGAGCCGCTGGACACCGAGGATTTGGCCACGGCGGAGACCGTCGAGCTGATGCGCCGTCTCCGGGAGCCGTCCTCTGCTGAATCCGCCCGCGCCGAGCTGGTCCGCCGGGGGTTCACGCCCGTTCACCTGGAGCTGGCCGAGCGGCTCTTCGATCCGCAGATCGAGGGCCGCGTGCAGCTCGTCCGGCTGCTGCCGCGTTTGAGCTCCGTCGATGCGGACCCCTGGCTGTGGCAGCTTGCCCGGGACCCGGAGGTCCGGGTGCGGGCCGAGGCGATCGCGGCCCTGGCCACCAGCGGCCACCCCGCGCTGCTGGAGCGGCTGGAGCGTCTGGCCCGCGAGGACCCAAGCCCCCAGATTCGGGGCCAAGCGGCGCAGATCGCCCGGATTCGCGAGAGGCGGCTCCGCTAACGAAAAAGGGACCTGGTTTGTTTTGCCGGACAAGACAAACCAGGTCCCTTTTTCGTTGCCCCGCGCCGACTTGCCGGCCGGGGGCTTCTGCGATATGTTGGAAAGTAGCGGAGGGCCTTCTCGTCCCCGGATACGGGGGCCTCGGGCCGTACGGCGCTCCCTGGGTCAGCCAAGGGCAGCGACCCGTTCCATGGCTCCGCAATCATGTTCGCCCAGCACCACACCGTTCATGCCGCCTCGGATCAGGCGGCGGGGGCCGCGCGGTTCCGACTGCGGCCCGCACCTCGCGATTGGCGAGAACTCTACCTGCGCCGGCGCAAGCCGGACCTTTGGGCCGGTTGGGGTATTTCCGGAGTGCTGCACGTGGCGACGCTCCTGGCCCTGGCGGCCGCGCTCTTGCCGCTCGATTTGGGCGAGTCCTGTGCGCTGTTGGTCGAGATGTCGCTGGCGCCGGAGGAAGAGCCCCTGGCCACGTTCGCCATGCTCCCCGAGGCCGGGGAAGAGGAATCCGGCGAGTCGGCCGGGCTGGAAGAGGTGCTGCTGGAGGAGCTGGCCGATCAGTTCAGCGCCGAGCTAGCCACCGCGACCGGCGGCGGCGCCCACCAGCAGCAGGGCGACGACCAAGAGCGTGCCTCGCCGGGCAAGCGCGGCGGCCCGGACGGCGACGCCGGACCCAAGGCCGAATACTTCGGCACCGTGGCCTACGGCGACCGCTTCGTCTACGTGCTCGACATGTCGGGCAGCATGAACGAGTGCAGCGGAAAAAACACCAACCGTTTTGAACGGGCCGTGGCCGAGCTGACGAGCTCCGTCGGGCGGCTCCGCGACGACCAGTGGTTTTACGTCATCCTTTTTTCCGACAAGACCCGTCGGATGCACGACGAGACTTTGCCGATTCCCCAAATGGTACAGGCCACACCGGAAAACAAGCTGGCGCTCCGCAAGTGGCTGAGCATGATCCAACCGAGCGGCGACACCGACCCCAGGGACGCCCTCTGCCTGGCGTTCAAGATGCGCCCCAGCGCCATCTTCCTGCTTTCCGACGGGGAGTTCAACGGCCACAAGCACGGGCACAAGTGCAGCGTGCTGCGCGGAAACCCCAAGGTCGACGAGGTGATAGCCCAAAACAACACGGCCGGGTCACCGATCCACAGCTTCGCCTACGAAGTCCGCGACGCCCGGGAGAGGATGAACTCCCTGGCCAGGCAGACGGGCGGGGTGTATCGCTTCATACCCGCGCCGGACGACCCGGAAGAAACGGGTGCGCCGGCAGTGATCGTACACGATCGCCCGCCGCAGGCGCCGGCGCAGCCGGCGCCTCCTTCGGTCCCGCCCGAGAAACGGGCCCTGCAGTTGCTCCTGCTTGCCGAGTCCCTTGAGTCGGCCGGCAAACGGGACAAGGCGCTGGAGCGGTATCTTGACTTGATACGGGAGTTTCCCGACACCCCGGCGGCAGTGCGGGCCGAGGCCAACGCCGAGCGGCTCGCGCCCACGGATAAGAAGGTGCTGTGACGTGAGTGTAGAGCTTGGCAAGACCAAGAGAGAAAGCCTGAGAGATAATGAGGGGGAGAGAGGGGAATACGGAGCCACTCCTCCCGTCTTTCCTTCGCTCCATCTCTCTGTCTCTCCATCCCTCTGTCCATCTCGCTCCCGTGATCCTTCGATAAGCACTATGGCGGCGTGGCTCGTCCTGGCGGCGCACGGCATCGCGGACCTGGCGCTGTATCTCCTGCCGTGGCACTTCGAAGGGCGGACGCTTGTCGTGGTCCAGACGCTGCCGTTTGCCCAGGTGAGTCTGCTGGGCTGGTGGGCCGGGCTCTCGACGCGGCGATTCCACCTCCGCTTCGCCGCCGCGGCGGTGGGCACGGCCGCGGCGTGGCTGGTGCTGGTCGCGCTGCTCCCGCTGGTGTCGGTCCACAGCAGGATAGCGGCGGGGCTGCTGCTGGCCGTCTCGACCCAGGGGCTGCTCACAATGCTGGGGGTCGTGCTGATGCGGGCGCTGCGCCCCCGCTGGGCCTTCTGGCTCGACGAGCCGAACGAGGAAGACCCGGGAGTGCAGTACGACCTCCGCTCGCTGCTGCTGTTGACCGCGGTGGTCGCCCTGCTGATGGGGCTCCTGCAAATCGTGGCCCGAGGGCTGGCTTGGCAGGACGTGGTCGAATCGGAGTACTTCGCGTTCATGCCCGTCTTTGGCACGTACCACGCCCTGGTCGCCCTGCTGGTGTTGGCCGCCTTGGCCGGGCGGCGGCGAGTCGCCGGCCGGGCCGCGTGGATCGCCGGAGCCCTGGTGATCGCGGGCCTGTTGGGTTACGCCGAGCCCTGGGTGTTCGAGCTGCTTCTGCGCAGCGACGGCGGGATCGACGCGGCGGACGCCCTTATGATGGCCCTATCGCTGGCCGGACTGGTGTGCGCGACGGTGCTGCCGCTACGGCTCGGGCGGCGTTGCGCATGACTGCGCGGAGATGTACACGCAGCAAATCGGGGTCATCGCCGGCGTTGGCCCGCGTGGCAGAACAGCTCGCCGATACTTCGTGAGCTACTTCCCCGAGGCGGCCTTGGCGTTGCCGGGCTTGCCGGCCTGCTCCGACGCCTTGATGGCTTCGTAGATTTCGCGACGGTGGACGGCCACTTCCCTGGGCGCGTCGATGCCCAGCCGAACCTTGTCGCCCCGCACTTCGACTACGGTGACGACAATGTCGTCGCGAATGATGATGCTCTCGTTTTTCTTCCTGGATAGCACTAGCATGGCTCTTCGTCCGTCCGAAGGAACCCGATCCCCGGGCATCTCCTTTCGATCTTACCAAAGATACTCCCCCCTGAGGCGCAAAATCCTCGCTAACCGGGCTCCCGGGGCAAAGTGCGGGCCGGACGGGTGCGATTGTAGTGGTCGGGGAGGTTTTGCCGGGCGCAGGGCACGCGGAACGTGCCTGCGGCTTTCGGCTTCAGACGTTGGAGTGCAGGCTTTAGCCTGTCTTCCGCCGAGCCTTCCGGCAGCCCGGGCAGCCCAAAAGCCGGACTCCGACAGGGGATCACGGCCTCGAAGTGGGCTTGCTACTTGCGTCGCACCTCGACGTAGAACGCCCCGCACAGCTCCTTGCCCCGGGCGTCGTAGAACCAGGTTTGGAGTCTGGTCTTGCCGGCGGGCAGGCGCGTGGTGAACGTAACGGCCTCGTCCCGCGGGCCCACCGGCTGGGACAGATCGACCCCGGCCACTCTCAAGCGGGCCCTTGCCGCCGGCAGGGCCTTGCCCGGCGGGTACGTACCGTCGACGCCCTCGTACGCCGGTAGCGGCGCGGTGATCGCCGCGTCGGCCTCCTTGGGCCATCGCCTCAGTGCGATCTCGTACGTCCCCTCCCGCGCGATCTCCACGTTCCACGGTGCGTTCATCAGCGGCATGGGACGCCCCAGCGGCAGCGAGCCCTCGACCACGGGCACGCCGAGCTGGCGGATGTCGCACGGCTGCGCAGCCGGCACCAGCTTCGGCGCCATCCAGTCGAGCGAGCTGAGACGGACCGGGTTCTCGCGGTCGGAACCGAGGACCACGGCCTCGAACTCATCGAGCCCGGGCTCGACACCCGCCCACCACGCCTCGTAGTGCTCGCGCATCTTGCGAACGACCTCGGGGTGCTCGCCGGCGACGTCGTGCTCTTGCCCCGGGTCCTTTTCCACCTCGTAGAGTTCCTTGCCGCCGACCAATCGCCAGCGGTTCCAAAGGACGGCCGCGTCCCATTTCTGCGGGCGCGTGGGGTCCAGCCCGCCGTACTGCACGACCGCCATGCGCCGGGCCAGCTCCGGCTGCTCTTCGCCCTTGAGGATTGGGGCGAGGCTCAGGCCGTCGAAGCGGGCCCGCTCGGGCGGATTATTGAGCCTTGCACGGCGAATGAACTGTTTGGAGTGGACATGCGTACCGTAGTGTATGAGACCGAAAGGAAGCGCAGCCGAATTGGAGGCTCGCCGGCGGTTGGCAGGGAAGCTGCTGCTG
>Ga0180438_10001772_pt1 | contig 37398 bp, 22 predicted proteins | sample SS_ome_12_FD_132455 | JGI IMG/M metagenome (GOLD analysis project Ga0180438, IMG submission 132455) | Hypersaline lake sediment archaeal communities from the Salton Sea, California, USA - SS_3_D_2 metaG | ecosystem: Environmental > Aquatic > Non-marine Saline and Alkaline > Hypersaline >... | reverse complement strand
TCTCCCCCTCCGCCTCGATTAGATCTCGATACGCCAGGCGCTCGGCCAGCTGGTCCCAGAAAACGCCGTCATCGTATTCCTCTATGAACTGCATGACCGGGCTCTCTTGGTCGAACTGCCTCGTCGGATACAGGAGCTCCAGCTCCGGAACGTACTCGATGAGATCCTCGAATCCGGACTGCTTGGCGCACGAGAACACCTTCTGCTCGAGCGCCCGGTACTCCCGGGTGCGCGGGTCGTCGTCGGTTTTGTGGGCGTGGAGCACCCAATCGGCTATCTGGAAGATCTCCAGCAGCCTTCTGTATTCGTCCCTCGTAAACTCGATGTTCATGCCGGACTACCTCCATGCTCGGCGCTGATTCTGCTGCAGGGAGTATAGCAGACTTCGGGTTGCGCGGAGTTGCAGGATTTCATTTCAGCCGCGCGAGCTCGCTTATGGCCGAGAAGTACTCCATCCGGTCATCGCACCCGGTCTCTAGGCATTCCTCCAGCAGATCTACTGCGCGCACAGTATCGGGGGCCGCGCTGTAACCGGGGACCCCGAGGAGGTTTGCCATTCCCAGGTAGTACGCGGCCTCGCACTCGTCGACCCGCGAGTAAGGATCGCGATCGGACAGCATGGCTTCCGTGTACGCCGCTTCGTCGATCTTGCCGTCATATAGCTCCATGACGGGAACGAGAACGGCCTGCTGGGCCCACTTTCTCTCCTCAAGGCCGGCGGCATACTCGGCAAGCAGGGCCTCGGCCTCATCAAGCCGGCCGAGACGAACCAGCGCCAGGTAGCAGCGGACCTGCGGCCAGTACCACCACGATACCGACGCGAATTTGAGGGCCGCCCGGAAGGCATCGAGCGCCTCCTCGAACCGCCCAATGTCTTCCAGCACGACGCCGACATAGTAATTGGTGACGAAGTCCTCGGGCAGGAGGTTCTGCGCGGCCCGGAATTCCCTGAGGGCGTCTTCGTACCACCCGACTTCCCTGTAATTCACTCCCATGACGATGTGCACCATGTCCTGGGTGAAGAAGCGCACCGATGAGGCCTTCTCGGCCTCGACCGTCTTCCTGAACGAACGCACCACCTTGTCGCGCTCGCCCATTTCGGCATAGGCGCGCCCCATGCCGAAGTAAACGGTCGTGTCATCGGGGTCCCGGTCAGCCGCCTCCTCGAAACACGCGACGGCGTCCTCGTATCTGCCCTCGTCGATCCGCAGCCAGCCCAGCCTCGTCCAGGGGTAGGCCTCTTCGGGCGCAAGGCGGGCCGCCTGTATGAGTTCATCTTCGGCCTTATCGTTCATTCCCATGGCCGAGTAAACGCTGGCGAGCTTTGTGCGGGCGTCGGCGTCGCCCGGGGCGAGAGTGAGTGCGGTCCGAAGCGCTTCGATCGCCCTGTCGTATTCGCCGGCCAGGTGATATACCGAGGCAACGTGGGAATAGACACCGGCATCATCCCTCGCATCGGCTTGTGCCGCCTCCAGACACTCCTTGGCCGCGGCGATCGCGGCCCCGGGGCTTCCAATGTGGGCATAGAAACTCGCGAGGTTGAGATGTGCATAAGCATCGGCTGGCGCCACTTCAGCGGCCTTGTTGAACGCCTCCTCGCACCTCGCGTAGTCCGCATCCATGAAGTAGAGCGCCCAGCCCTTCTCTACATAGGGCCCCGGCGCACCCGGCGCGAGCGAGGCCGCTTTTTCATATGCTGCGATGGCCTCAGCCGGGCGTTCGACCTCCCTTAAGATCTCTCCCTGCAACATGTATCTCTCCGGGCTGTCCTCCGGTAGTCTGCTCACGATACCCAGCGCCTTGTCCGGGTCGGCCGACTTGTAGTGCGCTGCCACGGTGGCGAGCGCGAGGTCGGCGATCTCGCTTGCGTCGTCAGCCCCGAGGTCCACCGGCCCCATCTCCCCGTACGCCGTGCCATATATGTCCTGGCGCTGCTCTTTCATGCCACCGAGCGGGCGGACCATGGTAACGCGCGGGTGAAGCTCGCGGTCGCCATCCAGCTCGATAACGCTTCCCCATACAACCATGCTCGCGTCCATCTCGCGGCCCAGGGCAATGGCCTCGCTCCGGAGCCTTGGGGTCATGCCCGAATCCAGCGCAACCAGCACAAGGTCCCTGTCGCTCCCGATGAGGTTCTCGATCTCCCGGCCCAGGAGCGACTGCATCGTGATCCCTCGTTTCGTCCCCTCATCGTCGGCGGCCCAGAAGGGCGCCAGCAGAATCTTGAAGGCCGCGGGTTCGGGCAGCACGACTAGGGCTCCGGATGCGCCACCCGGCCGCGTTCCAGTCCCCGGTGAAGTTCCGATGCCCGTCCCGGGCGAAGTCCCCTGCGCTGTTCCAGTGGATGGCCAGGACGCCTCCCCGCCGGCCTGTCCCGGCTCCGCCACCGGCAGGCCGGGCGCGGGTATAGTGGCCCTCTCAAGCCTGAGGCTGGCGAAATAGACTATGAGCAGCACGACAGCCGCGATGGAGATGACCGCGATAGCCGCGGACCTCCAGATGGGAGGTCTTCTTGCGGCAAGTCGGACTTCTCCTCCCGCCGCCAGCGCGCCGCGAACGGCCTTGAGGTCGGCCAGCATGTCATCTGCGCTCTGGTACCTCCCGTCCGGCCGCTTCTCGAGTGCCTTGCCCACAATTTCATCCAGCGCCGCCGGTATCCCGGGATCGAGCGAAGAGGGCGGCGCGGGCCGATCGCTTAAGATGGAGTGAGTAATCGCGGCCTGGTTCTCGCCCTTGAAGGGGGGCCTGCCCGTGAGCATCTCGTAGAGCACAATGCCCAGCGAGAATATGTCGGAGCGCCCGTCCACCTCCTCGCATCTCACCTGCTCGGGTGACATATAGGCGGGCGTGCCCGTGGTCTCGCCGGTTCGCGTGATTCTCGCCGCATCCGAGAGCTTGGCGAGGCCGAAGTCCACGATCTTCGCGACGCCGTCTTCGGTCAATATGATATTGGAGGGCTTGATGTCCCTGTGGATGATGCCCTGCTTATGTGCCCGGGCGAGCCCTTCCGCTATCTGAATGGCGAGGTCGATTGCCCGCGGCGCATCCACACGGCCCGCCGCTATCCTCTCTTTGAGGTCCGGCCCTTCATAGAAACCCATGGCGATATATAGATGCCCGTCTGTAGTCTCGCCGATCTCGTAAACCGTGCCGACATTGGGGTGGTCCAGCGCGGAAGCCGCCCTCGCCTCATGCATGAAGCGCTTGCGCGCCTCCTCCTTCCCGACCAGGTGCGGAGGAAGAAACTTGAGGGCGACCAGGCGGTCGAGGCTGAGGTCGCGGGCCTTGAATACAATCCCCATCCCTCCCGAGCCGACCTTCTCCAGGATCTTATAATGCGAAAACGTCGCACCCGGCGCGGGCATGCTGAAGGGCCTGGTATCGTCGAGGCCATCTCCGGAATGGGTTGCCACAGCTCTGACCTCCGGGGTGTGTGTAAAGCAGCATATCACCTAATTGGCGTTCAGGCAAGACCCGCTCGCCCCGGCTGCGGAGCACTCCCCATCGGCCTACGTCACTTTCCTAATGGCCTTGACCTCGAAACCATGTATGGTAGCGGCGGAATCTCACTTCAAGGAGGCAAGGCGATAGCGAAGCAAGGTTTTGGCCCGGCGCTCATAAGCGTGACCGTGGTATCGATAGTCGTGGTGGCGGCGGTATCGGCGAGTCTGTATCACACGAGGCTAATCGGCCCTGTAATAGTCCTGCCCGGATTCATACCCTGGATCCCCCTTAAGCTCCTCGGTAGATAGATCCGCGCCACCGGAGGCGACATCATCTTCGGCGCGATTTGCACCGACGAGGTCCTCGAATCCCGACTGCCTGGCTCATGAGAAGACCTTCTACTCGAGCACTCGGTATTTGTGAGTGCGCGGGTCATCTTCCATCTTGTGCGAGTTGAAGACCCAATCTGCCGCCTGGAATACCTCCTGGAGCACTCTGTATTCATCACTGGTAAACTCGATATTCGCTTCTATATACCCATTCACAAAAACCACCATCGAGCCTGCGGCCCGCTTTGACATTCCAGACAGCATGCCAGGCAAGACCGGGCAGGCCGACTCACTCTCCCGCAGGAAACGCTTCGCCGACGTTATGACAGGCCGTATCGTTGTTCTCAACAAGCTTGAGCTGAAAATCGAGAACGGCCCTCACATTTTCGTCACATGTGCCGCCGCGCCGCAACATGATGACATCTCTAGCCCGCGCCATCTGGCCAGACCGCCGGAGCAGGTCTACCAGGATAGCCACCTCGGCCCCTTTCTCGTCGGCGAGGCTCAGGCCATAGGGCTCGAGGACCTCGAGTTTATCGGCCGCTTTTCGCCTGCACTCCGAGGCCTCTGCGGGCATGTCGTGGTCGTCACAGACCCAGGCCGCGTGGATCAATGCCCATGTCGCCAACGCTGGCTCATCGGCTTTGTCATCCAACATGGCCTTGCACAGGAACGAGTTGGCCAGCTCCGGATAGTCGGGATGGTTGAGCTGGTCGATATACTCCTTTTTCCTCACCATTGCCTTGGCGCCCCTCTGCCTGCTGGCGAGATCAGCCGCGCAGTATCCGCAGGCCGGGCACCTGTGGACCCAGTACGGCATATTGGACCGAGCCATCTCCGCCGGTCGTAGATCGAGATCGGGCGGCCCCATGGTGTTGGTGCTCATAACGAACATGCAACTGCATGTAGCGCCGCAGACGCTGCACTGCACATCCTCAGGAATCAGCGTGGTCAACTGCCGACCTCCCGTTCAGGTGCCTATTCGGAACCCTAGCACCCGGCCCTGGCCCGTTCAACCTCCACATTGCGACCGCTTGCCTACCCGTCTCCACTTTGATACGCTCGGTGCATCATGGCGAGAAGCGAGGCCTCAAAAGACAGCGAGCCCCTCACCAAGCGGGATGGGGCAGGCATGCGCGGCGGAGCCGCCGGAGGCCCCGCCGCTTCGCGCAGTCTGGTCCTCGGGGATTACCGCGACCTCGAGGGTGCGCTCTACGATGTAGTGCGGGAGATCAAGAAGCCCGACCCGCTCGCGCCGGTTGTCGTGCTTATCCCGTCGCATCTCTTGGGCCTGCACCTGAGCCGCTTGCTGGCCGAGAACGACTTCCCGCATATCAACATCAGATTCTGGACGGTTAAGGACCTCGCCAAGCGGGCTGGTCTCAAAATCCTCCTTGTAGAGCAGAGAAGGCCTGCGGCGGCGCTCCTCCTTAAGGAACTCGTAGCCGGCATAACCGGGGGCCTCGCCGGTAAGGAAAAGACCTTTTACTTCAAGGCCATCGCCGACAAGTCCGGTTTCCACGACGCCATGCTTCAGACCATTGCCGATCTCAAGCAAGCGTGCCTGACCCCGGCCGATCTGGGCAGACTCATCAAGCAGCCGGGACTGAAGAAGGCGGTGTATGTCAGGAAGGTGGAAGACGTTCTCAAGACCTGGACGGCCTATGAAAACGAGATGGAGGATCTTGGCTGGTACGACGAGGCCGACGCCATGCTGGCCGCCTGCAAGGGAGTGGCTGATACCGGACTCATCCAGCAGGCCCCCGCAGTCCTCATTTATGGCTTCTATGACCTCAACGAAGCCCAGCGGCGCCTCGTCAAAGCCTGCTTTGAAGTGAAGCCCATGACGGCCTTCGTGCCATATAAGGACGAGCGGGCATTCGGGTACGTGGAGCCCGTAATCGACTGGTTCAAGTCTGAGGGGTTTACGGCCCGGGCGCCTGAGCAGCCCTCCACAGCACAGTCGGCGATTGCGCCTCGTTCTCTTCCCATGGACCGCCTCTGCCGGCATCTCTTCGGCAGGAGGTCCTCTCGGGACATTACGGCGAATGACGCCCCGGTAGCCATGGACGCCGCTATCCCGGACATTGAGGACAGTCTCAGGGTCATATCCGCGCCGGGCGAGGTGCGGGAAGTCCGGGAGATAGCCCGCGTAATAGCCAGGGAGGTGCTGGAGCGCGGCACGCCCGCATGGCAGATCGGCATACTCACGAGACACTCCAAACCCTACACATCCCTGCTGCGGGATACGCTGGCGAGTATGGGGATATATCCATATATCCTGGAGGGCTTCGAACTCAAAGCCACCCGCCCCGGCCGCACGCTCCGTCTACTGCTCGAGACCCTGGAGCACGACTTCGCGCGGCATGCCGTCATGGAGTTCGCCACTTACGCGCGGCTCGACATCAACAAGTTCTACCCCCAGGGGGCGCAGCCAGACCCGGTGACCCTCTGGGACCTTGTCACCATGGATGCCGGCATCGTGGCCGGAAGAGACGACTGGGTAGAACGCCTCCGCGACCTCAAGGCGGCTCGCAACCTGCCCGGCGCAAGACCGAGGCCATACACCCCGGAGACCATAGATGCCCTGATAAAGTTCGCCGGGCATCTCATCAAGTCGCTTGAGGCCGTGGAGCGGGCCACGACCTGGACGGACATGGTGGCCGCTCTCATCGCCGCCTATGCCTCCTTCATTCGACCCGACCCGACCGAGGAAGATGCGGAGGATACCCGGGCCGTCATCAAGGCCGTAAGGCAGATCCGGAACCTCGACGACCTCGCTCAGCTTCGCGAGGCCGTCAAGCCCTCCGTCTCCGACCTCCCCGGCCTCGTCGATGACATCCTCACGGATGAGACCAGGACCGAAGGCCGCTTCCAGCGCAACGGTCCCGAGATCGTGAGTCTCATCGCGGCGAGGGGCATACCCTTTAAGACCGTCATCATACCCGGCATGGTAGAGAAGTCGTTCCCATCGCCCGCGCGCCAGGACGCCATACTGCTCGACGCCGAGCGCGCCGCCATAAACCGCGAGGCCGCTGGCGCGGACACCGGCCCCCTCGAACTCAGGGGCGCGCTGCATCTCGACCGCGAACGCCTCTTCTACCGGCTAGCCATGGGTGCAGCGCTGGAGAGACTGGTGCTCACATTTCCCAGGCTCGAGATCGGCACGGCCCGCGAGCGCGTGCCGTCGTCATTCCTGCTCGCCACGGTGGAAGCCGCAACGGGCAAGCGCACCGACTTCGAGACCATAGAGTCCTACCCGGGCTTCAGCCGCGTAGCCCTCTCGCAGTTGGGCCCGGAGGACCCGGCCGGAGCCCTCGACGAGGTCGAATTCGACGTCGCGCTCGTCTCTCAGGACCTCGCCGCAGGCCGCCCCGACGGCCTTGCCTACCTCCAGGCCAGGTCGCCGTTTCTCGCGCGCGCCCTCGACCTCGAAATATCGCGCTGGGGAAAACGCGCCTTCACGCCCTATGACGGCATGGTGGCGGGCAAGCAGTCGCGCAAGCACCTCAAGGAGAAATACTCCATCGTGGGGAAAAGCGTGGGACCGACCCGGCTCGAGACCTATGCGACATGTCCATACCGTTACTATCTATCCAATATCCTGGGGCTCGAGGCCCTCGCCGAGCCCGAGCGCGCCGAGGCCGTCGACCCCATGGAGCGCGGCAGCCTCATCCACTCTATCCTCTGGGAGTTCTTCCACACCTTGAGCGTCCGTGCCAGGGGCAAAGTGCCCTTCCCCGTGAAGGACAGCGACCTCGCGGTCCTCATCAAGATCGCCGAGAAGAGGTTCGCCAGGTTCGAGCGGCTCAGCCACACGGGCTATGCCATACTCTGGGAGATGGAGAAGCAGGAGATCCGCGCATACCTTGGCGAGGTCTTCCATGAGCAGCTCGCAGACGCGGGCCCCGAGGGGTCGGGGTTCCTGCCCGCCTACTTCGAGGTACGCTACGGCATGAAGGGCCGCGACCCGGAGGAGAGTGAAATCTCCACGGAGGAACCCGTTCCGCTCGAGTTCGGTGGCCGCGAGATCCGGCTCCGCGGCAGAATCGACCGCATCGACATGACGAGCGACCTCAAGCGCGCGCGCGTCATCGACTACAAGACCGGGAAGTCGACCCCCAAGCAGAAAGACAATGACTTCGGCCAGGGCACGACCCTGCAGCTTCCGCTATACCTGCGCGCTGCCGAGGCCATACTCAAAACCATTCACGGCGGGGTCGCCCTCGACTCGGCCGAGTACTACAACATCGGCTTCACGGGCAAGAAGCGGCACATCAAGTTCGACTACGCCGAGCTTCGCGCCCGGAGAGCCGAGCTCGACGGCATACTCGACACCATAGCCGACGGCATAGAGGCCGGGAGTTTCTTCGCATATCCCGGCCGGCAGTGCACCTACTGCGATTTCAAGCCCGTATGCGGCACCGCGGGCCAGCGCCTGACCATATATGACCGCAAGTCGGGCGATGAGAGGATAGCGGCCTTCCGCAGGATGAAGGGCGAGGAAGAAGAGACCGGCGAGGCGGCAGCAGGTTCCGAGGACGATAATTAATGGCAGCCGGCAAGAGCAGAGAGCGAGTGAAGACGCCCCTTAAGGACCAGGCGGCACGCGATAAGGCAGCGGGGGATCTCGACACCTCATACATCGTCGAGGCCGCCGCCGGCACGGGCAAGACCACCCTCCTGGTCTCGCGCATCTTGAACCTCATCAGGGAGAAGAAGGCCGTCCCCGACGAGATCGTGGCCATCACCTTCACCGAGCGCGCCGCGGCCGAGCTCAAGATGAAGCTCCAGGACGACCTCTCGAAGGCCCTGGATGAGGCCGGCCGCGAATCTCAAGCCCCCCGGCACCCGGATGGCCACCAGCGCAATTCCGCAGCCCGGGATTCCTCCGACGCCCGGCACCTCGCCGAGGCCCGGCACCTCGCCGACGCCCTGTGGGGCCTGGAACGCATGCAGGTCACCACCATCCACTCCTTCTGCGCCGCCCTCATACGCGAGCGCCCCGTGGAGGCCGGCGTCGACCCCAACTTCGAAGTCGCCGACGAACTGTCGGCCGGCCTCATGCGGGCCGATGTCTGGGATGAGTGGCTCTCCGGACGAATGCAGCGCGGCGACGATGCCATCCGGCGAGCGCTTGCCATTGGCCTCAAGCCCGGGCACATGCGCGACCTCGCCGACAAGATGCTCGAGAACCGCGACGTGCTCCACTATGTTCCCCGGCCCCGGCGGTGGTCGCTGAAGGAGCACGAGTTTCCCGCACGCATCGAGAGCGCTATCGCCGACATTGGCGCCCGGGCCGCCGAGGCCTGCCGGAATGAGGACGACAAGGCTTTGGATGCCATCGAGGAGATTAAGGCCTCCACCGACGAGATCAGACGCCTTGAGACCGACGAGGAGAAGGCCGCGCGTCTCTTCGGCCTCTCTCTCCCGTCCCTCAAGAACAAGGGCCGGCAGAGCGACTGGGAACCCGCCCAGTGTCTCAAGGACATCCGCGCCGAGATGGACGACCTCCGCAGCCTCCACGACGACTTCCGCAACTGGCTCGCACACAACATCATCGCAGAGCTCGCCGAGGACCTCTTGACTTTTGTTGAGGCCTACAAGGCAGCCATGACAGCAGCGGCCATGCTCGACTTCCACGATCTTCTCCTCTACGCGCGCAACATGCTCAAGAGCCACCCGCATGTGCGGGAGTACTTCAGGCGGCGTTTCAAATACATCCTCGTGGATGAGTTCCAGGACACCGACCCCCTGCAGGCCGAGATCATCTTCTTCCTGTCCGAGCGGGATGGGGCGCCCGCGGCCGAATGGGAGAAAGTCAAGGTCACCCCCGGCAAGCTCTTCCTCGTGGGTGACCCCAAGCAGAGCATATACCGTTTCCGGCGCGCAGATATCGAGATGTACGACTCGGCCAGACGCTCCATGGGCAAGGACCGCGACCTCAGCATCTTCCAGAACTTCCGCTGCGCCAAGTCGCTCGTAAGTGTCGTGAACGAGATCTTCCGCGACCTCATCGCCGTGCCGCCGGACGGGGCTTACCAGCCCGAGTATGTCGCCCTCGAGTTCGGAAGAGAGCCCGAAGAAGTGCCACCTGAGCACGGCGTATATCTCATGTACCCGCCGCAGCACTTGAGAGATGAAATGCCCAATGTCGATGGGCGCCGCAAATGGGAGACCCGCGCCGTCGCCGCCTTCATCCAGAAACTCGTCGGCGAGCACAAGTGGGGGATATGGGACAGGAACGAGAAGCGCCGGCGCCCCGTGGAGCTTCGCGACATCGCCATACTGCTCCGGAGCCACAAGCCCGTCGCGTACCTAGAAGACGCGCTCAACCTGTACGGGGTCGACTACCGCGTCATCGGCGGGAGGTTCTTCTTCATGCGTCAGGAAGTACAGCAGCTCCTGGCAGTGCTCAAGGCTATCGACAATCCCTATGACGGAGTGGCGCTGGTGGCCGCCCTTCGCTCGCCCTTCTTCGGCATATCCGATGAGAACATATTCGAGTTCCACGCCGGCGGCGGGCCGCTCAACTACCTGGACGGCCTGGAACAATCTGCCGGCACACAGCTCGAACCCGCTTTCCGGCTCCTCCGGGAGCTCCACGACAAGCGCAATGACATGAGTCCCGAGGACCTCCTGCGGGACATCTATCAGACCACCAAGGCTCCCATGGTGTTCCTGCTCAAACCCGGCGGCGAGCAGCGCGTCCACAACCTCATGAAGATAGCCGACGTCGCCCGCGCCCTCGCCGAGCGCGGCGTCCTGACCTTCCGGGCCTTCGTAGAGTGGCTTGGTGAGCGTGAGGAGCAGGAAGCCGACGAAGCCGAAGCCGCAACCGTCGAGACCGGGGACAACTTCGTGAGAGTGCTCACCGTGCACAAAGCCAAGGGCCTCGAGTTCCCCATAGTGATCCTCGCCGACCTGGCAAGCGGCAAGCAGGAGCGCGAGCCCTTCATCGTAGACCGCCGGGATAACGATATCGCCATTCTCATGGGGGCCAAGGACAAAGGCATCCGCACCATGGGCTATGATGAGCGCCTGCTCTATGAAGCCAAGCGCCTGGAGGCCGAAGAGAGACGGCTCCTCTACGTCGCTATGACCCGCGCCCGCGACCTCCTTGTCGTACCCGCATACTGGACCACGCCCCGCGAGATTGAAAAGGAAACCGGCGAGCCCAAGGAGGGCCGCCTGCTCCACTACCTGGCCGGGAAGATCCCACATCCCGATGAACTGAAGTCGGCACAGATTATGGAAGGCACCGATATCTACGACACATCCGAACTCGACTTTGAACCCGAGGAGCCTGAGGCGCTGCAGATCCCCACCGGTGGGAAGCCAGCCGGCACCAAGGCCATTGAGAAGCGGTCATCCGAGTGGCAACAAACGACCGAGGAACTCACCGAAGTAGCAAGGGCCGGGCGCCCCCTTAAGACTGCGACCGGGGCTGTCAAAGCCGGCGCCGAGAAGCCCTGGAAACCCGAGTCGTCTGTCACCGCAGCGCCGAGCGATGGCGCAGCCTTTGGCACCCTCGTCCACAGCCTCTTTGATCTCATCGACTGGGAGAACCCCGATAAACTCGAGCGGCTGGCCGAGGACGTAGCCTCAAGCCTCGATCTCCCCGAGGCCCCATCCGCCGAGGCTGCCAAGATGGTCCTCGAAGCTCTCAAATCCGAGACCATAAAGCGCATTCTCGACTCCGACACCTATTACAAGGAAGTCCCGTTCGCCGTCGAAGACGCCGGGGCGCTCCTCGAAGGCAAGATCGACGTCCTCTCCATCGAGGGCCCCGCCATCCACGTTCTTGACTTCAAGACCGACCGCGTATCCGGTAGGGAGATTGAGGCACGCGCCGAACACTATCGCCCCCAGGCCGAAGCCTATGCCCGGGCTGTACGCGCCTCGGGCGGGGTGCAAAGCGAAGTGGTGTTTTTCTTTCTACATTCCATGCTGGGCGTGTCGCCGGCTGAACTGGAATGACAGAATGAGATACATTGTTGTAGACCTTGAGGCAACATGTTGGGAGAAGGGGACAAAGCCCTCCCGAATGGAGATCATCGAGATCGGCGCGGTGATCCTGGCACCTTCCCTTGTTGAGGCGGAGCGTGAATTCGCCGAGATTGTTCGCCCGGTCTTTGAGTAAGGCTCACCCCGCAGGAAGTCTGAGTCCCAGAGTGGTACAAACGATGGGGGCAGGTCACCCGTTCTTCACCACTATGGCTGCGTCGGTGGCGTTGGCGTCGAGGTCGCGCCTGCCACCGGTGATGGTGACATTGGCGATGGCGGAGCCTGAAGCGTAATCGAAGAGGATGCCGTAGCCAGCGTTCGTGATGAGCACGGTGCTGTCCTGGTCCTCGCCGAGGATGGTGAGCGGCCGCCCGTCCACCTTGAATCCCACAGTAGCCTCGACCCGCGTGAATTCATCCAGGCAGTTACCGCAGTTGTACTCGATATAGGGCTTCTGCGACGCCTCGTAGACACCGTTCTTGAGAAACAGGGTGTCGCCCGCGCCTGCGCTCCGGATGGCGCGCTCGAGGTTGCCCTCGGTCGCAGGCGGGTACATGCGGCTCTCGAAGGGCATGTCGGATTCGGGGACAGCCCTCTGTTCCTTAAAGACCTCAACAGCGATAGAGACGAGAAACACTCTGTTTAGGCGAACGGCATGCAAACAAGAATCCCGCCCCGACCGATCGCCCGAGGTATCAACTGGCGCGTTCAGTCAGCCATGTTGAAATCTCTGCCTGACGCAGTTCCGCGGTTGCGAAACAGCCCGAGGCCTGGTATACTGTGGCTCCCAACGTCGTGGAGCTGGGGCACAATCCGGCACTAAATCCCGAGGCTGATGAGCTGAAAGGCGGAACAGTATGAGATTCCTGCACACATCTGACTGGCATCTGGGAAGAGTCTTTCACGGCGTACGCCTGACCGAGGACCAGGCGCATGCCCTGGATCAGATTGAGGCTCTGGTAAAGGACGCCAAGCCTGACATACTTCTGGTCTCGGGAGACATATATGACCGGTCGGTCCCGCCTGTGGAGGCTATTGAACTGCTTGACGACTTCCTCGAGAAGATCGTCCGAGGTCACAATGTACCTGTTGTGATGATTGCTGGAAACCACGACGGCCCAGAGCGCATGTCATTCGCCTCCGAGTTCCTCAGGGACCAAGATCTTCACATCCTTGGTTCGATAGGCGACGTCAACCCGGTTCTATTCGAAGACAGGCACGGGAGTGTGGATGTGTTCGGAATCCCTTATTCTGAGCCCGCGGAGGTCAGAAATGCTGGTATAGCCGATGACTGTATGGATCATGACGCGGCTATGGCTGCTGTAGTGGCTCAATGTCTTGAGCGTAGATCATCCAAGAGGAGCATTGCCCTTGCGCATGCGTTTGTGTCAGGCGGGAAAGTGAGTGATTCGGAGCGCCGCCTCTCCGTCGGCGGAACCGGAGAGGTGAAACGGCCCAGGTTCAGGGGATTTGACTATGTGGCGCTTGGGCATCTTCACCGGCCTCAGACCGCGGGATCTGAGGATATCCGCTACAGCGGCTCTTTACTCAAGTACTCCTTCTCGGAGGCCAATGACACCAAGGGGGTTATACTCGGCGATATAGGCTCAAGAGGCAACATTGAGATAGAGTTCATTGAGATTGCCCCGCTCCATGACGTGAGGTGTTTGAAGGGCAAGTTCAAGGACTTAAGCAAGCCCACTGGAACTAAGAAGTCCCGCAGCGACTACGTGGAGATCACCCTCACTGATCGCGGCCCCATCCTGGACGCCATGGACAGACTTCGCAAGATCTACCCGAATCTCCTGAATATACGCCGCCCCAACTTATTGATGGGTGATGAGACAAGGATTGAGACACCTGACCCACGGAAGGTGGACCACATGGAGATGTTCTCGTCCTTCTTCGAGCAGGTAACGGGGGGCAAATTGTCCACCAAGGAGAAGAAGGCATTCGCTTCCGTGCTTAAGCAAGTGGAAGATGAGGAAGGGGGTGTAGCATGAAGCCCCTGCGCCTCGAGATGCAGGCTTTCGGGCCCTATCCGGGTAATGTCTCGATCGATTTTGACCAATTGGGCAGACAATCCCTATTTCTAATTCACGGCCCTACAGGGTCCGGAAAGACAACCGTATTCGACGCCATGTGCTTCGCGCTCTACGGCAGGACGTCAGGTTCCCGCTCCGGCGAGGAGATGCGATGCCAGTACGCCGATGTCAGCGTGCCGACACAGGTGGTCTTTGACTTCGCGCTTGGGAAGCATACATACAGGATCAGCAGGAGCCCACAACAGGGAAGAACCAAGACCCGGGGCACCGGGACGACCACGGCCGCGCATAAGGCGGAACTGTGGGAGACGACTGGCGCGAAAAAGCAAGAAGAAGAGGGAGAACTGATTGCCAGCAGGCCAAAGGAGGTGGAGGAGGAGATATCTGACCTCCTGGGCTTCAAGGCCGACCAGTTCCGGCAGGTCGTCCTCCTGCCTCAAGGGGAATTTCGCAGGCTTCTTCTTGCCACATCACGCGAGCGCGAGAGCATTCTCGAGGTCCTGTTCGACACGCGAATATACACGATGATCCAAGACAGCCTAAAGCAGCGCGTCAAGGACATCGAACAGGAGTGTAAGGAGCAGTTGTCACGCAAAGACACGCTTCTTGAGGCATCTGAAGTCGGTAATACAGAGGAGCTGGGAGGGGCGATAACCTCGGCAGAGGTTTCTGTGGAGAAACACCAGAAGAAAATCGATAAGACCCGCAAGGCTTACGAGAGCGCCCAAGAGGCATTCACCGTGGCGGAGGAGACGGAAGACCTCTTCTTGGAATTGGAAAAGGCCCAGGAGGAGTGTAAAGAACTCGAGGAGATGAAAGAAGACATTGAGGAGAGTCGGATTGCGCTTAAATTGGGCACCAAGGCCGCTGGGCTTACCGATGTCTATGAGGCCTCTCTTGAAAAACAGGACACAGTGACGAAGCTGGAGGATGAGTTAGGAAGCGTCTCCGAGGTGCTCGAAGGAGTCGAAAAGAAACACAAAACCGCGGTCGCCGCAGAGGCGAAGGCAAAGAGATCAGAGAAAGAGATTGCCAGGCTCGCCGAAGATCTGACCGAGCATAAGGCCATGAAGAAGAGAGTCGACTCACTGGCAGAGCTCGGTGCGAAGATAAAGGCAGCCCAAGAGGATCTGGACGAGGCCAAAGATACCTCGAGAGATGCGGAAGAGGCCGTGGAGTCCCTTGAAAAGGAAATCCAAGAAACCGAGGAGAAGATCGAGGATCTTCGCGGAAAGGCATCGGCTGCAGAATCCCTAGATGTGAAACTGGGGAATCTAAACAGGAGCATCAAGGAGAAGCGGAAGCACGAAGAGACTACTGATGAACTCGATAAGGCCAGCAAGAGCCTGGTGAGAGTAAAGAAAGAGCGGGTTGCGGCGGCGAGAGCCTTCAAGATCGCACGCGACGAGGTACAGCAGGCAGAGATTGCGTGGCTTGAGAGCAGTTCCTACAACCTTGCCGAGACCTTGAAAGCCGGCCAACCCTGTCCCGTATGTGGATCAAAGACCCATCCCAGCCCGGCCGAGAAGTCCGCCCGCCACATCACCGAGGCAGAGCTGGGCGAACTCAGGGCGGAGTGCCAGAAACTTGAGGAGAAACTCAGAGACGCGGAGCGGGAAGAGCAGAAGACCAGAGGCAGGGTAGAGCAGCTCGAAGGGCGGGCCGCAGATCTGCTTGAGGGGCTGGGGAAAGCGGCTGACAAGACGCTGAAGATACTCACGAAGGAGTATGAGTCCCTACTCATAGACCATAAGCAGGCCCAGGACGCAAGATCCGGTCTTGAAGATAGTAGAAAGGCGCTGGATAAGCTTAAGAAGGATCTGAAATCGGAGAAGCAGAAGCGAAAGGCGGCCCTAGTGTCCAAACAGAAGGCAGAGAAGGCGCTCGAGGCCCTCAAGAGCACACATGCGGAGCGCATGAAGGGAGTCCCCAAGAAACTTCAGGACTCCGATGAGATAGCCAGCAAAATAAGCAGCCTTGAGGAACGCAAGGCGAAACTTGAGGAGGCGCGCGAAGTCGCCAGGGAAGCACTTAAGAAAGCCGCTGAAGCCCTTGCAGCATGCCAGACCCAGGTCAGAGAAACCAAGAAGACACTTGGGTCGGCCAAGACCCAGGCTAAGGCGGCGCTCGCCAGTCTGCAATCTCGCCTTAAGAAGGCCGGCTTCGAGAGCATAGACGATTTCCAGGAGGCTCTACTAGAGGAAGATGAAGCCGAAGAGCTCAAGTCGGCCATTGATGAATATGACGAGAAGGTCACGCTGAACAGGGCGCGGCTCAAGACGGCTAAGGCCAAGGCCGCTAAGAGAAAGCGGCCCGACCTTAAGCAACTGGAAGAGAAACTCGAAACGACCAGGGAGGCATATGACATAGTCTCCAAAGAGCATGGAGCTTTGACTGAAAAGGTAAAGACCCTTCGCAAATACCTGACGGAGATCGAGAGGCTAGAGCGAACGCTGGCTAAGCAGGAGGACGAGCTAGAGGTCGTTGGACATCTGTCTGAAATAGCAAACGGAAAGAATGAACTCAAGATCACATTTCAGCGCTTTGTCCTGTCGACATTGCTGGACCACGTCACCGCAATGGCCAATGAACGACTTCTTCGCATGTCTGAGGGGCGTTTCGCATTACATCGAGCACAGGTACCCGCAGATAGGCGCTCAGGCAGCGGTCTCGACTTAGAGGTCTTCGACTCATTCTCGGGCGAGCAGCGTCCCGTGAGAACGCTTTCCGGCGGGGAGATGTTCCTAGCCTCCCTCTCCATGGCTTTGGGATTGGCGGACGTGGTCCAGTCCTACAGTGGCGGCGTACGACTTGACTCCATCTTCATCGATGAAGGATTCGGGTCACTTGACAGCCAGGCCCTTGACAAAGCCATCGACACACTGGTTTCACTGCAAATCGGCGGGCGAATCGTTGGCGTTATATCACATGTCCCCGAACTTCGCGAGCGCATAGACGCCCGGCTTGAAGTGACGCCATCTCGTCAGGGGAGTAGTATCAGAATAACAGGCTAGCAGCAATCAGCGTTGGATCTCTGTGGCACCAGGCTCGTTGAGCCTGATGGCCAACTCCAAGGAGATCCCCTACCACTTCGAATGTGAGATGAAGTACTCATCTACTGCTTTTTTCAGAACATTGTCATATGGGGGCTTCGCGAAGTGCTCCGCCCCGATGTCGAATAAGTGAATACTGGTTTCATATGCCTTTTCATTACAAAATCGAACGAGATCCGCTTCGATATCGTGCGTGAGGCCGTCTGCGTAAACTAGCCATAGCAGATAGCCGAGGTCAGAGGCCGAGACTTCAGAGTCCTTGGATAAATCCAGAAAGTACTTCTGGTCCCCCGGGGCCTTGTATATGCCGCGCGTCTTCTTCGGCAGTGCGTCCGTGTGCCTAATCAGATGGCTAACGGGATGCTCGTTTCCTCTCTTCCCGAACAGATCTCCTTTCCTGAGGCTTTTCATTACTTTATGGGCGGCTAACAGGTCGTATGAGTCTTCCAGTAAAGCGGCTAATACGTCCAGTGCCCTATCCCCTCGCTTCAAGTCGATGGCTGCACCCTTCGAGTACGCCCTCACGCCTATTAGAGTCAGGATAATGGCCTTTTCCTTTTCCGTCAGTGGCTTGGCCTCTTGGTAGGGATCGAAGAATTTCTCGTCGAGTTCAGACAAAATCGTGTCGAGCTTCCCAAGTTGTTTGTCGGTTTCGACCGCCCACACCCCTCTGGCGGTTATTGTGTAGTATCCCACCTTATCTGTAAGTCGAACCAGCTCCAGCCTACCGAGGTCTGAGAGGATATTCTGCGGAACGATGGACTCCCTAAGTGACGACGCGTCAAGAATGGCATACCTGACATTAGACTTGAGATTTAGAAAGGATGCCAAGACTGAATCTGCCTTAAGCTTCCCTTTGACCTTGAGCGTGTCGTACAAACGCTTATAGAACTTGCTCAGATATTCTTGTATGTCATCAGTCATTTGCCCGCTTCCTTCAGCATAATAGGCCCTACTGCCATCTCATCTGCTCTCTGAACAACCACGCCCAATAGCAGAGACCCTTCCCTGTGTAGTTTGTGTAGGATCTTATATATGGGCTGAAGGGATCTGCTGTCCATCATAGCGACCTCATCAATGAGCGCGATTATCTTCCGGTCATCTCTCTGGTTAAGCAGTCCCTTTATGTAAGCACTTTGGCTCTGACCGGTTCCGAGATCACTTAGCTTAATCTTCTTTCCGGTTTTCGTGTGAACTCGGTCGTTTATCAGGTCAATTCGATCTACCTCATATTCGTTGTCAACATGTCGGAGAACCTCTACTTTTCGCCCCAGGAAATGGCTCACCTGGTCATAGTATTGCTTCTGCTCCGTTGTCAGGGCCGCTTTATCTAACGTTTCCTCAATAAGAGCCAAGAGATACGCATCATATTCGCTTTGTATCCGCTGATACAGTCGTTGGGAGATTTCGAAAAGCGTATTAATCCAATCCGCATACCCCTGGTGTCTATGTGGTTCTTGCTTCTCAAGCCGCCTCTTATCCCTCTCATTCGACGATATTCTGAACTCCAGGTTCTTTATCTTCTCTGATGTCTTGTTGGTGTCGTTGTTAAGGTCAGTAATCTTCCCACGCAGCTGCATCTCAGTGTACTCAACATATGGCTTGAGGCTTTTGATGCCCTCGAACTCCGCTATAACAGCGGCACATCGCTGCTCACTTATGCCCCTTGTTTTGCACTCATATAGACAATCTTGATGCTTCTGGGCATACCTGTCCCTAGCTACTTCCGCCTCCTCAAGCTCCCTTTCGGCTATGTCTATGACATCCTCGAGGTGGCCAATGTCAAGTGTCTTCCCCTCGGCGCTGAAGTGCTGCAGCTTCGGGCTGTATTTCTTGACATATGTGTCCCGTTCATCCTCAATATTATTAAGTAGGTCGTGTGCTGCATCTATGTTGTCACACTTAGCCTTGAGGGTCTCGAACTCCCGCGCCTTTTCTTCAAGGATCTCTATGAACTCCGCGACCGTCTTCTTGACACCAGGAATCAGGGTCTTCAGCTCCTGGAAGTCACATAGTGTCTCGATCAGCCTGCTATATAACTTAGCCTCCTTGAATTCATCTGAACCTTGCGTTTCGGTAATCCTATTGAGGGCCGCCCTGAAGTGCTCAATGGCCTCCCGGAGCATGTCATTAGGCTTAGCCTCTATGAGAACCTCCCTCAGGTCCATCATCTCCAGACGCTCGAACCGTGTCTTCTCTTTGGGTAGGAGCCGCCGCAGTCGGATTAGCAATTTGGTCATATTGGTGCGTATGAGTATTTCGGAGGTGTGGGCATCGGCTAGTACGCTTGAGAGCTGATTTGCTTGCCTCGTCCTAGTCGTCTTAGTGACTCTCTTCTTCTTCTTAAGGCTCCGTACTCTCTCCTCGGCCTTCTTCAGTTCGTCCTTGGATTCGATTAAGCTCTTGCCATAGAGATATCTCTCAAAGAGCCTGAGATCCTTCTCCAAGCGGATCTTCTTCTCCTTTTCATCTTTGAGTTGCTTTTGTAGTTTCTTAATGGTGTTCTCAAACTCCTTAATTTTCCTGGGATCACGAGAATTGCCTATATCGGTGATCACCTCCCTAATCCTTGCATTCAGAAGGCCCACCTTGCTGCCAATTGTATGCTGCGCAGACTTGAGATCCGTGGTCAGCTGTCTGAGTCGTTCCGTCGGGTTGTCCGGTATGTCATAGATAAGGTTGTACTTGCGCCTAAATGCCTCGGGGCTCAAAACTGTCCTTTTGCCATCTAGCTCCTGATATAGCGAGATGTCCGGCTTCCGCCGGCCTTTCTTGCATACAAGCCTCAGGCCCGTGACTTCGTTGTCTATCCTAAAATCGAAGCCAAGAGTCTGATGATCGGAGTACACAAGATCGTCCATTTTCTTGCGCAATGAGGGGTGGATCCTCTTGTCTTTTAGACCGTGAAATCCGAGAGCTAGAATATGAAGCAGTGTACTCTTGCCAGAGGAATTTGGACCCTCTATTATCGTCAGATCATCCAGTTGCTTAGGAATGCCCGGCAGGTAGACCCGCTTTTCATCGCCCTCATCTCTCTCGATCCTGTAGTCGAACTGGATCATTTTGCCTTGCTCCTCTTGCTCTTGACCAACCGGTCGACGATCTCCTCCGACTCTAAGCCCTGGAGTATTAAGTCTATAATCTGCTGTTCCGTCTTATCGCTTAGGAGATTCTGAAAGAACTCCTTGAATGCCTCGTCCTGCATAGCGTCCTCCTATTCAAACACACCCGCATAGGACAGGGGGAATTTCAAGATTCTAAGCTGAGAGAGGTCGTGAATCGCTGCAACAGCGTAACCTTTCTTCAGCGCCTCCATCTCAAGAGGATTCACTGACAGCCCTTGTTTTTTAACCTGCCCAGGATCAGATTTGAAGAATATCTTCGTATTGATCACTGATGACAGGCCCGTTGGTATGTCCTGTGGGTTCTGCGACGAGAAGATAACCCCGATTTGCTGGCTCCTTCCAGTTCTGCAGATGGTGTCAAGATCCCCCAGAGCGCCGGCAGAGGCGTCCTCGCTATAGAACATGTGCACCTCGTCGATCACTATCAGCACCGGAACAGTGGATCGCTGCTCACTCTTGGCTTCGACGATTCTGTGAAGGAGGTGCCTCAGGAGAATTGATCCGAACTGGATGCCGTTCGGAACCGCAATGTCGATTACGGACATCTGACAAGGATGGAGAATATCCGTCTCGTCAATTGTATCCGCGTCCGGATTGTCAAAGAACGGCACAGCCGCATTGAGGTTTCGCATGATGTTGTCGTAGGTCCCCCTGTGAAGGGTGATTCTCGATTCCTCGCCCCTGACATTCATAGAGGCAAAGCTATATTGGTCTGCGGCGCCCCTCTCGAAAAACCGAACGAACTCGGTGAAGGTGAAATCTTCGTCCGCCCCTGATCGTGCTTTATTGGCTTGCCAACTCCGAAAGATGTCTGGGAAGCTCATCGCACCGATGTCCGATATCTTGGTGAGAAGCCCCGTCAGGGCTTCCGGTTCTATCTTCTTCACATCAAGAGTGATCTTCTTGCAGATCTCGGGGCTGACCTCCTTGGTGGCGCTCAGCTCTGTGTTCGCAGGATAGTATATTGTAAAATTGTCAATGCCGTGCGGTTCTGACCCTAGGGCGTCCCACTCATGGCGCACTGAGTCACTCTTGGTCACAGAGGGTTTGTCCATTTTGAGGAGATCAACATCCTTTACGTTGATTGCGAGGACCGCACCCTCCAATTCCTCAACGAAATACTGCGAAAGGTATTTGGCCGCTACTGTCTTGCCGGACCCCGTCTTCCCGCAAACAAGCATTTGGTGGTAGAACGATTCCTCGGGAAGTGTAGCAGTTATCGGAATGCCGTTCTCGTCGTGTAGGCATTGGTTCTGGTTATACTGTATCGTAGCAACAAATACTCTGGGTCCCCTTGAAACCGTGCTCAGTGCGAGGTTTATTTCGGCTTGATTCGACCGCCGGGCAACTGACTGGGGCTTTATGTAGTCAACAAGCCCGTCTTTCCTCCTGCTGAAGTCAAACACGCGATAAGCTACTATCAGGTTCTTCGACATGCGGTCCTGCTGGAGGGGCGACAGATCCATATCGACAACAAGCGGCGACGGCCTGTATGGGTCGTGCTGCAAGCTGTCTTCAACCCGCAATACGAACTTGCTCTTGCCCTCGTCCACCGTAAGAAAAGACCCCTTTGGAAGCATCCCTGTTGTCGACTCAGAAGAAACCAGGACTATCCTGCCCTTGTTCTCCCCTAGGACTATCCATTTCATAGAATCACCATCCGAATCTCTCCTGGTTCATTGTTGGGACTATCCCTGCTTCCTTCATAATCCTGCGCACGTCAACAAGCTTTAGTGTCTCGCGGGCATACATTTCAGCAATGGCGATCGGCCTAACCTGAGGATTGCTCTTGCTGCCTTGCACGAGAATCAGGTAGTAGATCATATCCATCATCCGATCCACACTCTGCTCAAACTCGGAATAGGTGCTCGTATGCATTTCAACTCTCTGCGGACTCAAATCAAACGCTTTTAGATAACAGAATACCTTAGCGTTCTTCGGGTTATGTCTGTCCACATATCTGAAATAATTCGTGCGCTCGCCGGCCTTCAGGTAGTTGAATGACCAATGAAGATCAGAGTTGTATCTATTCTTCATCTCCGGGATGTTATCTGTAACCATGTTGCTAGAGCTGTTCTTAACGAAAAATATGGGAACTACCTTCCGTTCGATGAAGGACTCAATTGTGGGAATCATGTATGTATAGACATCCCCGGCTATAAGGGGACCATCTATAAGAAGAACCGTCCTCGGCGGTACAGTACTCTGAATGAACAAGATCTTATCGCGCATGTAGTCTCGCTGTGAGTCCATTTCAGGATTGTTGGATCTCTTAATGTACTGCGACTCATCTACAATTTCGTTCGAACGCGTATAGAAATAGAAGGTTAGATAGTTGGCTGGTACATATGCTTCCTTTCCCAGAAGCACAAGAGAATGTGAGGTGCAGTAGGCGACCCCCTCCAAGCTGTCAAATCGGTTGACGGATTCATCGTAGGCTATTATGGTAAGGCCATTGTGAACCGCACCCGAACCGGCTTCCGCGTCAAGGCTAACTCTCGATATCTCGCTTAAAGGTGTGACGAGCTCTGCATTCTGAGGGAATATGAAATCGGAGTAGTTTAGCCGGGTCCGATCGAAAAACTCTGGCAACGACACATTCATCTTGCCAATCTCTTCAATAGTCCCCCTGAACCCAGGGTGTAATACTATCTTATTGAAGTCACACTGCAGGTCTTCAATTGGAAAGCTGTCTTCTGTCTCCATCCCGCGGCTCACAATCCCTAAAACTGTTTCTTAATAGAAGCCCTAACAGAAAGCCTATTCGGGCATCTTCCATGTCTTGTCATGGAATATGAATACTCGGTGCTTGGCTCGTGAAGTCGCCACATACAGGTGTTCTGATTTTGCCCCGTCACTATCGCCGGTGACATCACAGAGCAATATTACATTCGCCTCAAGTCCCTTGAATCTGTGAAGGCTTGAGAAACGGATCCGGCCTCCATCGTGGGTTATCTCCTCTGTTACAGGCTCACCAGCAAGGCTGGTGGCATCGCGAAGGCAGCTGTTCTTTCGCGAGTGGGTAGACAGGCATACTATGTCAGCCGGCACTAATCCGCCATCATCTAACAGCCCTTGCACACATTCCTCGATCTTCTCAACCTGATCCTGTTCATTCTCATATTTGATGAATCTAGGGCTCTTACCTTCGGGCATCCCTTCGGCAGGCTCTATGTTCACCTTGCTGAGGCCACGCAGGAACTCACAGATCTTCTTCGTATTCCTGCAGTTCGTGTTAAGCGTGAGTGGCAAGACTTCCACCGGGAAGTCCATCTCCTTGCAGTAGATTGACTGCTTCGGATCAAAGAAGATGTAGAAGTAACCCTTGTCTTGGTCGTTAAGGAGCCCGAGAATCGAAAGCCACCAGCCTTTTCTGAAGTCCTGCCCCTCATCAACCACAATGGCGTCATATCGTTGGTCCGTATGCTCCAGAGCGCTGATGAGCCTTTCATGGGCAACGCTGTCCCAGAACCTCTGCTGGGCCTCCGGATCGCCCTGTGGCACATCGAAGGACACTCCTGCATCATTGCAGAATCTAAGACAGAGTGCATGATAGGTACTGACATCAACATTTTCCTTATTCGATTCGAATGTTGCCTTCACATCTCTAGCCAGGGGCACATTGAAGCAAAGGAAAGCTACCCTGAGCCCCTGGGCGGCCAATCTCCTAGCCTTCTCGACCGCTAGCACGGTCTTGCCTGTGCCGGCATATCCCTTTATGGCCGCCTGGGGTTTTTCCTCGAGCCATTGGATCAGCCGCTTCTGCGCGTCCGTCATTACCTTGAGCGCAATTTCATCCTCATCAATGGCTGATTTAATAGTGGGGATCACATAGCCCGTCGGGTACAAGATCTCTCTGCGGACGGCTGATGCCTCGTCCTTTGTCAGCGATCTATGTCTCCTGTTGCGGTGCCTCGCGATTACTCTATCTAACGTCTCTTCAATCCTCGTGAGACCGGTGCTGTCTATTATCAGGTCGCGATCAGCATTCATTGGGAGTCGTTTATTGCCCCACGCTATATTGGGAAAAGCGACAGCATATCCTACAACAAAGGGAATCGGAGTCGAGAACTCATCGAGGTTCTCAAGGCGCCTCTTTATAGCCCGTACGGCCTTCTGACCTTGTCCAAAGGGATTAGTGATGGGGTGAGAGTCCCCGTTTCTGTCGACCGAATACCAGCGTCGCGAATTACCATTGTAGCTAATCCCCCCACCCTTCACCTCCAGCACCAGTATTCCGTGATCTGGGTGGAATAAAAGCAGGTCCAGCTCGCCATCGCTCAACCCACCACCCCTGCGTCCCACGACAAATTCGACAGATGGAATTACCTCATAGGGTGGGGAATCCAACGCCCGCCTGAGAATGCTATACACATATGCTTCGGCTGTACTCCTTGCCCCGGCAGTCATGATCAGATCCCTCCACCAGAAACATCGACTTCCTGGAAGTAGGAGTGGTTACGACCTCGCGAGGCAGAATATTAGCATGGCCTGGATCAAGAGTCAAGGCTAGGGGGTCATCTGTCGTACGACATTCGGTCCCCAGGACTATCAAGTCTCAGCCCAAGCAAGCCCGCGAGGCGACCGTGTACCTCGCGACAAGACCGGGTGATAAGCCCCTGGGCCCTGCTCCCCAATTCTTGACAATCTTGGAGGGACTAAAGATCTACTGCCAAATGTAGTCAAAAGACCTTCAACTTGGCGGTTCCGTCATTACCCACAATTTCTAGAGCAGATTCGGGCAAACATTGGCTAGGGATCAATTGCTATCATAATCCTAACGACTAATCACCAAGGTTGAATCTACATTATGTGGTTGCTAGAATCAGATATATTGGTGGATCTTGTTTCGGCACCCCTCACAAGTGCTGGGTGGACCCAGTAACAGGAGACACGGATTGTACTCGATAGCGGATCTGGCCGCCAGATTGCCGATCCACATTGCTAGGATTCTATCACCTGCTCGGGCTGAATCTAGCATGCGCTCCCGGGTGACGATTCTCGTTGATACTGTGGAGCAGGTCATTAAATACCTAGCGATCATAGCCCTAGCAGAATATGTCCACGGGAACCTCAGAGACGAGCGCGTGGATAACCTAAGAGAGAATCTCCGACAACCCGTGATGGGCCACTGGTTAGAAATCCTCAGGACAATCTCTGGAGCGACCAAGCGTGCGACTCGACATGCACTACCTGTTGATCTTGACGTGAAGTATGAGCACAACCAGATTACGGGAGCTGCGAGGGAGCTGGCCGAACTCGCAGGACAAGACTTCCGCAGTAGCAAGGTGAAACTCGCAAGATTCCTAGATATAGTAATCGCCTATAGGAACGAGAGAATGGGGCACTCGGGCGGATGGAGACTCGACGAGGGCGACGCCAGGGCGCTTGTGGGGCCCCTAGAACCAGCAGTAATGAGAATAGTCGATAGCATAGAAACACTAACCGACAAGTGGCTCATTAATCTTCATAACACCAATACCGAAGGTGGTTCATATGTACTTTCAGGCCACATGCTCAACGCGGGGGATTCTCCCGACCTTTTCAACCACAGCTGGGAGGGCGAGCCCCTTCCTGGTGGAGCTTACCTTTATAGCAAAGACGGCCCCTCCTTTCTCCCGCTGTCACCATTCATAGTATATGATCATGAGAAGAGAATCTTGTATGACTACAATGAGTTCAAGGATGACAACTCCATAGAGCTGAAATGCTGCTACCCGGTCCCCGGATATAGGAGTAAACCAAAGCAGCTCATTAAGGTTGACCATCCTTGGATTCAGAAGATTGGGAGAATGCAACGCGAGGGTCCACCGACTCCAGATGGCTCCCCGGAATCCGACCGACATACACATGTTACGGGACGCCCACATGGAGCAGGTCTCCAGGACTCATTTACTTGGTTATTGTCGGGCCATACCTGGCATTTTGACCATGATCAGGGGACAAGGATATTGGATCTTTTCCGCTCAATCGAACTTCCAGATGGTGAGCACCTTCGGATTGGGCTTTTTGCTTGCACAGAAGCACTGGCAAGAGTGCTTCCCGCGAGGAGTGAGACTATAGCTAGCATTACGGCTGAGCTTTTTACTCTCGCAATGGAGACTCCACATTTGTGTCTCTGGGAGATGGCAGTGCGATCCCTAATGGCCATCTCGAACACCTATGGGATCGACAGCTCTATCCTCAAAACGGGGGATCCAAATTCAATCTCCGGCCCAGAATCAAAACTCCGTACGTCTATAATTGCATGTATGACAAGAACGCAGCGACTGGAGCAGAACATTGACACGCTATTACGCGCCTTGGTGGAATCAGACCATTCCTTGGAGCTTTTGGCACCTTTCTTAGTGGACCTTGGTCTCGGCCTTGATCCCCCGGATGTTCTGAGTAGGAACGAGTTTTACGATAGCCGCGAACAAGTAAATCCAGAGCAATATCACCTGCTTGTGTTCGAGGAACGGCAACGTAGGGAACTGGTCATGATCATTCTTCCCAAGGATCTAGCCACGGTTGTAGCTTCAAATGGCAATATCCCGTACTTCCCAATGTCCAGTATCTTCGAAGGAGGGCCCGCGCCGGACGAGTCCAAGCCGCCACTCCACATCGTAGACCCCAGGGAGATATTCGGCATCGCACCCGAGAAGCGAGCTGAACTTGTCACAAAGAGCCGGGGTGCTGCCCATGCAATGCTGCTTACTGTGATTGGGATTTGGGACCCCCAGCTAGAGACACTCAGCTCTCTCTGGGACACAGCGGAATCGCAGCGCTCTGACAAACCCGGGATTAATGCCTTAGAGGGCTTCATGGAGTTACTTCAGGTACACATGGCGAATTATCTATTGCCGTCGGACCAAGAATATGCCTGGGTCGGTGGCCTGAAGAACTATGCCTTGGACGAGTCTATTCCGCCGCAAGTCAGGGCGAAGGTGATACTGATCATTAATGACTATCTCGATGTCGCAAATACACTACTGGATGGCCTGTGGGAAGAATGGTTAGACTTCATATCTCAGACTCTTGTCTCTTCACACAAAGAGATTTTGCTGGCTATTATGCACATGACATGCAGCTTCAGGGGCTATCCGATTGAACAAATAGCGACGAAGCTGCGTTCACTAACCAAGCATCCCTTCAGAGAGATAAGAGAGTCTGCAGCACGTACAATCTTCGATATTGAGAACTACGACGGGAGGAGTATCCCGCATATACTGAGAATGGCCTTCGAGGGCGGGATCCGGCCCTCTGAATCGGGGGAGCTCCCCCGGTTCCTCGAAATGGCTACCGTACTAATTGACAAAACCCAGTCAACTCGCCGTCTTGAGCGTCTTAGGAATCTATTTGTCCAGATCATTGAGGATGCCCTCGGAAACCCCGGATGGACGAAGAACATGAATATCCGACTACCGGTCGATTCCGAGGATCCCGGAGCCATGCAGAGAAGAAGGGATTTCGGTAGATGGCTGCTTAGGAAAAGCAATCCTGTCACAAAAGGTATAGGCGCGTTTATGTGGCTCACCGGCCGCAGGAAGTCACGGCCACCTAAGTCCGTTCTGTCCACGATCTGCAATGAAGACGTTCCGACTTCGCTGCGGCGGGTCATGATAGACCTCTTGCGAAGATCGAAATCCTATAGATCTGGGGCCGCTGAGACACTGCTAACTTGCCTCTCTTCAAAGGACCAGGTGGTGAGAGCGGCGGCCTCATCGGCACTGATGGTGATTGCTAAGGATGAGGCTGATGTCGAGGTATCGAGAGGTCTGACGTCACTGCTCGACCGAGATCCAGATAATACTGAGGCTCTTTCCCTCCTGTCTGAGATAGTCACTCCGAGAATGAAGTACTGGACGTCCACAAGATTCGTTAGGTCGTCTCAGGTCAAATCGGGTCCGTGGAAGTCGGCTATTATCCGCCCTCCCATGTTTGTGCCCTATATGCAATCCGTGGGCCTATATCATCGTCTCTTGAACTACGATTCGTTTCATTGGTTCGAGGCAATCCATCGCCACGTTGAGGCCGAAAAAAGACTAGAGGAAGAGTAAATACGGTTTGGGCGCTGCCGACCAGATGTTAGAAATTCAATAGCGGGGGGCACTAGTCCTCAAGTTCTTAAGATCGCAGATGCCGTCGGTTCAATTGATATAGCTCTAACAGCTCTACCATTCTCGCCAGTATTCAGACTTGGGGTACGCTACGTGCGGTCGCAAGAGTCCTATGTCTGTCCGGCCAGAGCTCGCTGACGGCAACGTTGGATCGCCCGCCCCCTTACACGGGGACATGCGGTCCAGCTCGAACGTGCGGATATCCCTGAACATGGGGTCTGAGGATATGTTGCCATTGAAGATCGTCTGGTCCTCAACTCCCGCATACTGCCCCTGGAAATTGTGCCACACGTTGTTGTAGGTGATGGGGAAGTCGTAGATCGAAGCGTTCATCCACACCCCCACGCCCGGACAGACCCATTCCTCATGCCAGCCGTTCTCGGCGATGATGTTGTTGGTGAGCCGGCCAGTGACCGTGGGCGTCCAGGTAGCAAAGCCGCAGTTGCCGTTATGGTAGATGACGTTGTTGATGACTTCCATGTGGGTCTCGCCCGTTGCCACGATGCCCCAGCCCAGGTTGTCGAAGACGGCATTGTTGGTGACGGTGACGTGGGTCCCGCCGAAGGCGCCTATGCCCTTCCAGTAGCCCGAGCATCTATTGCCGCTCACCTCGGCCCGGGCGTCCCAGGTGATACCTATGCAGGCGCCGCGGCCGTTCATTATGGCGTTGTCGGTGATCACGGCCTTGGAGCCCCGGTAGAGGGCCACGCCGTCCCAGGAGTTACCCGCGATGAGATTGTTGTGGATGACTAGGTCGCCTCCCTCCCGGCCCATGATACCGCCTATGCCCACGACGGTCTCCTCCCACACGTCCCAGTTGTTTAGGATGCGGCAGGCTTCGATCCTGACCCGCCCGTTCTTAACCACTATGGCGGCATCGGTGGCGTTGGCGTCTGGGTCGCGCCTGCCACCGGTGATGGTTACATTGGCGATGGTCGAGCCCGAAGCGTAGTCGAAGAGGATGCCATAACCGGCGTTCGTGATGAGCACGGTGCTGTCCTGGTCCTCGCCGAGGATGGTGAGCGGCCTCCCGTCCACTTTAAATCCCACCGTCGCCTCCACCCGCGTGAACTCATCCTGGCAGTTACCGCAGTTGTACTCGATATAGGGCTTCTGCGATGCCTCGTAGACCCCGTTCTTGAGGAGCAGCGTATCACCCGCGCTTGCGCTCCGGATGGCGCGTTCGAGGTTCCCCTCGGTGGCAGGCGGGTACATGCGGCTCTCAAAGGGCATGTCGGATTCGGGGATGACGGTGATGGTCTTGAGGAGAACCATGAGGACAATCGCTGCCAGCATATTTACTCCGGGGGTCAGACTCCCTCCGAGGAGCCAGGCCCCGATATCGTCTCTACACTCTCTTCATCAGCTGCCTTGCCGCGATATGCACGGCGTCCCATGTTCCAGAGAAGGGCGGCGCGTAGGCCAGGTCGAGGTTCACCACATCCTCCACGGTCATCCTCGCCTGGAGCGCCGTCGCAATCACGTGGCCGCGTATGCCCGCGCCTGCCCCCCCAACGATCTGCGCGCCGAGGAGCCTGCCGGTTCCTTTCTCGCCGAGGAGCTTCACGGTCATCTTGCCGGCCTCGGGGAAGTACCCGGACTTAACCCGCGACTCGATGGTCGCGCTGCCGCATTCTATCCCGAGCCCCTCCATCTCGCGCTCCATGAGCCCGCCGCGGGCGATCTCGGTGGTCATGAAGCGGGTGACGGCCGCGGCCACCACCCCCGGGAACCTCGCTCTCCCGCCGCCTATGTTTATGCCCACTATGCGGCCCTGCTTGTTGGCCACGGTGGCGAGCGCTATGTACATGGGTTTCTTGCTCACGAGATTGATTGACTCGACGCAGTCGCCCGCCGCCCAGACACCCTCTGCCCCGGTCTCGAGCCATTCGTTCACCTTGATGGCCCCCTTCTCGCCGAGTCGTATGCCCGCGTCGCCGGCGAGCTTGGTGTTAGGGCGGACTCCGATCCCCAGTATGGCGATGTCGCACGGCAGGGTGTGCTTGTCGGTAACGACGGCCTTGACGCGGCCCCCATCCTCCTCGAAGGCCACGAGTTTCTCCTCAAGGTAGAGGTTCACCCCGGCGTCGCGTATCGCCTGGCTCACCAAGGCGCCCATGTCAGTGTCCAGCGTCCCCATGACCTCGGGCAGCATATCGATCATGTGCACCTCGAGGCCCTGCATGAGAAGTGCCTCGGCCATCTCCACGCCGATATAGCCGCCGCCCACTATGACGGCGCGCCTGGCGCCGTCGGCCTCGATGGCATTGCGGATGGCGACCCCGTCCTCCACGTACTTCACGCCGTAAACACCCTTAGCGTCGATGCCGTCCACGGGCGGGCGTATGGGGACCGCGCCCGTCGCCACGACCAGGTGGTCGAAGGGCTCGGCGTACTGCCGGTGGGTCTCTGTGTCGCGGATGAACACGCGGCGCTGCGAGAGGTCAATCTGGATGACGTCCTGGTTGACGCGGGCGTCTATGTTCATCTTCTCCCGGAAGGTGCCCGGGGAGCGTCTTATGAGGCTCGTGGCGTCGTCGACAACCTTGCCGACATAGTAAGGGATGCCTCACCCGGCGTAAGATGTATTGGGCCCGCGCTCCAGGGCGACGATCTCGAGGTCAGCGCGGCGACGACGCGCGTTGGCCGCGGCGCTCATGCCCGCCCCGTTGCCGCCTATGACGACCAGGCGTTCCTTTGCCATTGGGGTTACCTCCTGAATACCGTCTGCTTGTCGTGTTCGCGACCTGACCACGTGAGGGTACCATGCAGGCGGGTGCGAGTCAATGGGGACAGCGAGGACATGGCCGGCGCCCTAATCGTAGTGTAACGAGCGAGCGACGTAGTTAACTACACTGCCAAACAGCGTCTGCTGAAGACCCTAGGATATATTCTCAGATGTCTCTGGGCGGTGACACGAGGCGGCAGATTTCGCGCTTGACATTTAATTGGGTCCCACTATATAATTACCGCTCCGGAGCGAGTACCGAAGAGTAGTACGCAGAGCTGGAGGGGGCTTTTTAGTCTAGAGAAGGACGACCGTCTTCAGGAGGGGAAATACCCTTTCTTTTCCTAAAAACCGGACAGGGCGATCTGTCTATAGTGCTGCGACTTGTGCGTTTTGCTACGGTCGGCACACTGTGCCTTATCGTCCTCTAATATTGATAAGGTGACACCATAATATCAGGATTAGCACGGAACTGGGGAGATGACAGAATGTTTGTCATGGATGAGCTGAGAACTGAAATCACATCGATGATGACTCACTTCGGTCAGGTTGTTGATCTAACAAGGCCACTTCATGCGGCTGTCAATGTGCGGGGGACAAAGGGATTCTCTCACTGGAGACTCATTAGCCGTCACAAAGCCACTACCATGATCCAGGCGAATGTACACTCCATGACGCACATCGTCTTCTCAAATGCATATTCAGCGGAGATGTGGGATGCGTGGCGTAAGCACAGTTCACAGTGTGCCACAATATGCAGGGCCAAAGTGTCTATAGACAACCAGACGCGCCCGGAGGTACACGCATTATCTCCTTGGGCCCGACCTTGCCTTGCACTTGACCTCAGCTATAAGAGAGATGGCCTGGAGGGTCTGCTCAGAAAATCGGCTGAAAAGGGGAAAAAGGAATCGACCACGAACCAAGTGCTTAATATGCTTTTTCAGGAGACCTCTGACCCTCTAATCACCAGAGAGTGCCTTCCTGACACAATGCGCCCGGCCAGATTTAGGGAATTTGTAAAGAGCCTACAAATCACAAAGGCGGAGATATCAGAACCCATTGAGAGATTCGAGACTATCCTCGGGCGTTTGCAGCAGAAGGGGTGGATTGGACCGAAAAGGTATATGGTTCTTCTCCACACAGGGTGGTCGCAATTGCTCCCGTCACATCCGAACCTGGGCCATCCTATCATGGATGGTCTCCATCGCTATCTGATCAATCCATATTTATCTCTTGAGACGGCATGCTGGCTGGCCCGTCGGACCAAACTGGCCGGTGTGGCGACTGACGCAGACAATCTTCAGTTTCCCCTTGCAGACATAACAGAAAACTATGCTCTCGACTACGTTTATAAAAGTGCTAAGACGATGATGAAGAAACCCTCGGAGTTCGGATTGCCGAAGAATCCCGAGATAAGGCGACTTCCTTTCTCTGAACTTGTGCTCCTGGAGGCCGGCAAGCTCTTGGTCCAGAACCTTCTTCTCGACGGCCTCAGCCAAGGTGAGATCTTCGGGTCCAGCGGCCGGTCATTTGCGAGTAATACAGATCCGAAGTCTGCTATAGGAATAATGATAGGCCTACCGATGAAGTTCGTACCAGGCGCTGAAGACGCAGCGCCGCTCCTCGTCCGGTATCGCAGGCTAGGGATTCCTGGTATAGAAGACGAGAATGGCAGAGATGGAGGTGGTGAGGATTGACACATAGTCATTTGACTGAGGAAGGCCTACTTCATGTCATCCTGTCGAGTCCCGCGGCGCTAAGTCAGCGCTTGGACGTTGCCGGCTATCTCGTCCTGAGGTCAAGATCTGATGACGATGAGTGGGCACAGGACGCAGTCGAACTCATCGATACGATTCCAGCATTCAATAGACAATATGCTCTTGAACGCCTGACGGAATTGAGATTAGTCAGATCAGGCGCCAGGGGGTTGCATTTGACCCGGCGCGGAAAGGCCCTCACCAAGAAATTGAGAGACCTAGAGAGTGGGGCAGTTCATTATGCAGATCTGGACGTAAATGAGGTTACCTCCGGGAAGCACCCGACCTTTGTGAACGCTGTGGCTGCTCTGATGAATGGCGTTTTCGAGGGTGAGGGGCTGGCGCAGTCGGGCAAGAGATTCACCTGCATATTCAACATACTAACCCGAAGAAAAGCGAGTGCGTCTATCAAAATACTGAGGGCGTGCTCATCGGCTCGGTTTGCGGATCTAGTACAGGATCTGTCAGAATGCCAGGCCCAGACGCGCATTGCTCTGCTGGCTGGGGTGCTGACAAGCACGCTGACCTCTTCGCAAGCGCATGAGTTCGCTGTGGAATGGGCCCGGACGGTCGACAGAGTGCAAATCGTGATGGACACAAATGTGCTGATCGGGTGCACGATCCCTGAGGATGACTGGTACAAGACATCGATGGCGATACTTGCGACTGGGGAAGAGTCGCAGACCTATGAGAGTAATCCCAGAATCACATGGAGGGTCCTGGATGAGACTCTTGAGGAACTTGGCCGCGTGCTTATGGAGATCGAGCATAGTATATGGGTTAGTAGAGATATTCTCTCGAAGGGGATACCACTGTCTGAGCCCAAGCAGATAGCACGGATAGCCAGAATCTACCTGAATCACAGCCCTGCTATATACTACTTCACCAAATTCGCGAGCTTAGGAAGATACGGAGTAACCGCTTGGCGAAACAAGATATTCGAAAGGGTTAGGGCGCTTAGCGATAAGTTTGGCGTCCGGATTGGATCTGGCGGACGCCGACCGCCGTCAGATGGCCCGGCGGCGCTCTCAGAGCGCTTTGGTGAATACTACAGGTTTCTCGGCAACTGGCAGCCTACAGCGAGCGATACTCTAACTGCCACGTCGTTTAACCACGACAGGAGACTGATGGAGTACGTATGCAGACAGAACAGGAAGATGAAAGCCAGGGAACCCAAGAACGGCGGGGCAGCAATCGTCTGGACTTTCGACCAGGGCCTATCCAGTGTGGCCGAGTATGTAAGTGCAGACAAGGGACCCGAGTACGTCTTCCCAGGGATCTGGCTGGCCTGCTTGATAGAGCCCCTAGCCAGGAATGCCATAAGCAGGGCGCCCAGCGAGGACGCCTGGCTCTCATCTCTTAATATAATCCAGGCTTACTATCTGGGTCTGGTCAGCCGCGAACAGCAGAGAGAGAGATTGAACCGAACACTTAGCACGCTGACAGGATTGCTGACTTCTCAGGATATGGCAACCAGGGGTGAAGATGACTTCGTCCTAGAGGTATCGAGGTTTGTCAGGGACTATCGGGAGAGAGTCATCTCAAGCTCCCCGGTTTCGCTCCATTTCTCTGATTTAGAAAACAGGCTGTGAATATAATGAATGTCCCGCCGAACGATCCAAAGGGGTATATCACGGTTTTCAAGGGGAGTACCCCCCGCGAGGTCATCGAGATAATCCTCAATTCCACATGCGCAAGTATGAGTTACTGCCATGATCACCTCCGGGACTTCGAAGCATCCTGTAGGAAGGCTCTCGAGAAGTGCAAAGTCGACGAGAATCTAGTTACCATAGCGGCTATAGGGTCTTATGGCCGCCTAGAAGCACGCCGTGACTTGTCCGACATAGACCCTCTTATAATCTATAGAGAGCCCAAGAAGAAGGCAGTGAACTGGAGGGCCTTCAGAAAGAAATTCTATATCACACTCGCGAAGATAGACGCAAATATACCTATTCCTTACCGCAATGACCTAGTCAAAGGTACGTTCCCCACTAAGTCACTCCAGTTTCCCATGATTAGCGTGAGCGACCTCTCAAGACAGAGTACGAAGAAATCCAAGCAAATAGCTATGCAATTGCTCTTTGAGTCACAGTGCCTGATAAACCCCGACCTCTACAAGAAAGTCTGCATGAAGCTGATCAGCAAATACTTCACTAATACCGGCGCCCGACTGAGCCCCGCGCCGCAGTTCCGGAGCGTTCTTCAGGATTTCATCTCTGATTTCACATTGGGCCTAATCACCGGAGGGACTCCTCACCCGGAGCTCCCGAACTCCAAGGTCGCGAAGATTCTCCTTCTTCGGGAGTTCTATTACAGGTGTTGCCTTATTGCAACGGCCAACATCGGTTTTGTCGACTATACAGGCAAGCATGAGTTCAAGGATTGGGAGCTGGAAGTCCTTAGAAATCTCACTGCTCCCGGAGCCCTTAAAGTGCTCGGAGTGAGCTCAAGCCGTAGCCGGATTCAGGACGTTTATATAAACATCAGTGATGCAGCACTAGACTTCTGCGAGAAACTGAGTTTGAAGGAGAAGGAACTGAGGAAAAAACTCGATAGCGAGTCAAAGGCTAGACTCGGCCCCCTCTCTATGAAGCTCAAGGGAACACGAAAGAGCCCCAGTCTCCAGTGCATACTTGCGAGCGCTATCACTGTCCTTGATGTCTACGAAAATGCGCTCGACATGCTGTACTCTGAGGATTGGAGAAAAGAAGCTGACAAAATGGCAGGGGGATTACTAGCTTGGCTGGTCGACGGAAACCTGAATACAGCCCTGGATCTATCCAAACAGCTCATTCAGAGGTTCTGCGGATTCGCCACGTTATACAAGGATCTCGCCGAGGTTTGTATTCCCTTCCCCTGCTTCAAGGACGAGAAGTGGGCAATCGAGTGGCTGAAGATGGCCAGTGACCCAAAACCATTCTTCGACAAGCCCAAATTGCCATAGTTAAGGCGGATAGTGCCTCGAATATCGGAACATTGATCTTATTGCCAGCCCCGTACATCTACCTCTGCAGCACGAACTCCAAGTACTGGCTGTACTCCAGAACGACCCTTGCCGAATCCGCGGGGTCCGGCGTCTCCCCAAGGTAGAACTTGACCCGCAGAGTCAGTGCGTCGGCGTCACAGAGCGAATTCCAGAGGGTTCTCGAGGGAGCATAGGTCTCGTTGCCCGAAGCCTCCGGGGGAACCGCTACGCTCGCGTTAATAGCCGTAATCTCCTCTAGGCTGAACCTGGTTTTACCCCCAGTAGCGGCGCTCAAGGCCTTGTACCTACTATAAGTGCTGAGCTGGGAGTCCGCCGGCAGGTCGTCCACTGACTCGTATTTAGATAGGGGGTGATTGGTTGTGCATTGAGGGCCGTTTCCAGCTGACCCACCCTCTTTCTCTATCCCTCAAACCCCCTTCCTGCCTTTTACACACAATCTGATACACTACCTCATCACAGACGGATATTGAATCAGCCAGCCAAACATGGTATCATACTGGCCGTTTACGGGCTGTGGGAGGCTGGTGTAATCCAAGGCAGCAACGCAATACGAGTATTACAGCCACAGAACTGCTGGTTCACAACAGCCAGGGCCAACAGCGCTTTCGACGGGGAGATTATTGCTGCGTATTGCCAATGGAGTCTTCCGAGATGTCATCTCGCAAATGGTCGCAGTGCACCAGGCCGAAGTCACCCTATCCGGAGGTGGAGAGTGAGCAGCGAAATGGGGTTATCCAAGTATTTCCATCGGATCCATGATGAATTTGCCCGCTTTGGTTGTGTTCTGGTATTTCTCGCGATAATGGCGCTGACTTTCACCTGCCCCCTTGCCGATCCTCTGAGTGGTGAGATCGCATCTGATACGACATGGGCGGGTACAGTCGAGGTTGCAGGTGACATCGTCGTTCTATGCGGAGCTCAGCTCACAATTGAACCGGGAGCAGTAATCCTGTTCAGCGCAAATTCGAGTACATATGATGACCCCGGTGGTGTTCCTAATCGCTGTGACATCATCATTCGAGGCGCTCTTGTAGCCAATGGAGGTGGCGCTCCATCCGATTCCATCGTGTTTGAGTCTGCTGCCGCCAGTGGTGCCCCCGGGCACTGGGGGAAGTTGCTCGTCTTGCCGGTTGCAACAGACTGCCAACTCACATATGCGTCGGTCCGGCACGGGCAAGTTGGGCTCGAGGTTCATGGAGATCGCACAATCGCGGATTGCTGTTTCAGTGAAAACTCGAGCCTTGGTCTGGATTGGAGTGACTCCACAGGCACGGTTGTTCTCAGTGGCATGATATTCGAGCGTAACGGGGAAGATGGTTTTCGGCTGGCTCTAGCCGATTCCCTCAATCTTTCGGGCTGTGTATTCGCTGATAATGGCGGCGCAGGGCTAGCCGTTGGGGGGCCGACCGAGGTTTATGTCGATGGTTGTGTCTTTTCTCAGAACGAGACTGCGTTTTACGCGACCGAATCACGGAATGTCAGTTTCATCTCATGCACATTCGCGGACAACGAAACCGGTATTCAGTGCGCTACGGACGGTCTTGTCTCGCTTCCAAGTGCAACCATAGACGGGGCCGGCGTCGGTATCGACGTAGTCAGCGCGAACAGACTCGGAGGGCTTGCACTGACAGGATGCTCAATCGAGGGCTCCGTGACGTTCGCTGGATGTGGCACCGCCAGTGTTGTAAATAATCCCATCCTGGGCAGCGTGAAGGTCTATGCAGATGTCCCCAATGACACACTGTATCTCTACCTCAGCGACAGTGATGTGACGGGGCTAGTGGATATTGAGTGTTACGCTGACGAGGCGTACCTGGGCGCGGAC
>Ga0180438_10001771_pt1 | contig 37399 bp, 36 predicted proteins | sample SS_ome_12_FD_132455 | JGI IMG/M metagenome (GOLD analysis project Ga0180438, IMG submission 132455) | Hypersaline lake sediment archaeal communities from the Salton Sea, California, USA - SS_3_D_2 metaG | ecosystem: Environmental > Aquatic > Non-marine Saline and Alkaline > Hypersaline >... | reverse complement strand
TTTGAATTATCAAACTCCTGCAGAAGTTTATTTTAAAAATTAACAAAGAGGGTGTGTCTTAGTTTTGCCGTTTTTTTGTCTTGACAAAGGGGTACACCTTAATGACGCCATCATCATAAGGGCCAAATGAGGCAGTATTTTTCTCATCATAGTCGCCATTGTTAAAGTCAAAACTATAATTAATCGTGCCTGCGCCAAAAATATCTTTGGGTGAATATTCTTCCCATTCTTCGACACCGGCAACAACAGCGTTTTTAACAAACTCTGAGTCTAGGCCGTCAGGATTTATAAAATAATCCTCTATTGTTTTCCACTTAGCGCCTTTAGACAAATATGTGTAGCAGGCAGAATCTTTATCTTTTGGCTTGCCGCCGCCTGCATGGGGCGGCTTGCCATAGCCTCTTTTATAATGAATAAGAGTGATTCTGGTCAAGGGGCCTTTGTCTTCAAGACCTCTGGGCGCTTCATTTTTCGCTAAAACCGGAAGGGTTAAAAGAAGAAATAAAAAAAGTGCGGAAACTAGAACAAATATTTTTTTCATTTTTTGTATTCACCTCCTTCTTCACCCGCCTGAATTTTCTGAGATGACCGAGGCTGAATAAGCCTATGTGAATACTCAAGAAAATTTGGTGGGCCCATACGGATTAACGCGAAATTTTGTTATCTAATTTAGGCTTGCCGGGTTTGTTGGGTTTGTCGGGCTTGCCGCCGCCTGGTTTATCATCTGAGTGATCCTGGCTGAACCAGTCGGTCAAACCGTCGTAGAGCGCCTGGGCGATTTCTTGCTGGCGATTGCCGGTGCCGTCGGTCAAAAGCTGGCATTCTGTCTCGTTAGAGACAAAAACCGCTTCCTGGATTGAAGCAGGCATATTGGATTTTAGTAAAACGCCGGAGGCAAAATTAGTCATTCCCAAGTCAGACACGCCTAAGTCTTGGACTAAGTATTTGTGAAGGGTTTTGGTAAAAGCCAAGTCTTTGTTTTTCTTACCATAAAGACCGAGTGTGCCGTTTTTAGTGTGGTCAGTTGAGCCGTTTAAGTGAATGGAAACTAAAGCTTCGCCATTAACACTGTTTGCCAGGTTGTATCGATCGGCATTTGATTTATAAAGGTCTCCAGTGCGGGTTAGATAAACCTCAGCTCCATCAGCACCAAGCAGGGTTTTAAGCTTTAAAGCTATATCAAGGTTGGCTTGTTTTTCCGGATAGCCGGGGCATTCTATTGAACCCCAGTCAGAGCCGCCATGGCCAGGGTCAATGACAATGCGGTGGTCGCTCAGCGGCGTGGCGGAAAACGCGGGCTGTCTGGATAAAAAAAGAAGTGCGAGTAAAAAAACTGCTGCCATCGTGGTTATTAGGGTTTTTTTCATTGTAATTTTACCTTACTACAAATCTGGAGCGTTCGTCAAATTTAAAAAAGCCTCCTAGGTGTAACCTGATCCACCCGCTCGGCTGAGCTCACGGTCGGAGCCCTTAGAGTGGATGTGGAGTTTAGAGAGGGTTTTTGTTAAGTCTCCCGAGGTTGACTCTGTTTTCAACTTCCGAGGTTGAATACCCAAGGAGCCTCGGGGTTGGCCGAAAGCAAAAGACTATAACGGGTGGACCTCATCCCTGAGCATGAGGTAATTACTGCCAGGGATTGTCGAAAGTTTCCCATGAACCATCCCAGCCAGACAGAATCATAGCTTCGCGCTGCCTCATCAATGCAATTTCTTTATCCCCATCAAACCACGCATCAGTTGCTGCTCTTGATAGATCATCTGGACTTCCAAACAATAAATTATCAATTAAAAATGGTTTTTTCTAATTAAGAATTTATTTGTTTTCCAAAGCCTCAATCCCGGGGAGGGTTTCGCCGGAGAGGTATTTGAGGGCCGCGCCGCCGGCAATGGAAACATGGGTATATTTGAAAACCAGGTCAAACTTTTCAACAGCAGCGGCTGTGTCGCCGCCGGCAACAACGGTCAGACCTGGGTTTTGCGCTATTTTCTCTGCTAAAGTCTTTGTTCCCTTTTCAAAACGCTTATCTTCATATTTGCCGACCGGACCATTCCAGATGACGCTTTTGGCTTTCTTTATAATTTGACTAAACTTTCTCTGAGTTTTAGGCCCAATATCGACAAAAGCCCAATCCCTTCTAACACTTTCCTTTTGAGCAAAATCTATTAAAGTCGTTTTTTTCGGTTTTTTGAAAGAATCTGAAGCCAAAAAATCTTTTGGCAAGATAATTTTCTTACCATATTTTTCAAGAATCTCTTTGGAAAGGGCAATAACTTGCTTTTCTGTTTTGTCTAAAAAACTATTGCCCTTAACCGACCCACCGACTGCAATACCCTTAGCCTTTAAAAAGTTGTGCGATATGCCGCCGCCGACCAGAATATAGTCCGCCCTGGCTCCCAAATTTTTAATAGCAGTAACTTTATCGGCTGCCTTAATACCGCCTATTACCAGAACAAAAGGCCGGGGCGGACTTTTCATCAGTCTATCAAAAATCTCCATTTCTTCCTTTAAATAAAAACCGGCAACGGCCGGGATATGGCGGGGAATGCCGGTAGTTGAGGCATGGATCCGGTGGCAATGGCCAAAAGCATCCTGAACCATCAGGTCGGCGTTTCCCGCTAACTTTTTAGCAAAACCGTCATCATCAGCTTCTTCACCAGGATAAAAGCGGGTGTTTTCAAGCATCACCATCTGGCCCGGTTTCATTTTCTGGATATGGGTTTTAACTTTTTTGCCAATGCAGGAAGGCAAAGCGTGAACTTGTTTGTTTATAAGCTGAGATAAGCGTTTGGCAATGGATTCAAGCCGCAGGCTTTCAACTACCTTTCCGCCAGGCCGGCCAAGCCAAGACAAAAAGACGATTTTGCAATTTTTCTCCAAAAGATAAAAAATTGAAGGGAAAAAGGCCTTAAGGCGAATGTCTGAGATGGGAACTAACTGACCATTTTCATTTTTTCTAAGCTGGATGTTAAAGTCACAGTGATGGAGAACGGTTTTGCCGGAAAGGTTGATGTCTTTGAGGGTTTTCTTGGGCATGAAAGCAATTAAGTAATTAGTAATTGAGTAATTAAGGAATTTAGCTATGTGCTTTAATAAAGGCGGCAATTGAGCGGTCATAGGTTTTTTCTGCCTCTTTTGGAAAAAGGCAGCCCGGCAGCTCACCCCGGCTCTTATGATAGACAATGCAGTCACAACACTTGCCTTTTCTCGGGCAGCCGGGATAAGTGCAAGCACAGTTTTTTAGATTGTCATCAATTTTACATTTCATTTTTTATCCAATCTTTTTTTAATCCATTTAACTTCTTTATCTAACCCCTTAAGCATCTTTATCATTTTAAGCTGTCTTCGGTCGGCGCGCTTGTCTAAAACAACATCGTGTTTTATCACTTCCATCTGCCTTTTTTGGGCGTGGGCTTCACGCTTGTCTCTTTCAATTTCAGCCTTATTTGAAACCATCAAAAGAAAGATGCCGATAAAAATCGCTTCCAAAGAAACCCAAAGGGTTAATATCTCAAGGTTGAAATTGAAGACAAGCCAAATGGCAAACCAGGCAGTGTGGAAAAAGACCCCCCACCAGCTGCCCATAAACCAGGCAACCGCTTCGGTGAGTTTGTCTAAAAGGGTTTTTTTTCTAGGCATAAAAACATAGCAATTAGTAATTAGGAAATTTGTCCCCCTTTATTAAGATAATACAAAACTATTGCAAAAGATGTCTAGGTGAAATTAAAAGAGGTTTTGTGGGTTCAGATGGATTTGGACCATCGACCTCTCGGATGTGAACCGAGCGCTCTGCCCCTGAGCTATGAACCCTACAAAACATATTTTACCAAAAAAACTCGCCCTTGCGGTTTTTGAAAAAAAGGGTTTATAATTTTACTGGTAGTTGGTTGCTGGAATCTGGCAACTTTTATATTTTATGAACATATTAAAATCCCTGCTCTCATTTTTTTTGGACTTTTTGGAAACGATTGTGATGGCCTTGGCCTTTTTTGTGGTCATGTATGTTTTTTTCTTCCAGCCGCATCAAGTCAAAGGCAACTCCATGCTGCCTAATTTCGAAAACGGCGAATATATCCTAACTAATAAAATCACTTACCGATTCAACAATCCTAAAAGAGGTGAAGTTATAATCCCCAAGGCTCCGGGCAATAGCAATGACGACTATATTAAAAGGCTAATTGGCCTTTCAGGCGATCGCATAAAAGTTGCCAACGGCCATTTTTATCTAAATGGAAAACTGCTTGATGAATCAGCCTACCTTGAACCATCGATGATTACCCGGCCGGGCCGCTTCATGCGCGAAGGCGAAGAAATAATCGTCCCTGAAAACGAGATTTTTATTGCCGGTGACAACCGGGAGCATTCAAGCGATTCGCGAGAGTTTGGCACAATTCCCGAAGATGATATTGTCGGCAAAGCCTGGTTTGTTTACTGGCCGCCTGAGCGGTTTGGGTTGGTAGAACATGCTAATCTTTCTACCCCTCCTGCCCCTTCTGAAACTCTTTTCTAACTACTTTAAGCATTGCTTTGTAAACTCTTTCTAAAATCTTGTTGTTTTTTTTCAAACTGCCTTTGAAGGTAAGTTTCAACTCTGTTCTTCTTTGGGTCCTTTTTAATTTAAAAATACCTCTTTTACCAAGTATCTTTTTCATTTTGTCTTCCATCTCATCAATCTTTTTGCTGACGACAAGGTGCTTTTTTTTAAGTTTTTTCATTGCCGGGTATTTTTTATCCGGAATACCGGCCTTAACTTTTATCCTTCTTGCCAAATCCTCAGCCCGTCTTACCGACCCCGACTCTCTCAAAAGAATTTTGTAGGCCTCAACCATCAATTTTTCATCTCTTATGGCCTGCAAGGCCCGGGCATGGCCTTCGGTTATAAGGCCTGACAAGAGACCGTCTTTTAAAGCGTCAGGCAGCATCAAAAGTTTTAATGTGTTTGAGACATACGAGGTGCTTTTGCCGATTCTTTTGGCAATCTCGGCATTTGCCAGCTGAAACTCATCAACCAGCCTCTCAAATGCTTTGGCGCGCTCTAAAGAATTTAAATCCTCGCGCTGGACGTTTTCCACTAAAGCCATTTCAAGCATGCCTGAAGGACTGGTTTCTTTAACGATCGAAGGAACGCTGTCAAGACCGGCCAGTTTAGCCGCCCGCCAGCGCCGCTCGCCGGCAATGATTTGGTAGCCGGCCGGCGTGTGGGCAACAACTAAAGGCTCCAAGATACCGTGTTCGCGGATGGAATCGACCAAATCCATGATTGAGTCAGGGGTGATAACGCCCCTCGGCTGCAAAGGGTTAGGCTGGATCTGGTTTACGGAAATATCGATGATGCTTTGAGTATCGACCATAGCCTCTAAAATTCGAAATTCGAATATCGAAATTCCTGCCTGCCGGCAGGCAGGCGAAACAATAACAAATTTTTTAAAAACTAAGTTCTAAAGAGTTTCAAACATTAAATATTTGAATTTAAAATTTGTTTCGGATTTCGAATTTCGTGCTTCGGATTTCCAATTTAGACAACAACTACTTGTTGTTTCCCCCATTTTTTCTTAAAAGCGACTTTTCCGGCCTTGACCGCATACAGGGTAAAATCCCGGCCCATCTTGACGCCTTCGCCGGGGTGGTAAACAGAGCCGCGCTGGCGGGCTATTACACTGCCGTTTTTTACCTTTTGTCCGCCATAAACTTTAAGCCCTAGGCGCTTGCCCGGCCTGGTAGTATGTTGTCTGACGGCTCCTGAGGATTTCTTTTTGGCCATAAAAATTCGAAGCACGAAATCTGAAATCCGAAACAAATTCAAAATATTAAATTCTAAATTCTAAACAAAGAAAATCTTGAATATTTGATATTTGAATTTACCTGCCCGCAATCGCTAAAGCTCAAGCTTTTGCAGGCGGGAATTTTGTTTCGAATTTCGATATTCGGATTTCGGATTTAAAAAATATTGTAAATATTTTTTTCACGCAAGTCAACTAGTAGTTTTCATCTTTCCGCAAATCTACCGAATGTCACCTTTTAGAGCCTTTAGTGCGCTGGCGCATTGTCTCGTACATTAAAATTCCGGCGGCAACAGAGAGGTTAAGGGAAGAAAGCTGACCAAACATCGGGATGTAAACAATCTCATCGACTCTTGAAAAGACTGTCTCGGTAATACCCTTGTGTTCGCCACCAATCACTAAAGCCAAAGGCCCTGAAAGACTAGCTTCAAACAAGGACTTTTTGCCCTTAGCTTCGGCAGCAACTGTTTTTATACCTTCTTTTTTAAAAAGCTTTAGGGTATTGAAAATATTTTCATGAATTAGTGGAATATACTCGGTTGCTCCCATTGAAGCGCGCGTTACAACAGCATCTACTTGCATTTCCCGCCTGCCGGTGATAACCGCATTAGCGCCAAAAACCTCGGCCGAGCGCATGACAGCGCCTAAATTGTGGGCATACTCAACCTCGGACAAAACAACAAAAAATGGCGATTTTCCTTTCTGAAAACAAGCATTTATGATTTGCCGAATCGTTGGCGGCTCAAGAAAAGCTGCTTTAGCAATAATACCCTGATGGACGCCTGTGCGGGAAATTTTCTCGAGCCTCCTTCTGGTAAAACGCTTTTTGCGGATTTGAGCCTGGCCTGAAAGCCTAAAAATCTCATCAATCTTCTCATCACGGCGAAGGCCCTGCTCCACCAAAAGCTCAAAGATTTTAGTACCGGCCCTTAAGGCTTCAAGGACGGGGTTGCGACCTTCAACTAAACGGTACCTTGGTTTGTTTTTTCTATCCCTTCTCACAATTCCTTTTTTACCTTAGGAAAAAAATCTTTGCCTAAAATCTCAAATAACAAATCACAAATCCGAAACCAATTTTAATTTTCAATCCGCCAGCTGGCGGACAAAACCGTTTAGAATTTAGTATTTAAAAAATTTGATATTGTTTCGGATTTCGAATTTCGTGCTTCGGATTTATTTACCTTTTGAAGTTTTAATATTAGTAATTTCTATTTCCGTCAACCTCTGTCTATGCCCCAGAACGCGGCGGTAGCGGGACTTGGCGCGGAAGCGGGCAACTCTTATTTTTTTACCCTTTTTCTGGCTTTTTACTTTTACCTCGACAACAACATTTTTTAAATAAGGCGTGCCGATTTTGACCTTGTCGCCATTAACAAAAAGCAAGACTTTATCAAAAATGATTTTGTCTCCTTTTTTGGCCTCAAGCTTTTCAATCTTCAAGGTCTGCTTTGGAAAAACTTTGTACTGCTTCCCGCCGGTTTGGATAATTGCGAACTTCTTCATGTGATATTCACGAATATACGAGAATGTCATTCCAAACAAGCTAACAGTCTGATTTGGAATCCATATAAATTATTTGTATAGATTGCTGTTTACGCAGGAATGACGCTTTATATATTCGCGATTAACCTTAATTATACTTGAGAAAAAAAGCAATAACAAGATTTATCTGATTTCGGCAGGATCTGTTCTGGAAGCCTCCGAGGACAGACCCTGATACGGCTCACCTTACTCCATTGCTGTAGCTATTCCAACAACCGTCCAGCAAGCCAGAAGTGAGCTGCCGCCTGAGGAAATAAATGGCAAGGTGAGGCCGGTGATGGGCAGGAGTTCTAAGTTCATGCCGATATGAACTGTTGTCTGGAAAAACAAAAAGGCAAAAATACCAACGAAAACCAGACTCTTTTTTTCTTCTACTTGGCCGGCAAGGGACAAAAGCCTGCTAAAAAGCACAAAATAAAGAAAAAGCACTACACTGACACCGACAAAACCCCATTCTTCCCCAAAAGCAGCAAAAATAAAATCGCTTTGGTATTCAGGCAAAAATTTTAAGACTGACTGGGTGCCATGACCCAAGCCTTTGCCAAAAAACCGGCCTGAACCAATGGAAATTTTAGCCTGGATTTGGCTATAGCTAGCTCCTAGGGGATCACTTCCGAAGTTTAAAAAATTAGTCAACCTTTCTTTTTGATAAGGGGCTAAAACTTTCCAAAAAAGCGGCAGGCTTGCTACCAGTATTAAACCGCCGGCACCAATTATTCTGAAACTTACCCCTTTTGCCAAAACCATTCCCATCCAAATAGCTAAAATCACCAAAGCACTGCCTAAGTCCGGCTGGAGAAAAATAAGCATTACAGGCGGCACAAGGGCTGCCATTGATTTTAAAAGTCCGCCTTTTTCTTTTGCCAGCAAACTTGCAAAAAACAAGATCAAAAAAGGCTTGACAATTTCTGAGGGTTGGAAGCCAACCGGCCCTATTGCCAGCCATCGAGCCGCCCCTCGACTGGTTTGGCCCAAAAGAAACGTTAGGCTCAAAACCAAAAGGCTTAGCAAATAACCAATAGTAGAAAGGGTGGTAAAAAAAAGAGCCTCGATTTGCGAAATAACTAAGAAAATAACAAGGCTAATCGCAAGATAAATGGCTTGCGATTGAAAAAATTCCGGAGCAATGCTGTACAGCGTCACCAAACCTAAGATAGACAAGAAAAAGGCAGGGAGGACGAGCCAAAAATCAAGCTTTTTCAAATGTCTAATTCCTAATACCTAATTCCTAATAAAATTCTTAATTTTCAATGTCCAATTTCTAATTATTTGACATTTGAAAGTCGTCATTTGACATTTTGGTAAACATTAGAAATTAGAAATTAGAAATTTTAAACTTCCCTTTGATTAATTTTCTCACTAGCGCTTTTCTTTTTATTTCTTCCTCAAACTCTTTAGGCCAGGAAGGAAGATAAACAATTACTTTTTGATCTCTTTTGCAACCTAAGCGGCCTCGTTCTTTTTGGATTTCTCTTATAATCTCCCGCGCCCGGCCTTCCTTTTTAAGCGGGGGAGTAAGTTTTAAATCTAGACTGACTTTTAGTCCGACATCCACCGGACACGGCTTTTTAGTTTTTGTTTTTTTTAGAATAACCTTTTTGACATTTAATTCTTCCTTTATAAGTTGGGCAAGTTTATCTGTTAACTTGAGGCTTGAACCTTGAGCCTTGCAGCTTTTTAGCGGTTGTCTTAAAGGAATACCCTCCTCTTTTCGAATACGATTGCCTTCAGAGCAGATTTGGCGGACAAGCTTCATTTGTTTGAGTAACTTTTTTTCGCCGGCAGTTGGTTCTGGCAATTTTGGCCAGTCTTCAAGATGGACAGACTGTTTACCGGTTAAGTTTCTAAAAATACTTTCAGTGGTAAAAGGAATGACCGGCGCGGCAATTTTGGAAAAAGTGACTAACACAAAATAAAGGGTTTTAAGCGCTTTTTTGTCTTGGCTGTTAAAGCGGTCTCTTGAGCGCCGGATATACCAGGTGGAAAGGTCGGTAACAAAATCGACTATTTCATTGACTGCCGGCGGGACAAGGTACTTATCAAAAGATTGAGTAACTTTTTGGCAGAGGAGTTTTAACCGGGCGAGGATCCAGGAGTCGAGGATTGCTAATCCGTCCACTCCCGAGGTGTTTAAAGATTTCACCTCGGGAGTGTATTCAGCTGGTACTAAATTCGCAAAGGTAACAAAGTAACGGTAGCTGTTCCAGAGAATAAGTAGGGTTTTTTTGTAAGCGTTTTCAATCTTTTCTTCAGAGATGTTAATGTTTTCACCAACCATGATTGGTGAGCCCATCAGGTAAAGGCGCAAGACATCGCCGCCGTATTTTTCCAAAGTTTTTTTAGGATTCGGGTAGTTGCCATAGGACTTGCTCATTTTCCGGCCGTCTGAGCCAAAAATAACACCGGTTGAAACAACATTTTTAAAACAGTGAGTATCCATTAAAGCATTTGAGACAGCGTGCATTACATAAAACCAGGCTCGCGTTTGGGCAACATATTCGGAGATATAGTCGGCCGGAAAGCCTTTTTCAAATTCTTTCTTGTTTTCAAAAGGATAATGGCGCTCGCCATAAGGCATTGAACCCGACTCCATCCAGCAATCCAAGACTTCCCTTATTCTGTGCATCACGCCGTTGCACTTTTGGCACTTTATGGTAATTTTGTCAATAAAAGGCCTGTGAAGGTCTTTAACTTTTTGGCCGGAAAGTTTTTCAATTTCAGAAATTGACCCTAGCACTTTGCGCTCTTTGCATTTGTCACACTGCCAAATAGGCATAGGCGTTGCCCAATAGCGGGTCCTTGAAATACACCAGTCAGGCGCATTTTCAATACCTTTTTTAAAACGATTGTTGGCCGACTGAGGCACCCAGTTTATGTTTTTGTTTGTTTTTAAAAGCTGTTTTTTAAGTTTTTGGACATTGATGAACCAGGAGCTTTGCGCTTTGTAGATTAGAGGGGTTTTGCACCGATAACAATATGGATAGCTGTGAGTTATGGTCTCTTTTTTAAAAAGCCGGTCTTTTTTTTCAAGGTCTTCTATGATCTTGGGGTCTGCCTTTTTGACATGGGTGCCGGCCCAGGGTTTAACCGCTTTGGTAAATTTACCTTCATCATCAACGGCGTCAACCATTGAAAGCTCGTAATGTCTGCCCATTTCAGTATCAATCTCACCAAAGCCTGGGGCTGAGTGGACTATGCCCGTGCCTTCGTCCATGTTTACCATGTTTTTGTACTGGTGAACTTTAAAATCTCCCTTTTTCTTTGGAAAAAAGTCGTAGAGTGGCTCATAAGAAAGGCCGATTAATTCTTTGCCCTTAAAAGTTTTTACAATTTTATATTTATCTTTGCCAAAAACTGCTTTTAGCCGTTTTTTGGCTAAAATGTATTGATTGTCAGGGTCATTGCCTTTAACAGCTACATAAGTTTCATCGGGATCGATTACCAAGGCTCGATTAGCTGGTAGTGTCCACGGAGTTGTTGTCCAAGCGAGAAGAAATAAGCTTCCAGTCTTCAATCCCCAGTCTCCAGTGTTTTCTTGCTGGTGGCTGGCAACTTTGAATTCCACTGTCACTGCCGGATCCTGCATGTCGGCATAAGAATTGTCCATCGCTATTTCAAAATTGGAAATCGGGGTTGAGCAACGGGTGCAGAAAAGCGAAGTGCGTTTGCCTTTGTAAATCAGGCCTCTGTCATAGATCTGCTTGAAAACCCAAATAACTGTTTCCATATAGTCCTGGTCCATGGTTTTGTAAGCATTTTCAAAGTCAACCCAGCGGCCGACATGGTCAACATACCATTGCCACTCAGGAGAGCTTTTAGAAACATAATCATAACAGCTTTCAATAAACCTTTTGATGCCAGCCTTTTCAATGTCGCGGCGATTGGCTAGTCCTAGTTTTTCTTCGACTTTGTTTTCAATCGGCAAGCCGTGGCAGTCCCAGCCCCAGACGCGGCGGATTCTTTTGCCTTTCATGGTAAAGTAGCGGGGGATTATGTCCTTGGCAATACTTGACAAAAGAGTGCCGTAGTGCGGAGAACCGGTGACAAACGGCGGGCCGTCGTAAAAAGAGTAAAGATTGTCTTTTGAACGCTGTGCGATTGACTTTTCAAAGACTTTGTTTTTTTCCCAGAATTTTAAGATCTTGCTTTGCAAGTCAAAAAAGTTCGGATGAGAGGGGACTGGTTGGAATTTCATGCCTTTATTTTACAAAAAAACCCGTTCGTCTTAAAGAGGAATGGAGTGACTACCTTAAGTCCTTTCTTTAATTTTTTCTTTGGCGGAGAAAGGCGGGGATGTCAAATTCCGAGTCTTCGGGGGGAAATTCTTCATCGACCTCTGTTTTTTCTTCTTTCTCCCCATCAGCATTCTCGTCATCATCTGAAACCGCCGGCTTGGGAGCTCTTTTATCACCAATCAAGCCTGTTGTTGCTGAAGTTAATCTTCTTATCTGTTTTTTTGATTCGTCAAAGCCGGTGGCGATGACAGTTACCTTGATTTGGTCAACCAGCTCCTCGCTTATAGTCGTCCCAAAGATTATGTTGGCATCAGGATCAGCCGCTTTGGCAATGATTTCTGCCGCTTCATTGACTTCAGACATCGTCATGTCCTTACCGCCGGTAATATTTAACAAAATTCCTTTGGCCCCCTCAATGGAAACCTCGAGAAGCGGCGAGGCAACCGCCGAGCGGGCCGCTGTTGCTGCCCTGGCCTCGCCGGCCCCTGAGCCCATGCCCATTAAGGCCGAGCCGGCATTGGTCATGATAGTCCTAACATCGGCAAAGTCTACATTTATCAGGCCCGGGGTAGTTATAAGGTCTGAAATCCCCTGGACACCTTGTCCCAAGACTGAATCAGCAACTTTGAAGGCCTCAATGAGAGTCATTTTCCTGTCAACAACGTCCAAAAGCCTCTGGTTAGGAATCACAATTAAGGTATCAACTTTTTCTTCCAGGTTTTCAATGCCTTCTTCAGCCACTTGCATCCGGCGAGAGCCTTCAAAAATAAAAGGCTTGGTAACCACAGCAACAGTTAAAGCGCCGACTTCTTTAGCAGCTTCGGCAATGACCGGCGTGCCGCCGGTGCCGGTACCGCCGCCCATGCCACAAGTTAAAAAAACCATGTCGGTATCTGTTAAAACCTCTTTTATTTGTTTTCTTGATTCTTCAGCAGCCTGGCGGCCAATCTCAGGGTTGGCACCGGAACCTAAGCCTTTGGTCAGCTTTTCACCAACCTGTAGTTTAGTCGGCGCCTGGCAGGTAAGAAGAGCCTGGGCATCGGTATTTAAAGCCATAAACTCAATACCCTTAATGTCCTGGTTAGTCATCATTGAATTGATGACATTGCCACCGGCGCCGCCAACGCCAACAACTCGTATTTTGGCAAAAGTATTTAAGTCAGGCTTAACCAACGCCATGCGTTTAAATTCGAAGCACGAAGCACGAAATCCGAAACAAATTCAAAATATTAAATTCAAAACTCTAAACAAAAAAAGTTTTGAACATTTGATACTTGAATTTAAATATTGTTTCGAATTTCGATATTCGAATTTCGGATTTTTTAAAACCTTTGGGCAGGAGGCAAGAAGTTTCTATTTTTTTTATACTCTACTTTTAAAATATTTGCAAGCAGATTAAAAAGTCACGGCATAAATGACTTTACAAAATCAATTGCCTTCTCAGCTACGCCGCGCACCGGGATTTTGCTGACGAACTGGCCGAATTGGGGCAGGTTTAACCTTCTTTTCTCAGTGCCGGCATTTTTAGCCGCATACCAAACCAGACCCTGGGTAACAGCAAACTCAGGAGTGATAATCTCATCAGTTAAGCCTGACAAGCCTTTGGGTTCGCCAACTCTCGCCGGCAAAGAAAGACTGCGTTTGCAGGCATCTTTAATTCCTACTGTCCTTGCGCCGCCGCCAGATAAAACAACGCCGGCCGGCGTTGCGCCGGCAAAGCCTGACTTTTGCAATTCTTCATCAATCATCGCAAAAATCTCATTTAAGCGCGGCAGGATAATACCATCGGTCAAGGTTTTATAAGAAGCGCTTTTTTCTTCCATAACGCCGATCTTGGTTAAGTCTATCTCGTCTTTTTTCTTGCTTTTTTCCCTGATTTTAACCAACTTCTCCTTGTCTTTTGTAGAAAGGGCAATTTTAATTTTCTCGGCACTATCAAGACTGACTCTTAAACCAATAGCAATGTCATTAGTAATGTTTTTGGCGCCAACCGGCAGGACAGCAGAGTAAGACAAAGCCCCTTCAACAAAAACAGCTAAAGAAGTGGTGCCGCCGCCAATATCCACCAAGCAAACACCTAGCTCTTTTTCAGTCTCTGTCAAAACACTATCAGCCGCCGCCAGCCCGGCAAAGACTAAACCAGAAACATCAATCCCCAACTCGGTCACGCATTTGGCTAAATTGCGCATTGCTGTTGCCGAGCCGCTTATGATATGGGCTTCTGTTTCCAACCGCACGCCGGTCATCCCCATCGGGTCTTTAATGCCTTCCTGGCCGTCAACAATAAAATCCCGGGGAATTACATGGAGAATTTCTCTTGAGGAAGGCAGGGAAATAGCCTTAGCCGCCTCAATGACGCGAGCAACATCTTCTCCAACGATTTCCTCTTCAGTATTGGCGACGGCAACAACGCCGCTCGAGTTTTGCGAAAAGATATGGGCGCCACTAATAGAAACAAAAGCCGACGACAATGAACAGCCAGCCATCCGCTCGGCTGCTTCAACACTTTGGGTTAGAGCCTCAACTGCCTCTTCAATATCAACAATCTGGCTTTTTCTCAAGCCTTTAGAGGGAGTATTGGCAACGCCAACAGCCCGCAGTTTGCCGTTTGCCTCGTCTTGGGAAGCAATAACAGTCGTCATCTTGCAGGTGCCGATGTCGATAGCGGAGAGGGTTTTAGTGCGAGCCATAGGCTCTTTAAATCCGAAATTCGAATATCGAAATTAGAAACAATGTTTAAATCCAAATATTCTAAACTCTAAACTATTTTGTCCGCCAGCTGGCGGATTGAAAATTAGAATTTGTTTCGGATTTCGGATCTCGTGCTTCGAATTTATTTGACAAGTATCGGTTTGTCAAACCTTAAGTCAATTTTGAGAACTTTCTGGTTCATTCTACTGTGATTTAAGATATATTGTAAAGAGTCAACCTGGGGAGTGAGAGGCTTTTGGGCTGAAAAAGTAGCAATTAATTTGCCCGGATCGTGCACTTCTAAAAAATCGTCATTTGTAAGCCTAATTTCACCAAAATGGATAAAAGATCCTTCAAGTTTACTGCTTAAAAAAAGAGCTTTTTTTTCCAAGTCGGAAAGCAAATATTCACCAATGGCCAAGGGTCGGTTAGTTATAATAAGCGGCAGCTGCGTTTGAGTTTTTTCTGCCCGGGCAAAAACAAAACCTGTTTGGTCCACCAAAAGTTTTTCTTCGCCTTTCTTAAAAATAGCCACCGCTTTTCTTGGAATTAAAATTATTTTAAGAGAATTGGGAAGTTTTTTGGCAATTTTTACTTTTAAAATCTCAGGATTTTTTTTAGCAATATTTTGAGAATGGATTTTTGTTTGTAAAAAAAATATATTTTGGCCATAGAGAGACTCGAATAAAAAATTCTCCTGCTGCGAACAGCCAAAATTTTCTTTAAAACAATCAATGGTTTTTACTTTGAAAAAATCACTAGTGCCAAACCAGAAAAAAAGACCGGCTACCGCCCCGACGCTTAAAAGAACCAAAATAGTTTTAGCGGTTATTAAAAAATATTTAGATTTTGGAGGTTTGAAAATTTTAGGAAAAGTTCTTTTATATAACATAAAGGATTATCCTTTATATGACGTAGGTGCTAATTTCTTTTAAAATCTTTTCTGTTGCACCGGGGATTATTAGACGATCGGCCTTTTTGAACTGTTCTTTGCTGATTTTTTTCTTTAAGAGTTTTTCAATTAAGTCCAGCAGCTTTTTGCCACTCAGTTCTTTTTGAGGCAGGATTTCTCCCAAGCCAACTTTTTGCAAAATTTCAGCATTTTTTTGCTGTTCTTGGGCAAAACTGAAAGGGAAGGGAATTAAAATCGCCTTTTTTTTAAAATACAAAAACTTGTAAACAGTGTGGGCGCCGGCTCTTGAAATAGCAAGATCAACTTCTTGCAAAATTTTAGTGAAAGCTTTGTTTTTCACATAGCCAAAAACTTGATAGCGTTTTTTAAGTTTAGCAGGTAATTTTTCCTTTCTTTTTTTTAGACGGTTTAGGTCTTTGGTAAAGCTCGTTTCGCCGGCTTGGTGGATGAGGTTGTACTTTTGCAAAAGATTGGGAAGAATAGATTCGATTGCCTTATTTATAGTATGCGAGCCCTGCTTGCCGCCGGTGATAAGGATGGTAGGCCTCAGCATCACGCGCGGAGATCCATCCCCTCCCAGTTGAAGAGGGGACGCCTGTTGTGAAACAGGCAAGAGGGATGGTGTCTCAAGCAACAAAGGCAATCCTGTTAATATAGTCTTTTCCTTAGGGAAAAACTTAGCGCTTGATTTGAAGGTAATAAATACCTTTTTGGCAAAATGTTTTAAAAGCCGGTTGGCTCGGCCGGCAGTTGCTGTCTGTTCGTGGGTAACTGAAGGAATACCAAACACCCAACCGGCTAAAACCACCGGCACTGCTAAATAGCCGCCAAAAGAAAAAATTAGACTTGGCCTTATTTTGAGAAGCAAATAAAAAGACTGTAAAAATCCCATTGGCAGCTTTAGATAATCAACTGGTGTTGCTTTGTGAAACTTGCCGGTTAAAAGGCTGTAAAAAGGAATATTGGCGCCAGCCACTTCTTTGTATTCGGCCGAAAGGTTTTTAGCCCCTTTCATCGTATATTTGTGCCCAAACCAATAGGCTTTAGCTCCTTTCTGACGAAGAGCTTTGGCAATAATTAGGGCTGAGGTGTGGTGGCCACCAGTTAAGACAACCTTTCTGGTTTTCATGATAATCTTCTCTAAAATTTCTAATTATTCTAATTAACTTAATTATTCTAAAAAATGACCAAATCCCAAATCACAAATCCCAAACAATATTTAAATTCAAATATTAAATTATCAAAACATTCTTTGTTTAGAATTTGAAATTTTGTATTTTGAATTTGTTTGTAATTTGGTGCTTAGTGCTTGGGATTTGATTAGATCAATTAGAAATTAGGTTAATTAGGTCGATTCTCTACGTTTGTCTCGATATATTTAATAGTATGCCAATACTAATTAAGGTAATAACCAATGACGAACCGCCATAGGAAATAAAAGGCAGGGGAATGCCGGTTAGAGGAACCAGCTTGACCATGCCGGCCAAGTTGATAAATGTCTGCATAGCCAACCAGGAAGTGATGCCTGCGGCCAATAGTCTGCCAAAAACATCAGGCGCTTTCTGGGCAATACTCAAGCCCTGCCATATTAAAAGTAAAAAAACAAAAACTAAAACAGCCGCGCTGATAAAACCAGTTTCTTCAGCAACGACTGCAAAAATTGAGTCGGCCGTCGCCTCGGGCAAATACTGGTATTTTTGGCGCGACTGGCCAAGTCCCCTGCCCCAAATGCCACCAGAACCTAAAGCAAGTAAGATTTGGCGTATGTGATACGAGCTGCCAAGGGGGTCGCCGCTAGGATTAAAAAGGGTTAAAAGCCTTGTTCTTCTATAAGGGGAGATAAAAATCAAGCTTAAACCTAAGAAAAGGGCAAGAAGGCTTATTCCGAAAAAAGGCAAAAGGTCGGCACCGGAAATAAAGTAAACCAGAAGCGAGGCAGAAATAACAATAATGGCGGTGCCCAAATCCGGTTGGGCAATGATCAGCCCCAGAACAACTATTAAAAGCAGGGCAAAAGGAAAAAGCGGCCTTTTTTTGGAAAGCCAGCTGGCCAGATAAAAAGCAAAAACAGTTTTTAGGGTTTCTGTCGGCTGAAAAGTGAAGGGCCCAAAATCAAACCAGCGGCGAGCGCCTTTAGTCTTTAGACCTATACCAGGGATTAAAACTAAAACAAGCAAAAAAAGGTTTAGAATAAAAAGAGGCAAGGCGGTTTTTTTGAAAATGTGATAGTCAAGTCGGGAAAAAAGATAAAGGCCTAAAAGGCCGACTATTGCCCAGACGGCCTGGAATTTAAGGTAATAAAATTTATCGCCAAAGTCGCGGTCTGCCTCCACGACTGAAACATTATAAACCATTAAAAGGCCAAAAACTGTCAAGCCGAGGCTTAAAACGGTAACTAAAACATCGGCCTTTTTAGAGCTGAAAAAAATCTTTTTAAAACTAAACTTTTTCTTTCTTTGACGTCTTGGCATTAGAAATTAGGAATTAGATATTAGAAATTATCTTATTAAACTCCTTCCCTCTCTCAAATTCATTCTCCCACATGGCAAAGGAGGTAAAACCGGGGGAAAAGAGAATAACATCGCCTTTTTGGGCTTTTTTATAGGCGGCTTTAACAGCTTTTTTTAGGTCGTCGAATCGGCCAAGAATCCATCCCTGAGCGGGAGTAAACTTTTTTTGAATTTCTTTTTTAAATTCTTTTGTTCCTGTGCCTTTAAGGAGAATCAAGTGCTTAGCGCGCTTAACCGTGGTTTTGGCAAACTTTTCAAGCGGCAAGTTTTTACTGTTGCCGCCGGCAATCAAAATAATCTTGCCTTTAGGAAAACTTTTTAAAGCAATGTTAGCGGCTGTTGGCGTCGTTGAAGTCGTATCGTTAATAAAAGTGGCGCCATTTCTGACAGCCACTTTTTCTAACCTGAACGGCACGCCAGCAAATGAAGTTAAAGCTTTTTTAATAACAGGTTTTTTAATCTTTAAAATCTCACCAACCTTTAAGGCGAGTGCGGCATTTTCCCGGTTGTGCTCGCCCGGCACCTTAAAGCGCCAGTCAACTGGCAAAACAACCCCGGGGGTTGGTTCTTGAGACAACCCCGGGAGCCGGTAATTTTTATTATCAGGCAGAACCAAATAATCCCCTTTTTTCTGATAGCGGTAAATAGCGCTTTTATCATAAATATATTCTTTTTCTGAAGAATAACTTGCCCAGTGATCAGGGTAAATATTGGTTAAAACTGCAATATGAGGAGAGATTTTTTTCAAGTGAAAGCCATGAAGCTGGTAATTTGAAAGTTCCAAAACTGCATAGTCGGCTTTTTTTGTCTGTTCAATCGAGTCTAGGGTAGCTGAGTTTGGGATGTTGCCGCCAAGAATGGTTTTAAGTTCTGCTTTTTTTAGAATCTCATTTATCATTACTGTCGTTGTTGTCTTGCCTCTGGTGCCGGTAATGCCGATAACCGGACATTCTGCCAGCTCAACAAAAAGGGCCATTGGTGTTTCTACTTTCTTCCCTATATCAAATGCGAGGTTGACAAGTGGATTGTCAGCATTTTTGTTCCAAACGTCTGGATTAACAACTACTATATCGGCCCACAAAACATCTTTTTCTCTGTTTTTACCTAAAACATAATCTATCGGATATTTTTTAAGTTTGTCAATTGAAGGCGCAAGCTGCTTTCTGGTTTTTAAATCAGTAACGCGGACTTTAGCCTTATTTCTGGCAAAAAAACGAGCCGCACCCACACCGCCGCCTTGAAGCCCAAGACCGAAAATCAAAACTCTTTTGCCCTTAACAGACTTCCTGTAATTACTAAGTTTTGACATAGAAAATTATCTTGATTAATAAATTCAAAATGTAAAATGAAAAATTAAAAATTGGAGTTTAGGATTCAAAATTAATAAAGCATTAAGGATAAAAATTTCAAATTTGTAATTGCAATTTGGCATTTGTAATTTGTAATTTTAAATTTAAACGACTGCCAGCCATACCCCAAATATTGCCAGCATGATGCCTGCCAGCCAAGCACGGGTAACAATTTTCGGCTCTTCCCAGCCCTTGTTCTGAAGCCATAGATGAAAGGGAGCAACAGAAAAAAGCTTTTTACCTTTATGCTTTTTATAAAGAAGCTGGAAAAGCGAAGAAAGAATCTCGACAATAAAAATGCCGCCGACTATAACTAAAGCCATTACTTTACCCAACAAAAGCCCGACAACAGCCAGCGTTGCCCCAAAAGATAAAGCGCCGACATCGCCGAGCCAAACGCGAGCCGGGTAAACATTAAAATATAAAAAGGCAATCAAAGACCCCAGCCAAAGGGCCAAGAAAAATGAAAGAGGCGTATCCAAAATTGAAGCGGACAAAAACCAAAAAGCAAAAAGGCAAATCATCAAAAGACCGGGTGCTAAGCCATCTAAACCATCGGTGATATTAACAGCATTGGCAAAAGAAACAATCACAAAAGCTGATAAGGGAATAAACAAAAAACCAAGCTTGAAAACCCCAAAAAAGGGGATATAAAAAATGTCTATTTTTAAATTGAAATAAAGCATGAAAGAAGTGATAAAAGCTAAAACCCACTGGATAGCAAATTTATGGCGCATCCTGAGGCCAAAAAAACCGGTTTGCTTGAATTTGAAAAACTTCATAATGTCATCGTAAAGCCCTAAAAGAGCAAAGGAAATAAAAGTAAAAAAGATAATATTGATTTCTTCTTTTATGGGATAAACGTGGGTGACAACTATCCCTAAAAACTTAATCAGGGGGAAAAGGGTGGCAAAAAGCAGACAAACTACTAAAATGACCAGAAAACCGCCGCCGACCGGCGTACCCTTTTTATGGGCATGAAGCCTGTCAAAAATCGGGGTTGGCTTGTCAAAAGCGTCTTTGGTTTCTTGCGCTTTTCTTTGAAAACGGAGTTTATATAAAAGATTTATAAAGGGAAGCAAAAAAACACTGGTAGCTAAAAATGAAAAGATTAAAAGGCCAAGAAGTAGGGCCATTGGGTTACTCATAGTAAAAATTAAAGATTAAAAATAAAATATCAAAAATACAAGCCTAAATATCTAGAAATTATTATAGCTCAACTTCTCTTGTATAACAAAACTATTTTTGCTTTAATGAAAATTAATGAAGGTTTCCAATGTAACTGCCAGAGAAATTCTTGATTCCCGGGGTGTACCGACTGTTGAGGCGGAAATAACTTTAGAAAACGGGGTAAAAGCCTTGGGGCAAGTGCCGTCCGGTGTCTCCACTGGTAAATACGAAGCAGTTAAACTGCAAGATAAGGATAAAAAGCGTTACAACGGTAAAGGCGTTCTAACAGCAGTTGAAAATATCAAAACCCATATTAAAAAACTTCTAGTAAGACAAGAGGTTGAAAGCCAAGCAAAGATTGACCAGTTGATGATCAAAGCCGATGGGACAGAAAATAAGAAAAAGCTTGGTGGTAATGCAATATGCGCGGTTTCCATGGCAGTAGCCCGAGCAGCAGCTCGGGCGAAAAAAATTCCTCTCTTTAGATACTTTGGGCAATTGTCCGGCAATAAAAAGTTCTCTCTTCCCTGCCCGCAAATTTTGATGCTTGAAGGCGGCAAGCACGGCAATTGGGCAACTGATATTCAGGAATTTATGATCGTCCCTCAAAAAAATGCTTTTGAAAGTTTTTCTGAAATGTTAAGAGCAAGTACAGAGATTTATCACGCTTTAGGAAAGATTTTAGAAAAAAAGGGCTATTCAACCGGCGTTGGCTTTGAAGGAGCTTTTTGCCCTCCACAACTTAAATCAAATGAAGAGGCTTTTGAATTGATAATTGAAGCTGCCCAAAAAGCCGGCTATAGACTCCCTGAGCAAGTGGTTTTAGCAATTGATGCCGCTGCCTCGGAATTTCTCAAAGGAGAACTTTATATTTTAAAAAGCGAGGAAGATTTAAAATTAGCGCCCCATGAGTGGACAGAGAAAATAATCTCCTGGATAAAAAAATACCCGATTGCTTTTTTAGAAGATCCGCTCGGTGAAGAAGCTTGGAGTTATTGGACGCAATTAAACTCGCAAGTTGGCGACGATATTTGCGTCATTGGCGATGACCTTTTGACAACCAATGCTTCCCGCATTAAAAAGGGAATTGAAAAAAAAGCTTGCAATGGGGTGGTTATAAAACCCAATCAAGTAGGAACAATTACAGAAACCTTGGAAGCGGTAAAACTTGCCCATTTTGCCGGTTTTACCACTATTGTTTCCCACCGAGCCGGGGAAACTAATGATGACCTGCTGGCCGACCTGGCAGTCGGCGTAGGCGCTCCCTTTTGTAAATTCGGCGCCCCCGCCCGTGGCGAACGAGTAGCGAAATACAATAGGCTTTTAAGGATTGAAGAAAAGCTAGCCCTTGACAAGAAGTAACTTATAAGTTACCATAATTATGCAAAAGAGGTTATATTTTGACAAAAATGCTTTAAGAGAATTGCGTAAATTTTCTGAAGCGGTTCAAATTGAATTTGAGGCGCTTTTTACAATTTTAAAAGAAAAAGGAAGGTTGGAATATCCTGAGCCCAAAAAGATAGATAAGAAGCTTTTTGAGCTGAGAGTAAAATATAAAGGGCAGTATAGGGGATTTTATGCTTATGCTGGTAAAACATATATTGTCATTCTTTGCTTTTTCAGAAAAAAGACACGAAGAACACCAATAAGATTTATAAAACTTGCTAAAAGGAGGCTAAGCCAATATGAATAAAAAAATACAAAAAGCTTTAAATAAAAAGGAATTAATTGATTTTGATGAAATTTTTGCTGGCTATTCTAAAAGACGAAAAGATAAAATCTTAAAAAAGGCAAGATATTTAAAGCTTGCTATGGCTTTGAGAAAAATACGCCAGCGGTTAAAGCTTTCCCAGCAAAAACTGGCACAAAAAATGAATGTTAAAAGGGAGTTTATTGCCCGGATTGAGAGTGGTCGGCAGAATGTAACTTTGGAAACTCTTTATAAAATCGGTGAGGCCATTGGAAAAAAACCACTGGTGGTTTTTAGATAAAAAGTTCGATGATTCGAATTATCGAGCTTTTTGTTTGCTTTGACTCCCCCTTGCCTAGCAAATTTGTTTTTGGTATAAACAAGACTGTTATAAAATTAATTCTGCAAAGCAGAACTTATGCCCAAATAAAAATGCAGAAAGGAGCAAACATGCCAGTACCAAAAACAGAAACTGTTAGAGAAAATGGGCCTCAGCCCACAGGAGAGTACGAGCCAAATTCAGAATGGGGACAATTTTTAAAAGCCTGGAAAGTGTTTGGGGGAGATTACAATTTTGTTAGTCATCCAGAAACACCAGTTGTAAGTCCTTTTGATAGGCCAAACCCCCCAATTGAAGACAAACGACAATATACTGTAACTCAAATTCCTGAAGGTTTAGAAACTGAAGACGCCTTTTTAGAAAGATATAGAAAAACAGATGCAATCCTTATCACTTGTATGGACAAAGACGCTTCAGGTCCTGCATACGAAATATTAAAAAAGGGTGGCAAGAAAATAATGTTTGTTTCTATTGCCGGGGGGATTACTCAATTAACCCAAGAAAGAGAACATGCCTTAACTACCATATTGTCTTATCTTGGCAAAAAGGGTGATCATATCCAAGAGGTTTTGGCAACAAATCATGATGAAACTTGCGGTTATATAAAAGCCAGCTTAGATAACCCACTAAGTGAAGCTTTGGGAGTAGAAGTAGGCAGTAAAGAAGAAGGAACTGCAACAAAAGCATTAATTCTTCATCATATGGAAAAGGTAGGTATCAATAATTTTTTTCCGCAGAAAGTCAAGCCGGCCTTAGTTGATATTAAACGGGAAACCGAAGACGCTGAATTTGACTACGACTTTTCTGGTGTTCAGCCACAATCTTTAGAAGAGATTGTGGCTGGAAAGTAAAAAGTTTTTAAGAAATTCATCAAGGTCCGTCCCGATTTAATCGGGACGGACCTTTTTTATAGAACTAAGGGACTGTCCCTGTGGTCTATAATCTCCTCACTTTTTTTCTGAGGGTTTCGAAAAGGAAAGTAAGCCAGTAGGTTGGCTTTAGTGGCAAGTCGTGGGCGGGAAGATAATCAACTTGGAAACCGCCGAAGCCTTTTTTAAAGTGGTTTAAACCGGCAAAACGGTGGTGCTTTTGCCCCTCGGGCGCAATCCCCCAAAAGTTGAAGCGCTTAATATTTCTTTTTTGCGCTTCCTTAATTGCCTCCCACAAGACAAGATAGCTGGCCGAAGTCTTTCTAGCTTCTTGTGTGCTAGCCGAATAGTGGTAAACTATTTCTTTACCATAATAAATAAACATTGCTATAGCCACCGGGTGTTTTTTTACTATGGCCTTGAAAAGAAGGGCGTTGTCGTTTTTTAAAAAGGCCTCAAACTCAGCTCTTAATCTTTTTTTAGAAAAAGGGACAAAGTGGTGGCGCTTGGCAGTTTCAAGCTGCATTTGGTATAAAATGTTAACATCTTTTAGGTCGCGTGAGGCAACGACCTTGACTCCTTTTTTTTTAGCTTTTCTGATTTCGTAGCGGTGGCCTTTGTCCATGTTTCTCAAAAGATCTTTACCTATTCCCTTAACACCCGGTGTTTCTTTTTTTAACACCGGGTGTTTTTTTGGTTTGGCTTTCTGCAAACTCAGCTGCCAGGTGGTCTCTGCATGCATGTGCATTGGAGCGAGGATAAAGCCTTGGTTTTTAAAAAGTTTTTGATTTTCCGGAGCATCTAAAAGCTGAGGACGAATTCTTATAAAACAAACTCTTTCTTTTTTGGCAATTTTTTTAATTTCAGCAACAAAGAAAGGGAATAAATCTTTATTTTCCCAGTTTAAAAGCGGCCCGGCTGGACAGGCAAGGTAGCTGCCGCGGCGGGCCTCTTCTTTGATGAGAAGAACTATGCCTTGAAGAAGGCTCAAGTCGGGCTTAAAAGATCTGCAAGCCTGGCTTGAAAATACTCCGAGGCGGAAAATCTTTTTGTCTAACTTCTCCTGGGTCTCACCCCAGTACCAAGATTGGAGAAAGTTTTGATCCTCTCTGGTCTTTAAAAAAGATTCCCAGGCTTTTTCATCGGCAATAGGCTTTAAATATAACATTTATAGCTTTTATAAAAATTATAAAAGAAAAATTATAAAAGAACTGCGTTCTTTATATACCTTGGAACCCGGCCTTCAAGCAGAATAACTGTTTTTTTATCCAAATGTTTTTTTACAACCTTATTAAGATCCGCTTTTTCGCGGACTAAGTGAAGCTTATCCAGGTTTTTCCCGCCCAAGCCCTTTTTAAAGCTTTGATAAAAGTTTTCATCAGTTAAAATAATCAAATCAGCAATTCTGCCGGCCTTTTGAGCCAAGCTCTGGTGAACTTTTTCTGATTTTTTGCCAAGCTCGATAATGCCAGGGGTGATTAAAATCTTTTTTTTGCTGGCAAATTTTGCCAAAGTATCAAGGGCAACTAGAAATCCTTGATGGTTGGCGTTAAAACTATCGTCTAAAACCATACACCCCCAAATACCTTCTTTTTTCTGAAACATACCTTTCCGCGGTTCAAGCTGGGAAACTTTTTCTAAAATGTCTTTTAAGGGAATTTTTAAAAATAAACCAATAACCCGGGCGCAATCAATATTTACCTGCTGAAACTTACCCAAAAGCTTCGTCTTGTATTTTTCTCTTTCTTTTCCGTAAAACTTTACAGCAACTCTTTTGGTAATTTTCCCCAAACCCCTGGCCGTTGAATTTTTAAAATTGAAAACTGCCAGGCCGTTTTTGGGCAAGCTCTTTATAAGCTCGTATTTCGCTTTTTTAATTTTTTGGAAAGAGCCAAAAAGAGCCTGATGCTGGTCGCCAATGCCGGTTAGAATACCGATCTTCGGTCCGGTCAACCAGCAAAGTTTTTCAATCTCTCCTACTCTGTAGGCACCCATCTCAACGATAAAAATGTCGTGTGTTTTTTTAAGTTTAGTAATAATTGTCTTGGCAACCCCCAAAGGTGTGTTAACGCTTTTGGGGGTGACTAAAACATTAAACTTGACTGATAAAACCTGGCCTAAAATAAGCTTGGTTGAAGTCTTGGCAAAACTGCCGGTGATGCCAATTACCAAAGGCTTAAGGCTCTTAACTTTAATTCTGGCAAGATAGATTATAAGCTCTTTGATTGGCCGCAGCATCAAAGAAAAGACTAAATTGATTAACCCAACAGTTAGAGGCAAAAGCAAAAAAACTAGAACCAAAACAAAGGTGAAACTGGCAAACAAAAAGTTGGGGTACTTTCTAACAAAAAAAGACGAGAGACGCAAAAAGAAAAAATAAAGATTATAGTTTAAAAAAACGCTCAGCAAAAACGCCAAGATAATACGCAGGCTTGGCCGGGGTAACCGCCACTCTCTGAAAGAAAAAATATTTAAAAATTTAAAAATCTGTTTTTTGCCGACCGCTAAAGAAAAATGAGCCCTCAAGCGATCAACTCTATATTCTTTAAGCTGCCAAATAAAAAGCCAGAAAAGTGTGCTTTGCAAAATCTGCCAGCCGACAAAAACAAGAAGGATAAAAGAAATAAAGTCGAGAAGTTGCCAGTAAGACATAGTTAATAGTTAAATTGTTAATTGTTTGTTATGAATTTAAAAATTTCCTCTGCCACCTTACCTGCTTGATTATATGGTAGCGCATGGTTGGCCTTTTTGAAAACAACCAATTTTGAATGAGGGATTTTTTTTCTTGCAATACAGGCTATTTTAAACTTGGTTGTTTTATCTTTTTTACCCCAAAGAATCAAGGTGGGTAAAGATATTCTGGAGAGATCTTTTTCCAAGTTTTCTGACAAAACATTAATCATTGTCTTTTGCAAAGGGGGGTATGCCTTGTAATAATCGGCTTCGCCGACCAGCTTATAGATTAAAAATCTTACCTCCTCATAAAAAGCATTAAAGGGAAAGCGTTTAAAAATAGAGCCGAAGATTTTTGAAATAAAGATGACAAGTTTTCGAGCTAAAGAGGGTTTTTTTCGAACAACAGCTGCAGAAATAAGGATTAGGCTTTCTACTTTAGTTGGGTAAAGTAAAGTGAATTTGGCGGCAATTTGTCCGCCAAAAGAATGGCCGACCAAGCTCACTTTTTCTATCTTGTTTTCTAAAATAAACCCCCTAAGCCAAGTAACATAATCATCAAGCGTCCATGGTGCTTTTAGTTTTTCGCTGCCAAAACCGGGCAGGGTGGGAAAAAAAACCTTAAAACCTTTATTTGCAAGTTTCTTTGTTAGAGATGAAAGTTTTTTCTTTTTATATGTCCAGCCGTGGAGAAGAATGATATTTTTTGTAACCACATTTTTATTCTACTAATCTTTTGCGGTTGCGAGCAAGGTGAAAAATATATATAAAAAAGCAAACTCCGCTTATCACTTTGTTGCCTTTTTCCTTTTATCTTATTTAACTCTTCTAATGCTTGCCCCTAGTTGCTTTAGCTTTTCATCCAATCTCTCATACCCTCTGTCTATATGCTCGATGTTTTCTACTGTTGAAAGGCCGCGGGCAATTAGGGCGGCAATCGTCAAGGTAGCACCGGCGCGGAGATCGGACACTTTAAGATAGGCGGCTTTAAGAGTTGTCGGGCCAGCTACCTTTGCCGCGTGAAAGTTAGTATCGGCTTGGGCGCTTTCAAACTGGTAAAATTTTTGCGGATTTTTGACCACCGGATTGTAAAGGTTTATTTTAGCGCCCATTTTGTTAAGCTCGCTTGTATATTGAAGTCTGTTATTGTGAACTGTTTCAATTACGCGGCTCTCGCCCTTTGCCTGAGTCATGAGAAGCGTCCATAAGGGCTGCCAGTCGGTCATAAAACCCGGGGCGGGCGCGGTTTTGACATCTGTCGCCTTTAATTGCTTTTCATGCCAAAAGCGAATACCATAATCAGCAGTTTTAAAGCGGGCGCCGATTTTTTCAAGCTTTTCTAAAAACGCCTGAATAGTTTTGGATTGGGCATTTTCAATAACAATATCGCCGCAGGTAGCCAAGGCAGCGACTGCATAAGAAACTGCTTCATTTCTATCAGGCATTACTTTGTGAATTGCTCCATCTAACTTCTTAACGCCATTTATGATAATTTTTTCTTTTTCTCGCCTAATTTTGGCGCCCATTTTGTTTAAAAGGCTAATCATGTCGTTAATTTCCGGCTCGCAAGCTGCATTTTCAATAATAGTTTTGCCTTGAGCACAAACGCTGGCCAAAATCATGCTTTCCGTACCGGTGTGGCTTTTTTTGGTAAAAGAAAAGTTACCACCTTTTAACTTTTTGGCAGTCAAATGTATCCAGTTGTCAACAAACTTGACTTTAACTCCCAAACTCTTAAAGGCCTCAAGATGGCGATTTATCGGCCTGCTACCTAAAACACAGCCGCCGGGTAAAGGAATAATTGCTTTGCCGGTTTTGGCAAGGAGCATGCCGGCAAAAAGGGTTGAAGCCCGACATTTTTCACCGGCAAATTGGGGAAGCTTTGAGGTCTTTATACCATTTGGTTCAACAAAAACGCTCTTCTCGCCGCACTCGGAAACATTAAGGCCCAGCTTTCTCAAAGTATGAATGGTAACATCGACATCGCCGACATGGGAGAGGTTTAAAATCCGCGATCTTTTACTTCCTAAACAAGCAGCAATGATCAGCTTAAAACCGGCGTTTTTGGCGCCGCCGACTCTAACACTGCCCAAAAGTGGCTTACCACCGTTTATAATAAACTTTGCCAAATGTCTATGGTCTACTGTCTACGGCCTACAGAAATATGAAAAAAAGCTGTAGTCGGTAGTCGGTAGTCGGTGAGTAAATCAGCTAACAATTACTATCTCTTCTTCCAGCTTTACCCTAAACCTCTCCCAAACTTTCTTCTTAACTTCCGCAATTAATTCTAGCACATCGCTGGCTTTGGCACAGCCAAGGTTTAGGATGAAGTTGGCGTGTTTTTTACTGATTTGTGCATCGCCGATTCTTTTACCTTTAAGGTTTGCTTGTTCTATAAGTGCGCCAGCGCTTTTACCCTTGGGATTTTTAAAGATGCAACCGGCGGATTTGCCCCATGGTTGGTTTCTGCGGCTTTCTAAGGCTTTTTTAAGTTTTTTTTTGATTTCTTGTTTTTTATCTTTTTTTAATTTTAAAACTGCTGAGAGGATTATTTCACCTGATTTTTTAAAGCGGCTTGTGCGGTAGGAGAAATGACAGTTGGAGCGCGCCAATCCCTTCACCCCGGGAGGCTCCTCCGGGCCCTCGACTGAGCTCAGCCGAATGTCCCACTCCCGGGGTGGTCCCTTGGTCTCTCCTAAAATCGTTACTTTTTCTACAACATCAGAAATTGAACCAGCTTTGGTGCCACTATTTCCAACAATTGCCCCTCCCAAAGTTCCGGGAATACCAGCAGCAAATTCAAGTCCTGAAAGAGAATTCTCTGTTGCTATTTTCACTAATTTTGATAATTTTAACCCTGGTTCTGCAAAGATTTCTGTAGTCTGTAGTCTGTAGTCTGTAGTCTTATTTTTTATTACTATTCCCTTAAAGCCCTTATCGGAAACTAAAATATTTGAGCCACCGCCGAGGATAAAATAAGGGGTTTTTAAGTTTCGCGCCAGCTTAACTGCTTTAATTAAATCCTTTGTTTTTTTAACCACATAAAAAGCCTCGGCCGGCCCTCCAATCCCAAAGGTTGTATGACTCTTCATCGGTTCGTTGAGTTTTAAACTAGCCTTGCCTAAGCCTTTAATCAGTTGTTGCCTTATATTGGTGTTCATCTAAATTCCAGAAAGGTCCGTCCTGGAGTTCTCTGAGGACGGACCTTTCTATCGTTCTTTCAACATTCTTAATATATTTTTATGCCACAGATAGACATCGCCGGCCCCCATCGTAAAGATAACGGTGTCTTGCAAGTTTTTTTCGGATAAAAACTCAACTACTTTATCCTTTCCCGGTAAAAAATAAACTTCCGGGTGGTGTTTTTGCGTTTGCTTGGCTAGTTTCTTGCCAGAAATTGTTGAGTCCTGCTTTTCTCGGGCTGAGGCATAAATATCTGTTAAGATTGCCAAGTCAGCATCTTCAAAGCTTTTGGCAAACTCGGCAAAAAGGGCTTTGGTGCGGGAAAAAGTATGCGGCTGAAAGATAGCAATGATTTTTTTATCCGGCCAAAATTCCTTGGCCGCTTTAAGAGTAGCCCTAATTTCTAAAGGATGATGAGCATAGTCATCGTACAAAAAAGTGCTACCCTCTTGGGCTATTTTTTCAAAACGCCTTTTAGTGCCGGTAAAAGCTTCCAAGCCCTGTCTTATCCTTTTTATATCCGCACCTAAAAAGTGGCCAACTGCTAATGAGGCGGTTGCATTTAAGGCGTTAAACCTGCCGGGAACATTTAAAATAAACTCGCCAAAGTCAATCTGCTGATATTTGACTGAAAAAAAAGCTTTGCCTTCTGCCTGGTAAAAACGAGTGATTTGCCAATCCGCCTCGGGGGAAAAGCCATAAGTTGCCCTGGAGTTTTCAATTTCTTTTAAAAGTTTTTGATTGTTCTTATTATCAAAACAGGTAACAAAAAGGCCATTTTCTGGAACCAGCTTTAAAAATTTTTTAAAAGCTTTTTTAGTTTTTAAAAAATTTGGATAAACGTCAGGATGGTCAAAAGCTAAGTTTGTCAAAACAGCCACTTCCGGGTTTTGCGCTAAAAACTTTGGGGTCTTATCATTTGGCGAGTGGATATACTCATCAGCTTCAGCGACAAACCAATTGCCTTTTTTGTCATAGCCGGCAGGAGTTCCTAAACATGGAATATCAGCAACACCGACAGCAAAAGAGGGATGAAAATTAGCTTTTGTCAAAACAGTGGCAATCATTGCCGAGGTGGTAGTCTTGCCGCCGACGCCGCAGACTGAGATTGCTTTCTTGCCTTTCATAAAAAGACCAAGAGCCTCACCGTGAGAAAGAGTGGCGATTTTAAGTTGCCGTGCGGCAATGACTTCTTTCTTGTTAAAATGAGCACCGGTGTAAACTAAAAGGTCGGGCCTGACTCTTTTGACATAATCTGCAGAAAATTTTTCTTTATACCTGATGCCGGCTTTTTTAAGGGCTTGCTCGGTGACAAAAGAGTCCGGCACATCCGAACCGGTGACTTTGATTTTTAAGTCTTTTGCCAAAATGGCCAAAGCTGCCATCCCAACACCCTTAATACCGGTAAAATGAATCTTTCTAATAGTTTTGATATTCATAAGTAAATAAAAAGCTATAAAATATTAAACTTTAAATTATAGTGAAATCCGAATATCGAAATCCGAAGCAAATTCTAATTTTCAATCCGCCAGCTGGCGGACAAAATCGTTTAGAACTTAGAACATTTGAACTTTGATATTATTTCGAATTTAGTGCTTCGGATTTTTAAAGAACCTCAATATACGTTATAAATCTCTTTTCCTTTTCTTCCCCTTTCCCTTTTGCTCGCGAGTATGAAAAAAAACGCTTGTCACAAATGGTGCAGATTGGCACTATTTCTATATTTTTTTCTTTTACTCCTGTCTCTATTAAATCACTCTTTAGCTTGCCGACCAAATCTATATAATAAAAACCTCCTTTTTTGTCATAAAAACCTTTCCATTCAGGCAGATGTTGGACAAAGGCTTCTTTATCATGTTTAAAGCAGCATTTCTTAGCACAAGGGCCGACAGCAACCTTTAGGTTTTCTGATCGACAACCAAAGCAACTAACCATCTTTAAAATTGCCTTCAAAGTTATTTTACCAACAGTTCCCCGCCAGCCGGAGTGGATAGCAACAATGACTTTTCTTTTTGGATCAAAGATTAAAACCGGCAAACAATCAGCCGTTTTAATAAGCAACAAAACGCCCTTTCGATTGGTAATAAGGCCATCTGCACCCCTGATGAAATTATTATCTCTTAATCGCCTAATTACTAATTGCTTAATTGCTGTACTGTGCACCTGCTCCATAAAATAAAAGTTTTTAAATGACTTTTTTGGTAAACCAATTTTGTCAATTAACTCTTTAACTGTCAGTCTTTTTAAAACTTTGGAAGAAAAATCGCCGTCTTTTTTGCTGGTAAAGCCGGCGACTAAATTTAGAGATTTAAAAATTTTAAAGCTATTTTCTGGCATGAAGTTTTTTTATTTGCTGGCGTGCCTTTGACAATTCTTCCCGAGTGTTGACACCGCACCAGAAATCTTCGTTTTTTATCTTAACTGCCTTTATGGGCAGTTTTTCGCTAATTGCTATTTTAATCATATCAGGCAAGTGGTATTCTCCTGTTGTTTTATTTTTTTCAAGCACAGTGATGAATTTTTCTAGAAAGCTTCTTTTAAAACAATAACAGCCAACATTTATCTCCTTGATTTTTTTCTCCCATTCGGTTGCTTCCTGCTCTTCAACAATCCTAACTATATCTCCATTTCTGTTTCTTATGACCCTAGCGGTTCTTGGTTTTTTCATCTCAAGGGTTATAAAACTTAAAACTCTCTTTTCTTTTTGGCAGGCTTTGATTAATTTTTTAAAAACTCTTGTGGGGTAAAAAGCGCTATCATCGCCATGAAGAACCAAAACATAGTCAATTCCCTTCTTAAGTTTGCTAAGGCCTGTTTTGGCCGCGTGACCGGTACCCAGTCTTTTTTCTTGAACAACATAAGAAACACTATCGTTAAAATAAGAAACAACCGAGTCTTTAGCAAAGCCAATCACTAAAACAATTTGGCCGATTTTGGCCTTTTTAAGCCGCTCAACCGCATAAGCAACCATTGGCTTATCGGCCAACTTAAACATTACTTTGTTTTTATCCTTGGCATTTATCCTTGTGCCCTTGCCAGCGGCTAAAATTATAGCGGCAACATTTTTGAAAATCATTGTTAGAAAATGTCTAATTTCTAATTTTTTGACATTTAGGAATTAATCATTTGACATTTTTTTAGATATTAGAAATTAGTAATTAGAAATTCTTTTCTAATATTTTTTTAATAGCCTCTTGATCTGACCAGGGTTTCTCAACTGTTCCAAAACACATCGAGCGCTCATGTCCCTTGCCAAAAATGCCAACTACATCACCTTTTTTTGCAATTTTTATAGCAAATTCTATGGCTTCGCCCCTGTCTGGGATTTTAACAAAAATAGGGAAAGGTTTCTTCACCAACAAGCTAGGCTTGGGAAATCTGCAAGCCCGGCTTGAAACTTTTATTTCCTTGGCTCCGCCTTTTTTGGCCCAGGAGGCAATTTCTTCGGAGATTTTTTCTATTCTTTCTGTGCGTGGGTCCTCGGCAGTAACAACAGTAATGTCGGCCAACTGCGCTGAAACCATACCCATTTTCCGGCGGTTTCTGTCGCGCAAGCCGGCACAGCCAAAAATAGAAATCAGCCGGCCGTTTTTGCCAACTTGCCCCCTTAGGGCCTTAAGAGCTTGTTTTAAAGCATTAGGCGTGTGGGCAAAGTCAACGACTATTTTAAAAGGAACTCTTTGCATCATTTGCATCCGCCCCTTGACTCCTGGGAAATCGGCTAATGCTTTTTTAATTTTCTGTTTGTCAATGCCTAAAGCATTAGTAACAGCAGCCGCTCCTAAGCAATTTAACTTATTAAAATCACCAGGAAGCCTACTGCGGAATTTAAAGCCTGCCAGATTAAAATCACCCTTTTTAAGCCCATAGGTAATTATTTTCCCGGCCGCTTTTGTTTTCAAAAAACTATATGACCCGTCTTCAATGTTTAAAATAGAATATTTTGTGTTTTTGAAAAGCTTGGCCTTGGCTAAAGCGTAGTTCTGCCAAATCTTGTGGTATAGAAAATGGTCTTCGGTGATATTGGTAACAACACCAGCTAAAAAATCAATACCCCAAAGCCTGTGTTGAGCAAAGCCGTGAGAGGTTGATTCTAAAACTAGATATTCATAGCCTTTCTTGAGGATTTTCTTAAGAAGTTTCTGTAAAACAAATGGGTCAGGCGTAGTGACATGAAAACCGGTGTCGATTTCTTTTTTGCCGATTTTGGCTGAAACTGTAGAGATTAAAGCAACCTTTTTGCCGGCATAATCTAAAATGTAGTGAATAAGTGTAGCCGTCGTCGTCTTGCCGTCTGTGCCGGTCACACCGATTACCTTGAGTTTCTTGCCGGGAAAGCCATAAACTAAGTTGGCAAGAGCTGCTTTTGGCAAATGCCAGAAAGTGTTAACTAAACTGTTGGGAACTAACGAGCGCAAATATTCTCTGAGGGTCATGAGGATATTATAACGAAGAAAGAGTAATTAGTAATTAGTAATTGAGGATATTTTCCCCTTTGCTACTTTTCCTACATTTCCTATTTTTTCTACTTTCAGTTCTGCGGTGGTATCCCGTAGTAAAGAAACATCTTTTTGGCTATTTCAAAAAAGAGAGGCGCTGCCGTTTCTGAGGCCCAGGGAGAACTGCTGGGGTTATCAAGCTTAGTTAGAATCAAAAACTTCGGATCATCGGCCGGCGCAAAGCCTACAAAAGAAGCAATCGTCCGCTCCTCGTCATAATGGCCGGCAACCGGCACTTGAGCTGTACCGGTTTTGCCGGCGATCTTGTAGCCTACTAACTTTGCCCATTTGGCATCGCCATGTTCAACACTTGCCACCATCATATCTGTCAAAGTCTGGGCAGTCTTTTCACTTATTGGCTGGATAATTTGCTTGGGCTTTATTTTAACTTCCCGATCTTCGTCAATAATTTTGCTAACCACTTGGGGCTGCATCATTTTGCCCTTATTGGCAATGGCGGAAACGGCCGCAGCCATCTGAATCGGAGTTACTGAGATTCCCTGGCCAAAAGCAGCCGTTGCCAAATCAACCTGGGAAAAGCGGGGTCGGAGAATAGGCACAACCTCTTCCTGCAAATCAATACCGGTCTTTTTATCTATGCCAAATCTCTTCAAATACTCTACAAATTTATCAATGCCTAAACTTTGGCCGACATAAACCATGCCGACATTGTCTGAGTTCACTAAAACTTCAGTCATTGTTGAGTCTGGATGATACTTATCGTTCCAAGTTTTAATCGTATATTTGTCGATCCTGTAAGGTTTATCGCAAATATCGCACTTGGTTTCTGGCTCAACCACCTTTTCTTCTAGAGCGACAGCCATCGTTAAAACTTTAAAGGTTGAGCCTGGTTCATAAAGGTCAGCAACAACCGGGTTTTTAAAAACCTCTTCTTCATATTGGCTAAACTTATCTGGCAAGTAGGCCGGTAAAGAGCTCATCGCCAAAATCGCTCCCGTTCCAGGGTTTAAGACAACTACCGAACCTCTATCGGCTCCATATTTTTCGATTGCTTTTTGCAAAGACTCTCTCACAAAAAACTGAATTGCTCTGTCTAAATGAAGAACCAGACTTCGGCCGTCTCTTTTCTCTTGGGAGAAAAACTTGCCAATTAAAATCGGCTTTTTAGCCGCATCCTGCTCTTCTTTTAAAACTCCGGGACGGCCAGAAAGCTCTAAATTGTAATAACCTTCAAGCCCAAAATAGCCGGTATCCCGGCCAATACTATCACTGCCTACAAATCCCAAAAGATGGGCGGCCATTGAAGCTTCAGGATAAAAACGTTTCTGCTCCAGCTCAAACCCTAAACCTTCAATATCTAGGGCTTCTATTTGGTTTCTTTGGTCACGAGAGATCTTATGCTTCAAGGCAACCCAGGAAAGCTTATCACTGCTTAACTGGTCCAGTAATTTTTCTTCCTGTTTATGAAAGGCTTCTTTTTTCAACTTTTTAATTTTTGCTTCGTCAGTTGCTTGCTTTATCTCTCTTGTTTCCTCGAATAAGATGGGCACAAGATCCTCGGCTATTTTTTGCGGCTCTTTTTCCAATTTTGAAAGATTAGCGAAAAGCAAGAAAGCATCACTGTTTCCGACTAATGGAAGACTATCGCTTGACAAAATTTGGCCGCGCAACGCCGGAACTTCAACAATAGTTTCTCTTTGAGAAAAAGAAAAAGCACTTAACTCTTCAGAAGCAATTGCCTGCCAATAAAAGAGACGGACAACTACTAGAAAAGCAAAGAGGGTAAAAAGTAAAGAAATTAGATTTAGGCGAGAAGAAGTCTGCAAATTCCTAATTACTAATTTCTAATATCTAATGAAGTGTCAAATGATGTAGTTTCAAATGTCAATGTCTAAAAATAATTAGAAATTGGGCATTTAAAAATTGGAAATTTCATTAGAGATTGGGTATTAGAAATTAGAAATTTTATAAATCGGGTTTTAGTGCCACTACACCATCTCTATCCAAATTTACCACCTTAGGCTCTCTCACAAACCCTTTCTCCTTTGCCTTGGCTAGAATATCTGTAAGGCTGGCCTTTTGAGCAATTTCAGAAGAAAGTCTTTGGTTTTCAAGCTCCAGCTGGCGGATTTTTTCATTTAGAGCCTTAAGTCTTGCACCAGAAGTAGCCAAACTATTGCTCAAAACAACCTGAGCAACCACTAGAAATAAAATAGTAAGTAAAAAAAGTTTTGTTAGTGAAATTTTGGAAAATTTTTTCTTGTATTTCTGTTTTTTTGTCCTCATTTTTAATTTTTGATTTGTGTTTTTGATTTTTTATATTTAATTTTTAATTTTTCTATTACCCTCATTTTCGCGCTTCTACTTCTTGGGTTTTTCTCAATTTCCTGTCGGCTGGGCGTGATTGGTTTTTTGGTCAAAATTTCAGCTGTTCTTTGCTCTTTTTTATCTTTAAAAAAATGTTTAACGATCCTGTCCTCACCGCCATGAAAGCTAATAACAACCAGTCTCCCTTTTTCGTCTAAAATCTCAAAAGCCTGATCTAGCCCTTTTTTTAAATTGTTAAGCTCGTCGTTTATAGCAATCCTTAAAGCCTGAAAGGTCTTGGTTGCCGGATGGATATGGCGGCTTTTTTTTCGGCATCGCCTGTAAACGCCGGCAACTAAGGCCCTTAATTGACTTGTGGTTGTAATTGGTTTTTCTAAACGGGCGAGAGCAATAGCGCCAGCAATTGGCCGAGCCAACTGTTCTTCGCCCAAACGAACAATGAGTTCATAAAGTTCCTTTTTTGATAAAACTTTTAAAAGATCAGCGGCGGTTACTTTTTGATTTTCCGGGTCCATACGCATATCAAGTCCTGTGTTTTGCCTAAACCCAAAGCCCCTTTTTGCCGTTTCCAGCTGATGCGATGAAGCACCTAAATCAAAAAGAATTCCGGCCGGTCTCTTTAAATTTTCTTTTTGCCAAACCTTTTTTAAGTCGGCAAAACTTGCTTTTTTAAGCCAAAAATCCTTTGGAGGACAGGCTTTTGCCAAACGATTTTTAGCATAATTTATTGCCTCTTTGTCCCAATCAAGCCCTAAAACCCCGCCGCCTTTTTTCAAAATTGCCAACGTGTGGCCACCACCACCTAAAGTGGCATCTATATAAAGCTTGCCGGGTAAAATATTTAAATAATCTATTGCCTCTTGTAAAAGAACCGGCGTGTGAAACTTACTGGCTTTTCTTCTCATCTAGTTTTTCCGAAATCTGGGCAATATTTTCTGTTAAGTACTTTTGCTGTTTTTGCCAAGACTCTTTTTCCCAAATCTCTATCCTGCTGCCTGCACCGGCAAAAACTATTTCCTTGCCAAGTTTTGCATAGCTTCGCAAGTCCACTGGGATTATAAAACGGCCTTGTTTGTCAAGGCTTATTTCAAAAGCATTGCCTAACAAAAATCTATCGGCGCTCCTTGAAGGGCCGGATAAAAGACTTTTGTTTGTTATGCCCTCAGTAACCTTTTTCCAGGAAATAAGGCTGACTAAAATCAAAGAGCCCTCATAGCCTTTTGTGATAACTGCCTTCTTGCCAAGCAGGCTGCGAAATTTGGCCGGTACCGCTGTTCTGCCCTTTTTAATATTTAACTTTTGTGTATAGTTTCCTAAAAACATAAGGAGTCACCACTTTTCACCACTTTCTTCCATTTTTATCTACTTTGATAATGTTTGTCAAGCACCAATTCTCCGAAAGAGAATGAAGTAATTAGTAATTGAGTAATTAGGAAATTAATATGAGGAGGAGTTAATCGATTCCCTTTGCTAAGACAACAATACCTAAACCGTTTATATCATCGGAAATTTTGCCGTCCTTGACCTCATCACTTAATTTTTGCCAACCGGTGCCGTTCCATAAATAAAGTGTGGCGTTTTCTTCCTTTGTCTGTAAAGTCAATTCCATTGATCCGCTGGGAGTAACACCTTCCGGTGCAAAAATGCCATAAGGCCCTAAAATGATTTC
>Ga0180438_10001770_pt1 | contig 37406 bp, 81 predicted proteins | sample SS_ome_12_FD_132455 | JGI IMG/M metagenome (GOLD analysis project Ga0180438, IMG submission 132455) | Hypersaline lake sediment archaeal communities from the Salton Sea, California, USA - SS_3_D_2 metaG | ecosystem: Environmental > Aquatic > Non-marine Saline and Alkaline > Hypersaline >... | reverse complement strand
AGCTGACCTGCGTGGAGCTGACCTGCGTGGAGCTGACCTTAGCTCTGCTAACCTTCGCTCTGCTGACCTTAGCTCTGCTAACTTTCGCTCTGCTGACCTTCGATCTGCTGACCTGCATGAAGCTGACCTGCGTGTAGCTGACCTGCGTGAAGCTGACCTGTATGAAGCTGACCTGCGTGGAGCTGACCTGCGTGGAGCTGACCTTAGCTCTGCTAACCTTCGCTCTGCTGACCTTAGCTCTGCTAACCTTCGCTCTGCTGACCTGCATGGAGCTGACCTTAGCTCTGCTAATATAGATTTATTGATGATATTGCAAACAAATATGGTCAATTTATCAGAAGAATTAACTTTAGAGCTTATGCGGTGGGATGCGCTGGTATGTGGAAAAGAAAAAATGAAAAAATGGGCTGATGGTGGAAGTTGTCCTTTTTCAGGTGGTGGAATCAATAGGCTTTTTCGATTTGAAGAGTCCAGAAATTTATGGAGACCGGGCAAGCCAAAAAAAAACATTTACGAACTCTGGCAGGCTATTGCCAAAGAGTTAGAAATAAAGATATAAGGGCACGGCAATGAATAACCTTATACAGTATAAGTTTGATTACGTCCTTCCGGTTGAAATTGAACTTTATACCGCCTGCAATAATAGGAGGGTAGTATGAATCAAATTCATACCTACATAATATTTACAGCAATCTTTCTTTCATTCCTGCTGTTCTTTGTCTTTCACTTTGCTTATATTGCGAAACTTAACAAAGAGATTGAATCACAGAGACAGATAAATAAAAAAAAGGAAGCAGAAGTGGACCGGGCTATAAATATATTAAAGAATACGAAATATATACTTGACGACATGTACTGGTCATGTCGTTATCAATACAGCTCAAAGGTGCGAGCTGACACACCTAACACAATTAAACCAAATGGAGGGCGAAATGACTAACGACAAACCTCCTTTCCTGTATTCGCCCTCCTCCCTCCAAAGAAAGGGATGCGTGCGAGAAAGGACGGTGATCGATGAACGAGGCTAAAGAGGAAGTTTACCAGGAAGTATTAAATAATTTGTGGGGTTTATTTCAGGATAGCCCATACATAAGGAATTTTATCGAGACAAGGGAAAAGCATGGATGTCTATTAACCACAATTACAGATTTTCATTGTCAAATGGCTTTACAGAATGATGTATATCCTATCATCCTTTTCGAGATATTGCCAGCAGAGATTGAAAAAGGAAATGAATTTTATGAAATGTATCTTATAAGAAATAAATACAATGACATTACAATATATTACCAATCGGAAGTTGATGAATTATTAGTTACGGGTGGAGAAAATAATGGTATCTGGCAAGCCCTACATTCTTTATTATTCGCAATCAAAGAGCTTGTAGCCAAAGAAGGCGATAATGTCAAGTTCGTGTGGGGGGAATGATGGAAACTTTAGCATATATACTTTTTTCATAGGAATGATACCAGTATGGATATTGATTATAGGCATAAAGGATTATTAGGGAATAGACCTGTTGATGATACAAAAAATAAAACAGATAGATTGGAAAAAAGCAATAGCGTTTTAAAAGATATTTTAAAAAGGGAAGGTATTGAGATTGAAAGCCCAATAAGAAAAGAGAGGAATGGTAAAAATGAGAAATGAAATATATGATAAAAAATCCGGGTATGCTATGGCAATAGGAATGGATAGGATATTAGGTAATTTTATACAAGTATGGAAAGTAGATCCTAATATAGCTTTTAATGATTTAGAAAACTTGCCGGATGAGTATAATATTGTTGTTGACATTGACGGCTTAACTGTAGACGATTTCTTAGATAAAAAAGAAGAATACTTAAAAAAATATTTACCTAATATAGCAAAAACAATATAGGGACTCCGGGCACCTACCAGAAAGGACGGTGAACCATGAATAACTGTTGTTCGTGTGACTATGACGATGGTAATTATGCGGCTATATATGATTGCAAGGAAAGGAAAGCGCTCAAAGAGCATAAATGTTACGAGTGCGGTGAAGTCATTAAAAAAAGGGAGACTTATTACTATTATTCATGTTTATACGATGGGGAATGGAGTAATTGGAAAGTATGTAAAATCTGCAAAGCTATTGGAGACGAATATTGCTGTGGGTCATACCCTCCCGGAGAATTGAGAACAATGCTTTGGGAGTGTAAGGGGTTTGATTATATAACCAATGAGATGAGTAGTGACTCTTATTGGGAAAAACTTGAATCAATGAAAGAGAATGGGAAACCATGAAAATCTTAATTATCTTAATCTGCTGGCTGCCTGTCAGCTTTGTATTTAGCTGTATTGCAGGAACTTTTATGAAAGGGGCAGGAGAATAATGCAAAGTAAAGAAAAGTCTTTCGTACAAGAAATTCAAGAATTGATGTTGCGAGTAAATTCGCACCCGACATCACGAATAAATAATGCGATATTGATTGGGTTAGATAGAATTTTGCTCGACATAGAAGCCATAGAAAGCGAGAGAACGAATGAACCCAGAGTTTAGATTTTATTGCAAAGAATGTGGTGTTATAAAATTAAAACCATTCTTTTCTAATCTTGATGGTTATTCTTATGTGCCAATTCTTTGCATACACAATGAGGATATCGCAAGGGACTATATAATGCAGGAAATGGGATATACAGACGATATGAAGGCGGATATAAATTTGAAAATTAGAAATGTTAAGCTGAGCCATTGTGATGTCGAAGAAGATGAAACATCTCATATAGTTCATTATATTGGAGAATATGCCTGCTGGTGTGACGAACCATAAAGAAATTAAATTAAGAAAGCGAGGAAAGTCCATGAACCAAGATAAACTTAAACAACAATTCGAAAAGCAACACCCAAAAAAGAATTTACTTACATGAGAAAGGACGGAGGGGAATGTATCAAATGGGAAGGATTTGCTGTATATCGGCTCCCTACCCTCCCAAAGAAAGGGGTGAGTGAGTGAGCTATAAAATCGTATCTGATTGGGTGTTATTAAAACCTGAAGTTTCTTCTTTGAGATTTCCATCTTTCAAGAAGGCATTAGAATGGCTGCACAATAGGTATCTTAATACGATAGTTATTGATGCAAGGACGTTAGATTTTGATTCGATTGAATTGGTTATAAATTCAGAGCAAAATAAAAATTTAATAAAGAATATGGAGAATCCTCCATCATTTTACAAGTATCTTGAAGCCTATCAGATTGTAAAGGAAATGAACAAAGAAAGGTGTGAGTGATGGTATATCAGGTAGATAAAGGAATAAAAGAATTTAGTGAAATAATAGATGCTTGCAAAGAGCTTGTAATACAACTTAAAAATGGGGAAAAACATAATGGCATATATGCAGATGTTTATATTGGAAAACATTTTTTTTATTGTGAATCGAAAAAAATATTGAGATTGGCAATAAAGCAATATCGAGATCTTTTATATCATTATTCCCATGATAAATTAAATATTAGTGATTTAGAACAAATCCTTAAGGAAATGAACGAATGAAGGACGGTGAAGCATGAAAATCTTACTAATAGCAATCAGTTACTTAATATTCAGCTTTCTGTTCGGATGCTTTGTCGGCAGGATGATAAGGGGGGAATGAAATGAAACATATACACCTTGAAACACACAAAGAAAGCGAGAGAGTGATCCACGTAACAAGTTTTAAATTATTACCAGATGAAATCCAGAATGATTTAAAGTTGCCTGATGACCAACGAAAGCACCCTGAATACATCTACATCGGCAGGGCTATGCCGAGATATGGACTGGAAGCAAGTCCATTGGCTAATCCATATAAACCTGGCGAGGCTTATGACTCCATTGACCATTGTTTAGTTTTATATAAAGAAACTATGAGCATTGATATTCATATAAATGATTTGATTAGAGAGGAATTGTTACGTATTAAGTCTTTGCTCATAAAACATAAAGACATTTACCTCGTCTGCTGGTGCGTTGAAGAACTGGATGGCATAGAACCTTGTCATGGGTATATTGTTAAGGAAATATTGGAAAGCGAGGTTGAGGATGGCAATTAAGGCTTTAACCTGCAAATATATGTACTGTGTGTCCGACTATGCAAATATTCACTACAAGTGTATCTTATCGCCGGAATATATAATGGCAACTAATATTGAGGATATGATTTGGCACTGTAACAGGTGCGAGAAATACAAAAGCGAGGGAAACGATGAAACACTGTAATACCTGTAAATATTTTAGAGTGAAGGCTGATACAAATAGAGGATCTATCGGAAAGTGTGACAATGACAAGGTATGCGATCTTGTCTCTTTATCTGTGATGGAACTATTTTTTAAAACAAGCTATGGGCTTTCAAATGAAGCTATCCGGTCTATTATTAAAGACTCAAAAGAATATCAAATTTTAAGATTTGATGGAGGTTTTGGGTGTATATTTCACGAAGAATATAATGAAAGTGAGGATGAGGAATGAAAGATAAGTTTTTGGAATGGTTAGAGAGTGAACTAAATAGAATAAACGATTGGTATGATGACTGTGAAATAGCTGGTTGTGCTGAAGGCATGGAGTCCGCCTTACGTGATATAAACAAATATGAAGAAGTTAAGCAGAAATACCTTGCGGTGCACAAAGAAAGCGAGGAAAGCCCATGAATCAAGACAAACCATGTCCTTTTACAGAATGTAAATTTTTCAACAACTGCACTTATCGCCAGTGCAGATTTAATCAAAATTTTATTAACGAACATCTTTATCCGTTGTTTCCTAAGTATGCACCATTTAGGGAAGATGGGTATGTCAACTCAAACCCTTAATAAAGGAGGAATACGTTGAGCTTAATATACAAACCCAAAGGAAGGGCGGCGGAATACGGCGAATATGCTTTTAACCCGTTTATCGGGTGTCGATATGATTGTATTTATTGTTACAATCGTGCAATCCACAACCGCTTCTTTAAAAGCAAATACGGCAATGAGTTCGACAAACCTATTATAAAGCCGAACATGATTGAGCAACTAAAAAAAGAAGCCCCTAAATACAAAGGCAAAGAAGTATTTATGAGCTTTTCGACAGATCCGTTTCAGGGGATTAAGGAATTTGATAAAATAACAGAACAGGCACTTAATATATTTTTAAACAATTCAATATCGGTAAGGTTTCTTACTAAATCTAATTATCCTAATTTTTTAGATGAGTATATTGATGAAAAAGATTGGATTAAATACGGCGCAACATTGACGTATTTTACTTGTGGGGATGTAAAATTTCAGATGGAGCCTAGGGCTGCTTCAAATTACGATAGGTGGTTGGCTTTGAAGCATTGCCATGAATGGGGGATTTATACATGGGTAAGCCTTGAGCCCGTTATAAGACCAAGCGAATCCCTAGAGCTCATAAGACATACACACACTTTCGTTGACGAATACAAGGTCGGCATGTGGCATTACTCCCCTGAAGCAAAGAAAATCGACTGGAAGCGGTTTGGGAACGAAGCTGTTGAATTACTCGAAAAGTATGGCAAGAAATATTACATAAAAGAGGATTTAAAAAGGGAGATGGTAAAATGAGCCACTTACTAACATTCGGCTTGCTATTAGTAATCCTTGTAATAGTTGCCTTGTCTGTTCACGTGGCAACGGAGATAGCTTCAAGGCAAAAGATTATCGACAAGAATAGCTATGAGTTTTGGCTAATAAGAAAGGGGCTGGAAAAATGAAACTTTACAAACTGACAAATAAAGACAATATAACTCACGGCAATTTCAAGTGGGTGTTAAACAAGAATTACTATATTGAGAAAGAAAAGCGTAGACCTGTGCTATGCTCAGATGGAGTTTTCCATGCTTACAAAGACATAAATTTAGCGTTGTTGCTAAATCCAATACATGCAGGTATTAAGAATCCAAATATTTTTGAAGCAGAAGGAGATATTGTTGTAGAAGATTATAACAAAGTAGGGACATATGAATTAAAACTAACAAAAGAAATCCCGATACCAGATTGGTACAGGGATAATAATATAAGAAATAGAGTCTGCGTACAGTTTGCAATACTGTGTGCAGAGTCTGTTGTTCATTTGTACAACAACAAGTATCCAAAAGATGATAGACCAAACAAGGCGATCCGATTAGCGAAGGATTATCTAAAAGGGGAAGTTTCTGAAGCTTTAGTTGCTGCTTATGCTGCTTATGCTGATGATGCTGCTGATGCTGCTGCTGCTGATGCTGCTTATGCTGCTTATGCTGCTGCTTATGCTGCTTATGCTGCTGATGCTGCTTATGCTGCTGCTGATGCTGCTTATGTTGCGTATGCTGCTGCTGATGCTGATGATGCTGCTTATGCTGCTGCTGCTGATGCTGCTGCTGCTCGTGCTGCTTATGCTGCTTATGCTGCTGCTGCTCGTGCTATTTATGTTACTTGTGATGCTGCTTATGATACTGATGGTATAGACTTTATAGCGTTAGCAAACAAGGCGGTTGAGTTAATTATTACAACCTTCCGGAAAAAGGACGCTGTGCCCTAAATTTTAAACCAAAAAGGAGAAACAATGAACGACATTAAAGAAAGAATGTATACCCACGATGAAGTGGAAGAAATAAGGGCATTGGCTAAACAGGAAGCTATTGCAGGAGAACAATTAAAAAAGCTAATAAAGAAAACCAAACCTCAATATGAATCGGAAAGTACTGGTAATATTGTTAGGATAAATTTGATATGCATGTTTTGTGGTCAAAGAATGCAGAAGGATATTCTATACAGACCCCAAGTAGCATATTGCCCTAAGTGTGATTTTCAGATAACCGATAAAGCTGTAATTGCGATACTCCAAAGCAGGCATGATTGGAAGGTCAAGGACGTAGATATAAAAGAAGAACCTGAAATACACGAATCAATTATAACTTAAAGTCAAGAGAAGGGCGAAATGTTTAAAATAAAAGATATTAAAGTGTTCCATAAACAATATAAAATAATTTGTAATGTATCTAATATAGATTTTAATGATGAAATTATTGACTTAAATCCGGATTCTAAAGACTTACATTTATTCCCAGATAGTGAGGACTGGATATATTCTGCAAAAGATACTATTGTAGGATTTGAAGCAATAGTATTTTTATATTCTTCGGGATTGAAGGATAGATATAATGACGAATTGATTTATAGTGGTGATATTGTCGGCATCCCCTATTCACCTCCGTTTGGAGATATTGAAGATAAATGGACATACAAGGCTGAAGTGTTTTACGACTATGGGTGCTTTTGGCTACGATACTTAACATCTGAGTATGAACATCCAGTTCCGCAACAAATTATAGATTGGGTGGTAAAATCAAGGGGTAAGTATATATCAAATTTCGGGGAGCCGACAATCTATAGCAATAAAACGGTATTGGAAAAATTGGGGAATGTGTTTATCGAAAATAGATCCTAGACAAATTTGACAAATCCTTTTAAAATTAATATATTAAATATAGGTATGATCAAGATATTTAAACCATAAGGAGACGATAAATAAAATGGCAATTTATCCATATATTTGTCCAGAATGTAACTATAAAATAGAAATAATAAAAAGTATAAAAGAAATAGAGAGAGAAGAAATATGCCCTTCGTGTGGTTCAAAGATGGACAGGAAAATAGGAGAGTCTGGTTTTGAGCTAAGGGGTTTGGGTTGGTCGAGGGATGGGCACTGTATGGACATAGACGATGCGGAAGAAGTTTGGTATAAGAAGGACCCGTCTAAAGTCCAGAGAGGGTGCAGACCAATGGACAAAAAAGAAGCCAGTAAAGCGAAGGGCAAGTGGAAGAAAAGGAAAAACAAAAAATGGACAGGGATTTAAGATTGGAAGCATCTCCATTTATTGTTATAGTCAACACAAACATCCAAACAGTTGTTTTTACAAATAAAGTCTTCCGATGTATTATGACTTTTATACCAATCATATCTTTCTTTGCGTGATTTTACTCTGTCGTAATAATACCCTATTGGATTTCCACCTTCTCTAAAATAAATAATACATGGGAAATGAAAACCATTTGCGACAGCCATGTCATCCAGCACTAAAGGGCATTTATTGTAGTCATCTTTATATATACCCCTAATATTTCTTTGTGATAAATAATTCTCTATCCTATATTTTAAGATTGGATATTTTACGTACTTGGGAATTATTCTCTTAATAATGTTTAACTTAGATGAATATTGAGCCGAAGGGACGATTCTTATATCCGATACATTTGTTTCGGACATTCTACCAATTAATAAATTTAATGAATCGAGATTATTCTCATTTATAACCATCCCAATAGTGACATATGTTAATTTAGATAATTTTTTTATGTTGTCAAAAACTTTCTCAAACATATTTGATTCACCAATCCCACACATTTTATTAAAAGTTAATGAACAACAGCTATCCAATGATATAGAGATATCGTTTAACCCTAACCTAATTAGCCATTCATATAATTGAAAATCAGCACTACCATTTGTTGACAATGCTATTCTTTCTATCCCATTGCTTTTAGACAATGCAATTAAATTGCTGATCCCATCATATAAGGTTGGTTCCCCCCCTGAAAATCTAATGTTTTTTAGCCCATCTTCAGACCACATATTTACTATTTCGCAGGCTTTTTCTAATGGAGTAAAAGAATATTTTTCGTCTATTCCTCTGCAATAAGTGCAGTTAAAATTACATCTGTCCGTTAGAATCAATTCACACCTATGAAGATTGGAGTATATATTTGCAATACGTGCCCTATGATCCGTTAATGTATAAAATCCAATTTCTTCTAATTTCATCCAAAAATCTCCTTAAATTCATTGATCTTTTCACTTGTTTTTATTGTTATCGTAGGAACGTTGTTTAATTTATGGGCTGTAAATCTATGTCTTCCATCGCATATCGCGTACATACCATTTCCCAATTTCATACATTTTATAGGTGGGAACACAGCTCCATTTTTTAATAAATTGGCGTATCTTAATGTTTTCCGTGATAAAGGTATTCTGTCTATAATTACATTACCGATAGGAACTTTCTTAATAGATCTCATATCTTCCCCCCATACGCATCAAGCGGTCTTTCTTTATTAAAGTGTTTAAAAGCCCTGTCGGTAGCCTTCCTCCCTGAAGGTGTTATCATTATAAATCCAATCTGCATTAAATAAGGTTCATGTATTTCTTCAACAGTTTTCTTTGTCTCATGCACAGTTGCCGCAATTGTTGATAGTCCAACAGCCTTACCTTTGCAATCTTCAACCAGAAATTTCATGATCTTTTTGTCAATAAAATTCAATCCAATTGGGTCGATGTCGATATAATCCAGCGCCATCGTGCTGATATTTTGATCAACCTTAGGGTAGTTGTTTACAATCATATAATCCCTTACCCTATTTAAATTTGTGTTAGCAATTCTGGGTGTTCCTCTTGCCCTCCTTGCGATTTCTTTACAAGCCATGTCTGTATGCCTGATTTTTAGAATAGACGCACTACGATGCACGATACGAGCGAGAGAATGTACGTCATAATACTCGAAGTATTCCTTTATCCCGAACCTACTAAGAAAAGGAGCGGACAAATTACCCGATCTCGTTGTTGCACCCACAAGGGTAAAGGGTGGCATTGTCAAAAACTGAACAGCATTATTATCTATTACTTTAACACTGAACCGTTCCATTGCAATTGCCAGTATTTCTTCAATCTTACTATTTAAGGAATGAATTTCATCAATAAATAAAATATCGTTCCTTTGAATCTTTGCAAGGAATTTAATTATGTCGATTTCGTTGCTTATAGCCGGAGCTGATACCTCTACAATATTACACCCCATCTGGTTAGCAATTATATGCGCAAGAGTAGTTTTCCCCAATCCCGGAGGTCCCGACAAGAGTATATGATCAAGCGGTTTGTTTTGCTTCTTTGCAGAAGCTATATACATTTTAAGTTTGTTCTTTATCTTTTCCTGTCCTATAAATCCTTCGTAGGTATCAGGTCTAATTTCGTTTTGAGTTAGCATTTATTCTCCTTTATACTTACCACAGCCTGATAATTCATTATCTATCCTCCATAATTTCTTAAAGCATTTCGGTTGCACCCGTTTTTTAGCCAATGTTCTGCTCTCTTGTAATCCCATGTTGACCACACAGATTTAAGAGATCCTTCTTCGTGGAAGGCAATTACAACCCTTGACAAGACATTATTCCAATCTAAAACAGCGATCAAACTATGCCTTGACAAGATATCTTTATATTTCTTTGTTAGTTTTTTAAATTGTCTTTCAGTCATAGGTTTTCCTTTTAAATAGTTTTAATAATAGCCTGTATATTCCCGCACCAGACAATAAGGTCGAAGATAAACAAGATAAAGTTATTAGTTGACGTGTTATAAGTGTATTGCATTTATTTCTCCATATGTATAGGTTTAACATCAAAAGTAATTGTTCCTTCTTTAATTCCCTTTTCAATAACATGTTTAAACTTACTTACAGCTTCTTCCTGAGTGTATGATTCAACCCCTATGGAAATAGATATTATATACAAGTATGTTTTCTTCATTCCTATCTCCCTTCTTTATTGCACCCTCATTGGCATAATAAGTGCATTGTAGTTAATATCATCAACACCCTGTAACACAAAAGGGTGTTCGTGGTCAACAGCCCTGATGTTTACTATATCCGAATTAATTGTATCAAGGCATTGCTTAATATACTGATAATTTAATCCCATAACCCAATCCTGATCAATCTCACCATCAAGATCAATCCATGTTTCAGACTCACCCTGATTTGGATTATTGCCCTTAAATATTAGTTTGTTATCCTCAACACCAACCCTTAAATATTTAAGTCTTTCTCCTGAAAGCAAAGAAGCGAGTTTAGCCTGTCTTAACAATTCTTTTCTTTGCACCTGTATTGCATTGCTTTGATTAAAAGATTTTTCGACAGGTTCGAAGTTAGGATATTCGGGATAAACAATATCTGTAATAGAGATTGAATTACCGATAAATCCAATTCTATAATACTTACAGCCAGGCTTACTATTCAAAATCTGGACAGTTAAATGTCCTTCTTTGTATTTATTGTTTTTCATAATCTCTAAACATTTAAAAGGTATCGAAAACCCACCAAACTCATCCGGGTTAGTAATGTCAGCAAAATCATTCTTAATAGTTGCAAACTTATTACCATCTGAAACAATAGCTAATTCTGGAGTAACCCTAACGGCATTTAATGATTCTCTTGATTCATTTTTTGCACAAGCCCATGCTAATTTCTTCAATGCTTTTTGCATTTTTTTAACATCAATACTACCGATTGTTTTTTTAGGGGTAACATTTCTAAAATCATAAGCGGTATCATCAAATTCGGTGTAATACATACTAATATTAAATTTACCGTTAATCAACAAAGAATATTTACCACCAAGTTTGCTTCTTTCAAACAATACAGGTCTATCTTTTTTAACTTGCTTTAATATCTGAGAAAACTTTTTATATTCAACAAAAAAAGGAATGTTCGTGTCTTTATGCAAAACACAATTATCTATTGTTCCTGACGTATCATTCATGCTTAATTCAATAGAATCATTAAACATCCTAAATCTTATTGCATTTGCATTGATATTATATGAATGGTTAATTTTTTCTTTTGCAAGCAAATCCACAACATCCCTTAACTTTTTAACGTCAATTATCTCAAATTTAAAATCGGGAATGTTCAAGGGAAACATTCTGTAATAACAAGATTTGCAAACATTTTCATTATCTACTTGCCAGCAATTCCATTGACTTGCTATAGTACAAAAGCACTTACTGCATTGCATTGATTTTATAGGATCTTCAATACAAGAAATATCATCAATATTTTCGCTTTCTTTTTGTTCTTCTATTTCTTCCTTTTCGTCAAGTAACATTTCTTCTGTATCAGCTTCAGCTTCGATAGTTTCATAATCCTCGATTATTTCTTCTGTTTCATCAATCTCATTTTCTTCTGGTTCAGGATCATTATTATAGATCATTGATTCACCCGTTTCGTCATCGTATTCTATGCAATTCGACATTTCTTTTTTAATATCTATCCCGGAAACATTTTCTTCTGCAATTTCATCGGCATATTCAATTATTTCAGGTTTAATAATTTCATCCTGTCCAACAGAATGTTCTTCGGCTTCAGGATCAAATAAAAAACAAGATATTTCGGATTCTAATTCACTCAAAAACTCTTTCTTCTTTTCAATCAAAAGCCCTGTAACATCTTTGATATATTGATCATAATCCCGTTCGGCTTTCAGCCTGAGATTGTTTACAAATCCTTTTATTTCTTCTTTATACCTTGATACATCAAAGGATTCGATATTTAATCCATGTAAGATATTGTTACTATCAATATTCATAATTTAACCCCCTCATAAAGTTTTGTTTAAAAGAAGTGATCTTCTCATTCGTATGTATTCTGTTATAAAATTCCAACAAGATAAACCCATATCCGGTATTATCCAGCACCTCGTTTAAGTAACATTCTTTTTGATACCCTTCCAGTTCCCATCTGTCCCGTAGTGTTCTTGTTAGCCTTCTATTCTTAATATCTCTTTTTAAACTCGTAGATGTTGATTCTATTACTTGCATAATTTACTCCTTTAATTTGTTAAGTTTAAAACAAAAAAAGAATACATCGCATTCTCTTTCATCATATTAGGTTTGGGTGTTCCTATCAATTGAGTAGGTTGATTTTTACTCCCATTAAATATTCTAAAATCCCAGTTAAGCATCATGTCTAAACCTTGTAAACTCTTTTTTACTTTATTATATAGCTGTTGAGGAGATATTGTCTCTGATTTGTCGGTTGATTCGATTTTAAATTCCCTAGTCTTTCACATACTTTTAATTTTTGACCTAATAACATCGTTCCTTCTCCTGTTGTTTGGTTGGAATTTTTCATGGTTTAAAATTGAATCCCGTCATGCCCATAATAGCCGGGATTGTAAAAACCATAAAGTCTTGAGTGATCTTTAGTTTTCATATTTTCGATTTCTTTATTGGTCATAGTATAGTCGGCAATTTCACAATGCCGACATCCCCATTCCTTAATTACAAAACCAACAATGAAATATTTATTTTTTACTTTGTCGTATTCAATCCCCTTTTCGGATAGGATGTATCCACAATTAGTACATCCATGTGAGCCCCTTGTTCCAGACCCTTCAAAATATATCTTTTTGAATTTATCTTCTTCCATCGTTTCTCTCCTTTGGTTCACTGTTTTACCCCTCCCATTTAAATGTATCAATAAGATATTTAATGTCTTTTATTGCATTATTGTAAATAGTTTCAGCAATATCAAACATCTTTAATTCACAAACCGCAGAAATTGCGTCATTTGAGGTTTTAATTTTATTAAACAACGTTTCAATTTCAGTCTTTCGACAATATGCTTTTTTCATTGATTCTTTTAGATTGTTCATTTTTTTGTTCCCTCAATTGATTGTTAATACAAAACAAGATATTGCAAAATACATGCCAATGTTAAAACGTTCCTATCTCGTTACCCGATAAATCAACAATCCTTGTTTTAACGAATATCTCTTGTGCCTTTAATCCGCAATGGGTACAGACAACAGGATCAAGATAACAATCATCGTCAAATACTTGAAGCCTTGTTTCGTCAAACTCAAACTCATGATCTTCCGGTTTGCATTGTTTTGTTGTCATTATGTTACTCCTTATAATAATGTTTTTGAAAAGTTACATGCCCGTGTTCTTCTAAATCCTGAATTATATTTGTTGTTTGATATTGATTATAGTAATAGCATGTATCAATATCGGTTAATAATCCCTTGTCATTAAAACAGATATTATCAGATATACAAAAGGGATTTGTAGTTAAATCACCTGTAATTTCAGGATCTACCATCTGCCAACCGTTACAAAGTGCATCCTCTATCAGATCAAGAAATGCGTCCATTTCAATAGCATTAGGATTTTCACAATCAATGAGGATTATATTAAAGCATCACATAGTCAATGGAATCTAAAAGATCTATTAAAACCTCTTGATTGTCATTGATAAAGATAAAATCTACGTTTTCCCAATGCTGGATTGTATTAGTTTTATTGTTTGTCATGATTTACCTCTTTTAATTGAATAATTTTTTTAGGTTATCAGGATCTTTATTGATTGCATGGAAACAAACATTATTTTCTGTATGTTTACAATCTTGAATTATTTGAGTATCATCTACTTTAAAATTACTCAAACTCCAGTTTTCCCAGCCCTCCGGTCTATTTATATCTTTATCCCAAAATTCTTTTATAGCATCCCTTGTTTTCCAGATATTGCCATGCCAATCAATAATGATTGTATATCCATTTCTCAAAAATACATTAAATGCTTGTTTTAAATTCATGATTTACTCCTTTGTTAATTGTTTATATATGTCCTTTGTTAAAACACCCTTCATTTACCCACAACCCAAAAACCGGATCGTGTTTTTCTATTATCTTTTTAAACAGATCTATTTTATCCTGATACCTCAAATAACAATTTGCTAACAGCACCCATAATGCGGAGTCATTGTCCTTTTCTTGTATTTTAGGAATTATCTTTTCTTCAATAAACTTTGTTGAGTTTTGAAAATCATATTTCAAATATTTGTTATTATCAAACTCTGGTTTAGTATGTAACCAAAAATGGTTCTTCCCATAACCATTTATAACAAATAAATGTATATTGCCCTCGACATCATCCGTTATATACATTTCTTTATTGATTTTAACTTTCATTATCTTTACTCCTCATATTAGTTAATTGTTTATCCTGCCCCACTATCCCGAAAGATAATGGGACAAGGAAACAATCAACAGAGAGATTAAGATAATAAATCTTTTGGTATCTCGATATAACCAACACCACTTACAAGAGTAAATGATTCATAATCTGGAGTTATTTCGGGATCAAACTCTCTAACCTGTTTTTTTAAACTCCTGATATTATTGAATTGGTAAGAATTACCGTTAATGTCTTTGATGTAATATTTAGGTAGTTTATCTCTAATTTTCATTATTAAACATCCTTTCTATTGCCAGTACAATTGAAAAAGTTTGTTACACTGAATCTGTACATAATTAGAATCACCCCAAAGATCACTTCTCACGGTTTCGCTTTCATCGTCATAAATAATATACACTGAATCCATATCGGTAAAGGACTGATAATTTTCCAATGGCTCATCTGTTCCCGGATGATTCCCTTTGATAAAATTAAATACAGATTCTTTATCATGTAAAAAATCTCCGTTATGCAATTCAATGCTAAAATCTCTTTTTATGCTTTCGGCATATTCAAACAAGTAAAGCATTACTTTCTTTAAACTTTGCATTGTTTATTTCCCCTCTATTCAATAACGTTAAAATTTTCATCCGTCCAGTATGCTTCCCTTGACACCCTGTATAGCTTCTTTTTGCATACAGTACAAACAAAGGGATCGGATGTAAGATTATCTCCCGTATTTATATCAATATCAAACTCAATATCCCTTGTATTATCCGGGATCGCATGTTCCTTGCATTTATGTTTTGTTGCCATTGTTTAAATCCTCCGTTAAAGATTGTTTGTTGTTTGTTTTTCACTACATATATAATATGCAATCCCTGTACCACTTTTTAAAACGCACTTCTAAAACTTTCATAAATCCCTATAAAACCCTATAAATAAACAATGTAAAACATGAAAGAAAATAAATACCAATGCAAAATACACCCATTTTATCACAATAAAAATACAAAATATGCAAAAAATTGCATACCTAAAAATCCAAAAATCAACCCAAACCATTGAAAATAAACAATAATTCCACTACGCAAAAAATTGCATACACTATGCAAAACTCTGCATACCAAATATCCCTTTAAAATCAACCAATTACCCGACTTTCGCCTTTTGTTCCCTGAAATAAATTGCATACCACCTTGACAATATATAAAAAAAATCCTATATTAAATTACATGGACAGAAAACCAATAGAAATTACTAAATATTCAACTCAACTACCAAAAGATACGAAAATCCTCGAAGCAATCGATCTTGTTGCATCCGGTTTCTCCGATTCTGAAATTGCTAAAAAATTAGATGTTACGAAGGTTACGATCTACAACTGGAAAAAAGAACCCGCCTTTATCAAAGAGATAACTAAACGTCAAGAAATTAAGGTTCACGGAAAAACTTTGTTGATAAAAGGACTCGTGGAAAAGACCGTTGATGCCTACGTACACATGGCATTTCACGCAAAATCGGAGAAGGAAAAACGGGCAGCTCTGGAAACTTTATTGAAAATTCAGGGGGTTTTGGGAAGCGAGAAATTAAAAGCAAACCAGAATGTATTTATTCTTAATTCAAAAGATATACCGGGCAAGATGATTGAGCATATGACAGAAGTTTACAGATTGTACGAGATAGCTTCAGAGAGCGAGAGAGAGATTTTTAATGAGAGAGTCAAGAGCATTAAAAAGATATAAAACAAGATATTATAAAAAGGTATGAGCGAGATAATTTAAGATCTATTATAGGTCGTATAGATAAGTTGAGTGTCTATGACTCAAGTTTAGTACAATAAAAAAGCCAGGACTTTCACCCGGCTAATAACAGGAGATAAGAGAGATTAAGTTTTAAGGTATTCTTTCATCCTTTTATTGTGTTTGTACCCAACCATAAACCACCATAAAGAGTCAAGACTATGCTGACATATCATCCACAATGGTACGGTCTGACCGTTTTTTGACATTTTTTTTGCACCTGCCGTGTTTCTTGTTAAATATTTATCCATTTCTCATATCTCCTCTTTAAGTTGTTTGATCTCAAAACCAACCTGGTTTGCTTCATACCTATAGCCAAGCTTGAGCAGCTTTGATTTTTTTACCTGTAGTTTTTCAATTAAAATCTTTTTTCTTTTCTTTGACTTTGCCATAGTTATTTCCCTTGATTATTCAAACATAGCTTTTAGTTCGTTGTAAATTTCTTCAAAAGTTTTGTGATAATAGTTTTCAGGTATTATCTTTTGTGCATAATCTCTTTTAAGATCATACAATCTATCGAGTTTATCGTTTACCTTTTCTTTAAACGGATTAAAGATATGATTCAGCATACTTTTGTGATTTTCTTTATATTTATTCATAGGATATTACTCCTTTTTTATATTCTGTTATACTTTCAAAATATTCGAATCGACATTTTTCAGAGCAAAACCACTTACCATTAAAGTTTATCATCTGGTTTAAAGGTTTTTGTATATTGCAAGTTTTGCAATTTCTTAAAAAAGCATTAAGGAATCCTTGATAATCTGATTTGTTATCTGCCATATTCTTACTCCTGTAATTGATTTATCATCTTTAAGTATAAATCGCTAATTGATTCCTTTTTAGAATTTGTATCTTGAAATTCTAAGCAAATCAAAGTAGATAAATTCACCAATTCAGATTTAATATTTTTTCTTTTTTCTTGCAAAGATAATTTTGAATTAGCATACGATAAAATACTTGTTACCGCCGATTCAATTTGATTTTTTAAACTTGTCATATCTTCTCTCCTGTAAATTATTGTTAAAAACTTAATCTCTTAATTGATACTACAAACCATATCGCTTGTAGTATCTCAAAGAGATCAAATTGCCTATCAATACTTATTTGATCGGTAATCAGGATCGGATGATAATACTCTGATAAATTCTTTCAATGTCATAATCTTAGCTCCTGTAATTGATAATTAAAAATTATTCATTAAATATTGTCGCAAATCCGCTTCATCTCTTTAAACGACAAGTCTTCACGTCCCATATTCATAAAGACGCCGTCCTCTTTGTGCCAATTGTCTACAACGACACCATTTGTATCGATCGTAAACCGATCGTCAAATTTGTCTAATATAGACTGCAATTCATTTACTTGTTTGTCAGTTAGTTTCATGGTTTGTCTCCTGTTGTTTGTTTGTAATTAAAAACTTAATAAACTCCACTATTTCTAATGGAGTCTATAAGGTCTTAATTATGCCAGCTTGTCAATTGAATTGAGTATTGACAAACATAGCTTTTGCTCTGTACATATATTGCAATGATCCTTAATTTGTTTTTTTAATTCTTTGTAAGTAGTGGTTTCGTTGCATATATGAGTATCTTTTATACACTTTATGCAATCTGATACCTCAATAATTTTTTGATCAAATTCCATTGGTTTCTCTCCTGTAATTGTTAATCATACTACTATAATATGCAAGTGCTGTGCCAAAAAAAATACTTTCATAAAAGCCTGTAAGGTGGTATAATTAAAGGATTTACGATATGAAAGTGTATTCTTAAAAGTGTAACCGATTCAAAAGTGTAACGAATAGACACAAAATTCGACACCTAAAAAGTATAATAAAATCAATGGTTTATAAGCCACCATAAAAAGTGTATCAAATGGGAGCAGAAAAAGCGTTCTTGTAAGTAATTACTTACAAAGTGTAGAATTTACCTTACAAGTGTATAATTATTCTTACATGTAAAATAGAATAATCAAAAGTGTAAAATAGAACTTACATGATAAAAAGTGTATCAAATAGCAACAGTCCCCCTACCCTGTTCAAATGTTGAACACTCCTAATGCTAAGTGCATTTGTGCCTCCGCATGTGTATCTTAGTACTTTGCGATTCCGAAAATATCTTGGTTTGATAATTTATTGTTTGTTTCAAGTGTTATTTTATTTCGGAATTATATATTTGGGAAACCCAAGGTTAAATAGTTAATTGATCAGGGATATGTTTACCAGATTGTCTTAATCCCGAATAATAAAAAGGTGCACTAGGCATTGTTCCCGACAATAATGATTCAATAGTTAATATTTGTATTTTTTGAAAGCTACTCCCCTTATGTTTATAAAACCCTTCTCCCAATGCTTCTTTTATCATGTCCTTTGTAGGTTGATGTAAAGTTATGAAAAAGCCCATGACTGCTTTTTCTCTATTTACAACATGGCATAAATCCCTAACTTTATCAACGCCAACATTACCGCTCTTAACCTGAACCATTGCTTTTTTTATTTCCCCACCAACGTTTTTGAAATATATTACACCATCTATTCCTTTGTCTGATCCCTTTATTTTTCCTTTATAGGGCTGTGCTCCAATTAAAGAAAGACCCCACCACTCAAACTGATAACGGTTCTGTGATGCAAGTTCCTTTGCACTGGCTAAATCTGTTGGTTCTCCAACAACGTCATAATCTTTTTTAGCTTCCAAACCCCACATATCATAAAGACGCTTTTTTATCAAAGTGGTTGCAAGGTGTGTTATATCAATTCCAATCCATTTTCTCCTTAAACCTTGAGCAACCATGATCGTAGTGCCACATCCACAAAAAGGGTCTAATACCATATCACCCTCTGATGTTGACGCTTTAATTATTCTTTCCAAAAGTCTTTCTGGTTTTTGGGTTGGATATCCAAGCCTTTCCTTGGCGGTAGAACCCAATACTGGAATTAACCACCAGTCTTCAGGTATTTTGCCTTGTTTGTGCATAGTTCTCTTTGTTCTTTTGCCATGAAAAACAGATTCAGCAGATTTACCCCCTAATTCACCTGCTTTAATACGATTTAATGTTGACTCGCTATAAGGTATTCTAATATCATCGTGATTGAAAATCCATTTATCAGTATTATTTGAATACCAAAAAATAATATCATGTTTTCTTGGGAACTGTTTTTGTCCCGGACTTGAAGCACCAGTATAACACCATGCAATTTCATTTCTAAAATTTCTTTTCCCAAAAATTGTATCCATAACAATTTTAAGATAGTGACTTGCGGTGGGATCGCAATGGAGATAAATGGACCCAGTATTTTTTAATACTCTTTGAAGCCCTATAAGTCTAATACACATCATTGAGAGATATGCCATCATATCATTTAAGCCAATAAATTTTCTAAAAGCTAACATCATGTCTTTAATATCTGTTGATACCAATTTATCGTCAATTATTTCTTCAAAAGAATTTGCTGTTTCTTCAGTCCAATGCCATGAATCTTCAAAAGCTGTAACCTGAGCACTCGAAGCCAAACCGTTTGGCTCTTTATATAAGATGTTATAAGTAGCCTTAGAATTAAAAGGCGGATCTAAATAAATCAAATCAATTGATCCACCATCTATATGTTCTCTTAATATTGTTAAATTATCGCCATAAAAAAGAGTGTTTTCCATTATTTGCTCGGTAATCTTAATTGCAATGGTTCTTTTTTAAAATGATAACCAACTTGCTCCCTAAATTCGCTTAACGATTCGCAAGTTTTGGCGATACCTATTATTTGGTTTATATGAGGTATCAATGCTTTTAATCCAACATCTGACGTCATCCATTGGTGATAATTCATTTTATGTCTTGGTGGCGGTTTGTTTTCCCTTAAATGTTGAGCAACATCTGGATCGAGAGCATCATAAATAACCTCCATAACTAATTTCCCCCACCACTTTGGTCTTGAGTGCAGTCTTGTCGAACTCCATCCTGTTAATCTCCCAAATTCTTCCCATAATTCGTCTGGAAATGTTTTTTCCCAGTCTCTTAGCTCTTCTGAAATATATGCGGCAAGTTTAATTCTGAGGGCTTCTTGATTCCTTTCATATTGGTATCCGGTTGCTTCATCAATAAGAGCAATTAAACCTACTTTTGCACAAGCACTTAATAAAATACTACATTGAATAGCTATTTCTTTTTGTCTTGATGTTGTTAGCTTTTCATTTACATAAGCGTTCACATAAGCCCTGCATATATCTAAAAAGTTTTCCGCTTTAATCCCTTTTGTAATCCAATCTAACTTAGGTTGCTTAAATTCTATAGTTTCCTCCAGAACTAAATCCTTGTCAATAAAGGATTTTAAGGCTTTAACCCCAAGATAATCCTCCAAGGCTCCACCTTCTACCTTGGTTATAGATGTAACTGCTGCCCTTAAACTTATGACTCTTTCTTCGGTATCTAAAACATAACAATCAATTTCCTTGTCTCCCAACACCAATTTCCCCTTATGTTTTGCTAAAGGCAATTGTTCCCTTTTTGGATGTTCACTCACTTTTTTTATCCCTCCATTTCTTGGCTTAACCTTTAAAAAAGCATTGATTACATTTTTAGGTTCTTTTCCATATAATGATAGTAAATCATCTTTTTTTTCTTTATTGCTCATTTAATTATGTCCTATCAATGGTCTATAAGACAGTCTTCTCCCTTCCAATCCTATCTGAGAATCAATCCGCCTTGCTCCACACTTTTTGCAGGTATGTTCATATTGGCTAAATAAAGTTCCGTGATTAGTTAATTGTTTGCCTGCTGTTTCGGGATTTCTCCCACCTTTTGCATATTGATGATCACATTTCTCATCCCCGCCGACCCAAGTGGCAGTTCCGTAATCCCTGAGTCCCCAGTAGGGAGGTGATGTTACACAGCAGTCTACAAATTCATCCGGGAATGTCTTTAAAACTTCAAGAACATTTCCTTGAATTATTCTCCCTACTAATTTCTCCTTATTTAAAGTATTCATATTTCATTTCCTATAATGCCTGTTCACAGTTCTCTAATTTCCCATTTATTATTGTATAGGATTTTAATAGTTATAAGTGGGGGGATGAAGTTGTGGTATATGATGGATTGTTGTCCTATTTTTTTAACGTCTATTCTCATTGATTGTGGGCATGTTTTGTATGCTGGGTGTCTGTATCTGATATTGTCGATGGAGAAGGAAATGAAGTGCATTCCTGTTTTATTAAATGTTAGTATTATTTTATTTTCATGTCTGAGGACGTTTACTATAGTATTGCTGTGGAAGAAGGTGTTGGAGGGTGTAGGGGGAGAGCATTGGAAGTGGTATTCTGAGCAGGAGGAAAGGATAATTGTTGATAGGATTGTGATTGCGATAAAGGGCGTGTATTTATTCATTGTTTATTCCTTTCTGGGATATTTATTTTTGTTTTGCTATTCCATCCGATATCTTTTTGAATAATTGTGTATGTACTGATTTTGCTATTTCTTCTTTTTTCTATTTTTCTATTATGGGGGGATAGGCAGATAGCATTAAGTTTTGACCAATCTTTTTTATTTATATCGCAGTGGAATGCGGGGCAACCGTTGCAGTGTTTAATTTTAATTTCCATCATTTATCTCCTTTAAAGCATTCCCTGCAAATAGTTTTCATAAAAGGGGAACGGATATCATTGCCGTTATAATATTCTGCGATATATATTTGTTTCCCGTGGTATTGATCTGACGGCAACAATTCCACCCCTGAATTATTAAACCATCTGTGGCATTTTTCACATTTAAACATGTATCTTTGTATTTCTTCTCCGTCATTCAAATCAAAAGCTGGACACATTGTTATTATCCTCCTTTATTTTTTTCTAATTCATTTATTATGAACCTGTATGGTTTAGTGTATATTCTATTCCATATTGTTTTTTTTAGTATCCATTCTCCTTCGGATATTAGAGATACTATAATACGTGTTCCCTTGTCGTCTGGTTCTAATTTATGGATATCCGTAAATCTCATGCCTGATTTTCTATCGTCTTTGTGAACGATTAGGATTGAGGCTAACCTATCAAATACCCAATCAACAATCACCCAATAGAGACACAAGAGGGATACTGTTAAGCAGGCGTTGTGTATTGTTGAATATGTAATAATTGTGTTCATTCCCTTTCTCCTAATGCTTCTTCCAAATCCCTATTGTATTTATTGACCAAATATTCTTTTAAGCACCATTTATTTCTTCGGCATATTCGAGTGCTCTGTCTTCGTCTGAGAAATGAATATCAGATAGAAAATCACCTATAATTTTTACATTTTGGTCTTTTGTGCTTTTCTTCATTGCAAAGCAGTTATTTATATCCTTCCATGTTAGTCTTTCAAAAAGATTAACTATTAGCACTGAAAGCCTGATAGCCTCGTTTGGGTTGTCGAAACGGTCACCTTTTAGAGAGTTGTATACAATTTGTTCTTCGTCGTTTAGTTTAAATTTCATGTTTTGTTCCTTCCTTACAAATTTTCTTCCATTTATTTTCCAATTTGGATATTTTATTGTCTAGTTTTTCTATTTCATCTTCTATTCCAAGAATTTGTTTGTATATATCGCTTCCCTTTTCCCAGCAGGACGGGCAACAGTAGAATGATTGGGAACTCATATACGAATCATCATAGGAAGTAACGTGGGAGTAATAGAATTTCATGCAGAGGCTACAGGCTTTTTGACCACAAATACCACATACAAATTCAAATCTGTGGTTTCTTAATTCTATACTTTTGTTATTTATCTTGAATTCTTCTCTGTATTCCCCGTATTTTTTGTTGCAAAGAGGGCATTTGTTGCTCATTTTTCTCCTCCTATCCATTTAAGCTTCGATGTTTCTGGTTTAATTTTCTTCCAGATTAGTTTATTCCATGATTTATGGTCAATCATGTTAAAAACAATGCCCAATAAATCGGGTGCGTGTTCTTTTAGATATAGAGCCTGCTCTTTTCTCGTTTCCATATCTTTTATTTCATTAAATATTCTTTTTGCCGTAATCTCCACACTAAAATATTGATATCTTAATTCACCCTCAACTTCTTTAACCCAAGATTCAAGTTCAGGATATCTATTTATTCCGAGATTACCAATTTCTATGTTGTTTTTAAGACATTCCCATATTGAAACAGATGAAAGGGCATTAAGTGTTTTATGCAACAAAAAGTACTCGTCTGCTTTTAATTTAACTCTCGACCCATCTTTAAATTTGGCGACAAAACCTTCTTGTTCTGTCCCTTTTAATCCTGGCAACAATTTAATTGCTTCTGATAGGGTAAAGTCATAAAATTTTACATACTTAACTCCTATTTGTTCTGCATGTTTTTCAATGTAGTTTTCTTCCGTGCCGTCTACCTTTGATATCATTGCAAGCAAAACCAATTCAGCCCTATCCCCATAATCCACAACAATTCTATTTTCGGGGTATATTATCTCGAAGAGGTATGTATAGGAGTGCTTTATTTCATGTAAATTTATGTTGTTTTTAGCCCAGTTGGTTGCCCATACTGCCTGTTCTCCCTCGAAACTACCTCTTGTGGCGATTCCCATATCTCCTTTATGGAAATACATTATTCCTAGACTGCCGTCGAGTTTTTCTGTAATTACAGGTTTGCCTTTTTTGAGAATCTTTTCTATGGATGATTCCGGCATTTCGTTGAGGTTGAAGAATTTCTCGAAGGGTTTGGATATTACATATCCGTAGGGGTCTAAAATCAATCCTCTTGAGATTCTGGTATATTCGTCCCATTTCTTGTCGAATTGGCATCCGATGCTATAATTGTAGATATAAATATCGTGTTCCGGGTGTTTCTTTTTGTTGATCAACCCTTCATCAATTCTTTTTTGGAGTTCAGCTAAATCTATTTTCATCATATCGCCCCTTCAGTTATTAAGTGTCTTTCCCATATCCCGATGAGTTTCGATATACACATTGGATTCCTTAAAACGAGAACTTCATCGCAGAAGATTTCGAACTCGTCATATTGCTGGGTGGTTTTTGCCATAGGTAACATCCTCACTGGTGTTAATTCCCCAGCCCAAAGATGCTCTGTGTCAATAAAATATATTGAACTGGAAGAACCTCCAGTATTGGAGCCTTCGGTTACTCCATTAAATAGTTGAGTGGTTGGAACATTTGTGCTGACGTAAATCGGAACACCATTGTAGCTCATCAAACGGAATCCACCTTTGACCTCGGTTACATCGATAAATTGCTGGTACTCTTGTAAAAGAGCATTTAATTCTCGCCTTGTTCTTCGAGCCATAACCATCATGTTCGGATTACCAATATTCTTGTTCATTGCCTCATCTATTTTATCCAAAGACAAATAACCATTTGCTGCTATCATCTGATCCTCAGAAGATAGGTTTTGAAAACCGTCAAAATCAGTTTCAGAAGAAACTCCGGTTATATAAGTTTGATCCTCATAATTCTTGAATTCGATAATCTTTCCCTCTATCTCCTCCATAAGTACGTCAATATAAGACGCGCCTGTCGGTTGAAGTTTCCGGGTCACCTTGCCTCTTGTCAAAAGAGTTCTATATGGAAATAGGAATTGTTCATAGCTGCCTGTGTCCTCTGTTACGAAATCTACATCCGTCTCCCATTCAGCAGGAGTAGATCCCGGAGTACGCCGGTTTATTGTCCAGCCTTGACCACTACCCAATTTTCTGGGGATATTTTGTCTCAAAGGGTTTTGGTAATCACACATCAGTGGTACAACTGCATCAACTACAGGCTGTAATAGAGCATTCCCTGAATTTGCTGAAGTCAAAGCCTTGCGAATAGTCGCCAATCCTTCTGTCCAAATATCGGTATAAGTCATGTTATCCCAACTCTCCTTGTTCAAATTTGGAACAGTTGTTTGTATTATCGCACACACATATTGTATTTGCGTATTTCTGGATTTCCAATTTATCGTTTTCTATTTTCTCCTTAATACCCCAGAGGAATGCATCAAGAGAGTCTAAATTTAAAAATCTAATACCGGAGTAATTTTGGGGCTTTGCTATTTGGATACCGAACTCATCCTTCCCTTCTGTAAGGGAGTGAATAGTGACATTCATGTTTGGCAGGAGTTCCTGAATTTTCGATTTGTAGAATACTGCATTTTTAAGGCTTAGTTTTTCTGGCATGTTATTCTCCTTCTTTTATTATGGCGATTCAAATATTCCAGTTAATTCTCCGCAATCAAGACATTCCATCCCTACTTCCAGTCTCAATTCGCCCCAGCAAGTAGCATATACGTAAGTTCTTATATTTTGGGATTGGCAAGATGAACATGCTTTAGGAAGGGTAATAATTTTTTCTTCCCATCCGTGTATAGATATAGAAATTTCATTTTTCATTGGTATCCTCTTATTATCAGAAATGTATTTTCTTCAAATCAACAAGTTTTTCCCATGCTTCGTGCATCAATTTTTTATCCATCTTCTGGGTATGAAGTTGTGGGCAGGAATATATTGTTTCCCATAAGTATTCAAAATCATGCAGAAACAGCGGGGCTTTAATGAAAAGCATTGGGATATTCATCAATACTGCCGTAGATACAAGTTCACCTAAAAATATTGCAGAATTATTATATTGTTCTTCAGGCACTCTTGTATGCGTTAATCCTCCGGCAGTTTCCCCCATTTTATGTATTCTTACTCTTGATTGAGATGCGTGGTATAGATTCCTTATCGGAATTATGAGAAGATCATATTCAAAATGGGTCAGAAAAGCTTCGATTGGGACAAGATCGTTCATTGGGCGCTTAATTATATATGCATTGCGGTAGAAATCTTCCATTCCACATCCACATTTATCCCCCAGATATTTATTTATACTTTCTTCGGTAAATCCAGTATCCCATCCAACATATGTAAAGATTGCCATCAGGAGGGATGTAAAACTTCTGCCGGTCCCCGTTACCATTATTCTATGTTCTTTGTTATTCATTTGTTCATTTCCTCCCTGAATTTAATCCCGATGGATTCTAATTCATTTCTCGCTTCTTGTCTTTTTTCAAGATATTCCTGTTCGAACAATTCTATTGTTTTTTTATATATTTGCTTAAAAATATGGAGGTCTTCTAATGCAGCAGCTACTTTTTCTTGAAACCCGTCTGGTAATTTCTCCCAAGTGACAATGTTAGATCTACATAAATTTATCCCCTTTTCTTTTTCAAATAAACTATTTTCTCCTTTGATTATTCCAAAGATTACATCCTTTCTAAATCCATCATGGTATGTTCTTCTGTCTATTATTATTTCCACAGGCAATATCTCGAAAAGGATGGTCGCTATTTCAGCCGATTTCATAAAATTATTGGCAATTCTAAATTCATGTATGAATTGATTTAAATTTAATTTATCCCTGTCTCCGATTTCATAATATTCTTTTAATTTTTGAATATATAAACACTCATCCTTAAAAAGTTCCCATAACAATTCGTAAACTCGATCTTTAACATTGTTCATTTTTTGCACACTCCGCTTTCTTCGTTTGCTATTTCGATTTTAGGCAGGAGCATATCCTGAAATTTCTTAACGCACGTTAATCTTTTAGGTTGACAGCAAACTACGATATCTTCTTCGAATATTTCATTTTTTATCTTTGCTTCGTTAAGCAAATCTTTCAGAATATTTTCCTTAAATGTATATTTATATGCAATTACTTTACCGCATACTTGACATTTAAGGGGCTTTAAAATTTTGTTCTTGTCGTATTCAATCTTGTTCTTCGTCATTATCCTTCTCCTTCTCTTTATGTTTTTCTTTAACATGCTTTTCCATTTGTTTTATTGCATTTTCAAGATCCCGATATTCATACCAGATACTTGTATTGCAGTATTCGCAAGTTAATTTATCCCAATGCTTTGTTTTCAATTGTTCAGCCACCAAAAGTTGTTTATAATTTTGTTTATCTCTAGGGACGCATGTATAATCTGAAACAGATTGAAATGCACCTTATTGTTTAACAAATATAGATATGCGTAAAGAATAAACAGATCCCCTGTGCAATTTCCGTCCATTGACTCTTTGATTCCGTAAAGCATACAGGATTGGAAGGAGTATCTGATTGCTAAAGATTCGTTCAATTTATTCTCCTTAAAATTATTAAAAATCTACAAATTAAATATGCAAGTATTATGCCAACCTATCCCAAAATTTAGGGATAGATTTTAGATAGATTAATATTCGCTCATTGAGCCGTTCTCTTTAGAATCTCTTGCGTTGATTATCTCGATTGTTCTTTGAGCAATTTTAACCAGAACTTTTACTATACCCCATTTTTCAACAGGCACACCAGTTTCTTTCTTGTAAAGTTTTGCTAATTCAGGGGCAACCATTTCCACAAGAATATCTTCTTCCATGTCATCGATCTTGCCATCTTCTGCAATAAGCATGATCTGTGTAACTTTGTTTAAAATTATAGCCCATTTCAGCATGTTCCTTCACCTTCTTTCTTTTTTATATTTGTTCCGTAATAATTACTGCATACCCAGCAGTAGTAATATTCCATCTGGGATAAAATATCTCTCTGCCTTTCTAATTTTGCTAATTTATTTTTCTGTTTACATTCAGGGCATATCATGCACATATTGTTACTTCACCTCCTCAATTATTTTCCTGTTTTGTAATTTCTCCATTGCTTCATCTAATTTTTCGTAATCTTTTTCGGTTTCTGGTTTTTCAACAACAATTCCCTTTTCCTTTATTTCAAAAGTAAAGTTTGATTTACAGTATGGGCATTGGGTAAGGGGGACATTGTTAAAGAATATTTGATCTGTTCCAACTCTAACCTTTGATTCCATAAACAATCCTACCATTTTTTGACAGCAAAATTCAAAGTTTGTAGGAATGGAATATTCGTTATCTAATTTGATATATTCGAAAGGAAGATTTATTTCCGTCTCGTAATTCCCTTTAATATTGTTCCAATCAACCATGTTGTGTTTTGTTATTTCGATTTTCATTGTTGTTTCTCCTTTTTTTCAACCAGTTTATAAACTTTGCCCCAATTTTCTTCCCTTTTTCTTATACAATCTTCTGTAACCATCTTATCTACAAGTTTATCAGCTTTTGCAAGAAAGTGAATTGCCAACCATTTATATATATCATGTTTTATAAGAGTCCATCGGTTTTCATTGGTATAATGCAAATATCCTCCGCAAATACGTATACCATACCACTTTTCTTGAGGGGTTCCATTTACTTTCCCTGCCTTCATGTCCCTAAATTTAATCATTGCCCTTTATTTTTTCCTTTAAAAATTCTTCAATTCTTTCTATAATATGCTTTTCATGTTGCAAAACTTGTTCCACCTGTTCTCTTGTAAGGCAGTATGCATACTTTGAAAACGGGCAGTAGCACTCCCAACATTCTTGACTGTTTTTTGTAATGCAAGGGGAGTGGATCGGCAAGCCAATCTTACTGGTAAATTCCAAGTTTATCATGGCATCAGGGTCATTTAAGTTTATTTCTTTCCCATCATAATCCAATGCACTGCAATTAGAGCATTTTGCAACCACATCGGGGTCGCCCGACTTCCAGCACCTTTTTATGTTTTTCATCCAATCTTTACTCATTCCGACTCCTATATATTTCTATTGCAGATTTACAACTTTCTTCGTCATAATATGCTATGCCACTAATATGACCGAAATTCCTTTGTCCTATAACTACACCAAAGTCGAGTTCATCGTCTTTATAGTCGCCATGTTCTGGCGAGAGATACGCACAAGAGCAACCAGCAGACATAACCCAAGTTGGAGTAGATGTCAAATCACAATCAAGCCCTAATTTTTGAAATTCATCTTTCCAATTTAACGCTTTATATTTATTCATTTTTCTTCCCTATTAATCGGATTGCAAGGACAATTATCTTCATGCCCCGATCCATCACCACAAGGGTGAACACCAAAGCATGTGCAATTATTCATGTTTAAATAATTATCCCTAACAATATCATCGTTTGGAGGGAAGGTTCGACCATAAACAATGGTATTATTCCTCAACTCCGTAATTTCTTCTTCTAAACTTTTAACTTTTTCTTCTAATTCAACAATTCTTCCTTGTAAATCTGGTATTATCGCTTTTCCAGCTTTTGGCATTTTTGTCTCCTTAATAATAATAATTTTTTTCAAACCAATCATTCAGCCTCAATCGGAATCCCCACCATTTCAATTTCATCCTTCCCTTCCATGTCTTTTGCATATTTTTCTTAATCTCGTCTAAATATGGCAATATTGGCTGTATAAACAAATATTTTCCGCCATTTCTGGAAAGTTCCTTCCTGATTTCCCATAATCTTTTATCATCCATATTTTCTCCTTTTGCACATAATTAAATATACTATCCCTGACATGAAAAATCAAGTCAAAACATATTTTTTTATAGTTTTTCTTGACATTTGGTATCATCATATATATATTATTAATGAAATGCAAGTTTTATGCCAAATTACAGTAAAAGGAGAATGATAAAAAATGGTGAATAAACCGGAAAATGGGAAACAACTATTGTCGATAAAGAAGTTTGCAAAATATTCAGGGCTGTCTGAAGCCACGATAGGCAGATACATACGTGATGGGTCTTTACCGCATTTTAGGATTGGGAAAAGAGGAGCAATACGCATAGACCCTGATTCTTTACAGGAATTTTACACCCCTGCCAAATACGATCTCGATCAACCTACCCCTAAATACCAGCATAACCCGTTAAAAAATCCAAAGTTATAAGCTAATGGAAGAAAAAGAAAAAAAGAAAAAGCGCAAGAAAAAACGATACTACTATTACACTAAAATGACTGAAGATCGCATCCCCAAAAAGATAGTGAAGAACATTCCAAACATAGAACGGGACGAACAGATGTATTTGATGTATAAAAAAAGATACAATTCCTGCTCGAAGATCGGCAAGAAATTCAATTTGTCTAAGTCTCAGGTTTACATGGCTGTAAAAAATTATTGTGCAGAAAAAGGATTGAGGATGCCTACAACAAAGCATTTCGGGGGGACTGTGCCTCTCGATCCAAGAGACAAAAAGAATATCCCTCAAGGTAAAAAATATCAGGGCAAAATTTTAATGAGTGCAAATTATGTAACAAGGATGTTGGGCATACATGAAGCAACTCTTGGTATACACAGGAGAACTCGTGCAAGATCTATACCGTATTATAAGTTTCCGGGGAGTTACTCTTATTATGACCTTGACAAATGGTTAAAGGATAGTTTTGTACCTGCAACATATATAAATAAGGATCTGCACCGAAAAAAAAAATCTTTATGGCAGTAAAAAGCAAGATATATCCGAATTATCCGAAGAAACTTATGACTATAAACCAATTTGCGGAATATATCAGTGTTGATCCTCAAACAATACACAACTGGATGGTCAAGGGGTTGATACCGCACTACCGTTTCTTTGATGACAGGAAGATTATAAGAATAGACCCCGAAATTGTAAATGTTGGTAGCGTACCTATTAAAATCGACATAAGGGACGATAATGTTGCATGGGTGCAGGAAGCTGTAATGGCAATCAAGGATAAATTGGAAAACATGAATAAGGAAGAAATCAAGGAGTTGTTCGATTGGAACAGCTATTTAGCATATTTGTAAATTAAGGAGAAGATCAATGAAACTTAATCGTAAGCACAACGAAATATTAAAAGCCGTATCTCCATATTTTGAACACATGGAAGAATACATGAACTACCAGAACCCGATACGCAAAGCGTTCAAAAGAATACCTTTTGAAAAATCAGGCGAAACGGAAGATTTTGAAATGAAAATCCTTAAAACAGGGGGGACTTTAATTAACAATCCTGATAACAAACTAAAGTTTGATTACCGAATAAAAGACGATATTGATCATAAAATTGTGTCGATGAAAGACATAGAAGAAAGAACCTTTGTCATAGGGGCTAACGGTTCAGGATTCCCAAGCATAAAGCAATGCGTTCCTGAAAATAACATAAAATTAGTTGATGAAGATTGGGAATACGGATTAACGGATATCGATCACGCTATGGACTTGAACGGGGGATGCCCGAATATGATGATAATGAGCAGAAAATCAAGAAGGAGCTTAAATAATTTGCTCACAAAAAGAGGCGTCTATGTGTCTACCGAACTCTACAACGGCTTCACCCTTACCACATATAACGGTATGCCCATATATGTAACTATCCATATCCAGCCGGACGATCCCACGATATTGTATTTAAGCACCGACAATATTGACGTCATAGAGAAGTACCCGACAGAGTTTGTAATACATGAATTGACTATGAACAAGTTTGATTACACAATTCAATGCGAAGAATATTTAAGAATCATAAACCCCGAACAACTGTCTATGCTGACAGTGGAAGGAGAAAGCAAATGAATTTAACTAACACACAGAACGATATTTTAAGGCACATCAATAAATATCACGACAAATTAGAGGAGATGGTAAATTGCAATAACCCAATTAGACGTGCTATCCAAAGAGCAAATATTAATGAACTCGCAAAAGAAGAAAGATTATCATTGCTACCTCGTATTCGTAGATTAGTTGCAATGGGGGTTGCCCCACAACCCGATGTGAATTTAAGTAATATAACAAACGAAACTGATAGGTTGGATTATCTCTTAACTTCAATAGATGAAGAAGTAGAAAACAAAATTGAATCTTTTAAATACTGCGAAATGGAATCCTATATTTATGGGGATAAAAATTGCGGCTATAAAGGTTTAATAGATTCAGTTGAAATACCAAGTATGGTAAAGGGGGAAACACCTAAAAGATCTGCTGATTTTATTAAAAAAGTAGACGAAGCGATGGATCTGAATACTGGCAGTCCAGATATGATTATGATGGCGCATAGAAGCAGAAGAGGGTTTACTGCACACTTGCACAACCTAGGAATCGTTATTGGTGTAATTAACATTAATGGGGACAGACACATAACGTATAATAATATACCTATATATGCAACTCATCACATGTCTCCTGATGACACAACGCTGTTATTTATTGATACGAGCAGGTTGTGGATTGTAGAGAAGTATCCATTGAGGTTTAATGTAGATAAATTGTCTGATACCGAGTTTGGTTTTTTACTAGAATGTGAAGAATATCTAATGATAGATAATCCAAAACATATAACAGCTTTGCAATTAGAGTCAATGGATGCTGAGCCAGAGGGATGCCAGTATTGCAAAAATTACGAACGTGAGGATAAAAAGGGATAACAAATGAAAACAACATTTCTATCAACGCTAATTCTAATAACAGCAATATCCTTGACCGGCTGTACAATGCTTAACATTATGGGGCATATTCTTGATATCATGCCCTATATTTACAAGGGAACCCCCTTGATGGTATTTGATCTTGGCACGAACATTCACATTATTGCGTTTGACAACGGAGAAAGCAAGATATTCTGGAACCCGAATAGATGGAGAATACCGTTAAAAGAAAGCATCAAAATATATTATGATGATCTGGAAGACCATGAACTTAATAATGTGGATTTGCCCTTAGAAGGCAGATGGATGATAGACGGTAAAATTGTTGGAATTGAGAAGATATGAACCAAATAAGTAATACGGGTATAGATTCCTTTTTAGACACCATAAAAAAGGATACGGACAATCTTGATACTATCAGGAACGACCCTAAACTTGCCATACCATACTTTATGGTAGACGATGAGAACCCATCGTTACGCATTGTAAACGCCCCCTTCCACAATGAAATGCAGGATCATATAACTGAGAACAGGCTTAATTTTGTAGTCTGTCCTCGTGGTCATGCAAAGACGTCTCAGGTTACGATTGGAAGAGTTTTATATGAAATAGGGCAAAACCCGAATATTCGTATTGCGATATTTACTGAAGAGAAGGGGGCGGCAAAGGAACGTATTGATTCTATTAAAAAATATATTACTGAAAGCGAAAGATACCAGCGTTTATTCCCGCATATAAAGCCGTCAAAGACAAACTGGAGTGCTTTTTCTATAACGATAGAAAGGGACAGTTTCGCAAAAGACCCTACCGTTTCAGCAATCGGTGCCTACAGCGCTACTACTGGGGCGAGAAAAGACTTAATAATATGCGATGATATCTGCTGTGAAGAAGCATTGAGGTCTGAAAAGGCAAGAGAATCTATTAAAACAATCTTTAAAAACACAATAGTGAACCTGCTAACTCCTAAAGGCAAACTTATATATATTGCGACACCTTTTCATTTCGATGATCTTACAATGGAATTAATGAGAAATGCGCATCTAAGGGGGTTTGCACCTTTTATCAGAACAATCGACCACAACTTTACTCCTATATGGAAGGAGAAGTTTAGCAGACAACAGTTGATTGAACTGAGGAACATAATAGAATCAGGGGCATTTTCGAGAGGTTATCACTGCGAGCCGTTGGCAGACGAAGAATCTACTTTTAGCATTGCTAAAATTAAATCTTCAATGAGAATGTTGCCGGATGAGGATACCGACATTGCGAAACACATTGGTGTTGGCAATAACTGGATAAAAGTAATGGGAGTAGATCCTGCCATATCCAAATCTGTAAGAGCCGACTATACTGTTATTACAGTGCTGGGTATTCACCCTGAAAAGTATTACAAAGTGCCTTTGGAAATAGTCAGGGCAAAACTGGATTCGACCGAGACAGGGGCAAAGATAATCGAGTTGCAGGATAAGTGGAATTGTCAGGGGATAAGGGTAGAGAACGCATTTTACCAGAAATCTTTGACTCAGTGGACGCAGGTTCTTTCCCCCAAGCCGTTGCCTTTTAGCAATATTGAGGGCAAGGTTCAGCAGAAGTATGCGAGATTTCAGCAATTGGCAGTTGAGGTTAAGAATGACGGATTTATGTTTTACTGCCATAAAAACCCGATACCAGAATATGTCTTTGACGGGAAGGAAAACGAAAAATGCACTTGCGGTCATTGTTCGTTAATTTCTGAAATGGCGACACATCCATTGTGTAAGCATGATGACTGCCCTGATAGTTTACAATTAGCTAGTTCTTTAGCCAACGAACTCATAAATCCCAGTAATCAGGGTGGATTTGATGTTTGGAGAAGGAAAAAAAGAAGATAGTTTGGCATAGATTTTGCATACTAAAATATTGAGTTTAACATTTAACCTTCAAGGAGAAATACATGATAACAGAAACATTAACAATTACTGAAGCATTAACCCAATTAAAAATATTGGGGAAAAGGATTGACGAAGCGATAGAACAAGGATTATTCGTTAAGGCAACAAGCAAGAAAAGGAAACCTGCGGGATTCAAGACAGACGAGGATTGTTCAAAATCCATACAATCTTCTTATGATTCTATAAATGGATTGATGAGAAGAAGGATGGCGATCAAGAGGGCTGTTGTAAAATCCAATGCAAACACAAATGTAGACGTAGGTGGAGAAACCATGACTGTTGCCGAAGCGATAGAATACAAAAATTCTATTGATTTCGAGAAGGCATTGCTTCAAAGAATGGTTAATAATAATGATTCTGAAAAGCGAGAAGTTGATGCAAATAATCTCAGGATAGATAACGAAAAACAGAAAATTATAACACAAAGAGCCGAAAACGAAAAAACACCAACACAGGAAGATATTGATTTTGCGGACGAAGCAATGGAACCATACAAGTATACATTGTTAGATCCTTTAAACATAAAAGAAAAAATTGAAGTATTGAAAAATAAGATTGACAATTTCTTCACAAAGGTAGATACTGTATTGGCGACAAGTAATGCAACTACAACTATAACCATAGAGTATTAAGAGGATGGTAATCAGATGTATTCGGAAACCATAAACATTCAAGAACCTCCGATTCGGGTCAAAGAATCAATCGAAGATGGTATTAGCTCAATGGTAGAGCTTCTGACTGACAATCAGAATGTTGTTGGTTCAAATCCAACATACCAACTGTCAAGAGAGACAGAGCATATTAACTGGACTGCTAATCCAGAAGGATCTAACGTTCAGAGCTTAACTGTCAACGATAAAAGTTTAGGGTTCACGAGTCAAATATTCGAAAAATTAAACAGCAACACCCAACGTTCTATCGAATCCGAGAGTATTGGTAACGAGACTTGCTTGAATACGGTCTTTGGTGCTACTCGGCAGGGTATATCTGATTCATCTCTTAATGTTTTATTAGAACCATGTGCTGTTCACATTTCCCCGATATCAGCAGGTTGCACTTGTTCTGCTGTGCCAGAAGGAATTAAATAGTAAAATAAAAATTTAAAAGGAGTAAATACAATGAAAAAGCTTACAACAACATTAATAATCTTGTTAACCCTGTTCTTTGCATCTAGTATATATGCAACGGATTGGGAATATTACTATTACTTTGAGGACTTCGAAAGCCAGTCTACTGATTGGAATTTGAATCCGAATATTGAGTTTTACTATGGCGAATCCAAATATGAAGGCGAAGATCTTGCGTTATTTTTTGTTAAGCCTGAAGAGCCTGAAGATATGCTTGTAATGTCGAGAGATTTTGGGGCGGGTGGTCAGAATTACGGGATACATTGGGAATCAACTTACAGCATGGCATTGCATTATTTTGAAGCGTACGCAGACTTTACTTTTTATTACCCGAACGATTACAGCAAAACGGGTGTTGTTACGTACAGGAAATATAATCCTAGGGGCGAATTTAGCTTTTTCGATGAGTTTGAAATGGATTCGGTGGAATACTCTCTTGGGAAAGTAGAAATATATATAGAGCAATGGAATAGCGATCACGATGCTTTTGTTGACAGCATCAGGGCGGATCAGCTATATGACTATAGACCGATAATTAGCGACTATGCTTATTTTTATATTAGTTTCATCCCCAGCAAGGTTGAAATAGACGAGCAGATTACAATGCGGATCATGTTTTATTTCGGTTTTAATACAGCTTTGGTGGATATTTATATTGTAATAGTGAACGATTCCGGCGTATATTTCTTCCCGGATTGGACGGAAAGGGTGCAGTTTGTAGCGGTTGAAATTCCACAATATTTTTGTTTTCCTTTATGGCAGAAAATAGATACCTATCGTGTTGCAGATTTACCTCTGGAATATGGGAATAATATTGTGGCGATAGGTGTATGCCCGCATGGGACAACGGATTTTGATTATTATACAGGCGGCGTTAGCGATTGCCTAATTATCCTTAAAGAAGAGGAGTAAAAGTATGTTAAAGTTTATGGGAAAAACATGGGGACTTTGGATTTTATTGTTTATTATTGTTTGTTTGTTAAGTGGATGTGATGGCGATGGGGATTGTTCTGATTGCGACATACCGTATGGCTATCACGAAATAGAGCGGTTTAAGGACGGTGATTTTAAGCAGGTTACGTATACTAATGGTGCTAAATACAATATTCACTATATCATATGCACGAGTACGGACAACGGCTGTACTTGGGACAAAGCTGAGTATTGGAGTGGATATTAATATTATGCTCCGCAAAGTTGATGATACTACCTACGAATTTTATTACACAATTGTATTTGAAGGGGGTAAGTTTATATGCGACTGCCCTGCATTTCAATTCAGTAAGAACGGAAGATGTAAGCATGTGTCTGATTTGCTAAAAACATTTGCTTTGAGCAGGGATAAGTTTAAAGCGATGGAAGAACGGGAAAAAGAATTTAACGAGGATAAAATACCTTTTTAAGAGGAGAAAATTATGAACCAAGAAATACAACAACAAGTAATAGATGGATTAAAAACCATTATGCTGAAATTAGATGGGTTATCTATCAATGCATGGGACATAATGGTGAAGGGGGAATTTATGAGAGGTGTTGGAATTTTGGCATTGTT